>Ga0070741_10006756_pt1 | contig 24366 bp, 17 predicted proteins | sample Coa_R1_4_FD_66440 | JGI IMG/M metagenome (GOLD analysis project Ga0070741, IMG submission 66440) | Surface soil microbial communities from Centralia Pennsylvania, which are recovering from an underground coalmine fire - Coalmine... | ecosystem: Environmental > Terrestrial > Soil > Unclassified ...
ACAGCCGCAGCCGAATGCGGTTCCGCGGTTCGAGCATCAGCCGTCCCCGCAACCGCAGCCGAGAATGGAGAATCGTCCTCAACCGCAACCGCAGCCCAGGATGGAGAATCGTCCTCAACCGCAGCCGCAGCCCAGGATGGAGAATCGTCCTCAACCCCAGCCGCAGGCGCGCATGCAGCCGCAGCCTCGCCCGATGCCGCAGCCTCAGCAGCGTGTGGAGAACCGGCCCGCACCGCCACCGCCGCGTCCGCAGGCACCGCCGCCGCAGGCTCGCCCTGCTCCGCAACCTCAGCAGGCACACGGAAACCAGGGCGGCGGAAATCGCGGCGACGAGCACGGCCATCGCTAACCACGAAACGTGAAAACCAAGAGTGCCCGCTTCGGTGGGCACTCTTTTTTGTTCAGCGATTCAGCGCTGTAGGTCTTGCACGCTCGCAGCTTCAAACAACATCTCGCCCATCCAGCGCACGCGAACGTCTCGCCCGGTGACGCGACCAATGGCCTCTGCCGCGAAGCTGCCGCCGCGCTCGACGAAGTTGGCGAGCGGCAAATGCGCCTTCGGCCGCGCGCTCACCAGAACGCGCGCAGGTCGTTCGCCAAGCAATGCCTCGGCAGCAGAGGCTCCCTCGGTCTCGCTGAGCTCGGCATGGAATCCTCGACCGTGCCCCGCGCAACCGCACACGAGCGCGGCCCACACGCCGCCCTCGCCAACGGCCTGCGTTCCTGTCAGGAAATTTTTGTCGGCAAGTCGCTGAAGCGTGGACTGCAGCGCGTTCTGATCCTCTTCCGTACCCACCCGCAATGGCTGCACCAGCACAATCACATCGTCGACGTGCGGAAATCCTGCGGGTAAACCCTCGACCGCCGCTTGAGATTTTCGATCGCATCGGGCAGCCGCTTCGCGCATCTGCTGCAGCAGTTCACTCGGCGGCGCCACGGTTAAGCTCCTGTAGAGCCAAACCCGGCCTGGCCGCGCGGCGTTTCTGCGAGCATGTCCGTCTCTTCAAAGCTGGCCTGGATACGTTCCACCACGCGGAGCTGCGCGATCCTGTGTCCCGGCGCAATCATCTGCGGCTCCGGGGAGAGGTTGGTGATGATGACCTTCAACTCACCGCGATAGCCGGGATCGATGACGCCGGCCAGCGTTGTCACGCCGCGCATGGCCAGCCCGGAGCGATCCTCGACCAGCGCGCCGTGCGACGAGGGCAGCTCCAGAGCCAGCCCCGTCCGGACTGCGGCGGTGCTGCCGGGCTCGCCAATGGGAGCGAGCGTTGCGGCTTCGGCGGCGAATAAATCTGCGGCCAGATCGCCGTACGGTCCGGCGTGCGCGTAGCGAGGCATTTGCGCTGCGGGCAGCAGACGTTGGACAAGAATTCTGGGCGAAGTCTTCGAGTCGGTCATCGTGTCAAGTCTCTCATCCGGAGATTCGTTTGTGTGGTTCGGTCGAGCGGAAGAGATACACGCCGAGCACCGTAATCAGCGGCTCCAGCGGATGCCGGAAGCGCGCCTGTACCGTGACGAAGTAGTACGGCAGCGGCAGCAACAGAAACATCCATCCCATCAGCGCGGCGCCCGGCACGCGCCGCCGCAGTGCGAGGGCCAGACCCATCAACCCGGCGAGGCTCAGGAAGCTGTAGTTCACGCGCCGGCCGATCTCCTGCATCAGCTTGTTCTCGGGCGGGTGCGGAATGTTGGTCCAGAAGAAGATAAAGCGGTCGCCGGCATATCGAAGAAAGCGGCCGGGATGCTGGCGGATGAGTTCGACCGCCTGCTGCTTTCGCATCGCGGAGTAGCGCAGTTCGCCCATCTGCACGTAGAGCCTGAACTTCGGTGCGCCCGGCCACATCGGCAGCGTTGGTCCCCATGGGAAGCCTTCGTGCGAGGGAAGCACCGATTCATACAACTCCGCGCCGAAGTTCGAGCGCGTCGCGACGAATTTGCCGAAGGCGTGCTCGTTGCGGATCCACCACGGGCTCATGACTGCGGCGAAGACGACGCCCGCGAGCACTGGCCCGGCGATCACCTGGCGGAGATGAAGCGCACGCAGCGAGCGCAACTTGGGCCAGATGACCCACAGGCCGGCGGCCGGTAATCCGATCAGGATCGATGCATTGGAAAGCGCAACCAGCGCCCATAGCGCGCCGAACAAAGCCCATCGCCCAAGCTGCCCTGCGCCGTCGCGTTCGTGTTCACCTGTGCCTCGCAGCCGGAGTGCGAGGACGATGGTCCACGCGAAAATCCCTGTGGAGAGCGACGTCTCCCAGAACCAGTGCACGGCATACTGCAGTGCGGCGGGGTACAGGGCCCACAGCCAGCCTGACCAGAGCGCGACGGGAGCGGCCTTTGTCGAAACCCGGCGCGCGGTTCCATACGCGTCGAAGCAGCGCGCCGCGATCTCGTAGACCGCAGGAGCGATCAGCGCGGAGAACACGCTGTCGACGGTCAGGACGAAGAAGGCCGCGGCCTTGGTGTACACGCCGAACAACTTGAACGCGAGTGCCAGCAGCAGGGGATAGATCGGCGGCAGCCACGCGGTGGGCCCGCTCACGCCGTTGAAGGGATTCGCGTAACCGTGCCCCTGGACAAGCGATCGCGCGATTCGTCCGGCCTCGAATCCAAAGTCGAAGTGATCGTTGATGAGACGGACGCGGTACGTATGTCCGATGGCAATGCAGGCAACGCGCAGCAGAAACGCCACCCAGAAGAGGCTGCGAGGCGCACGGAACAAGCCTGGTTTGTCGGAGGTTATGGGCACGAGGAAGGGTCAGATCGCTTGCTTCAGTCTATCGCGCGGTGTGCGCGTAACTCGGCCTTTATACGGTAGCCGGCTGGCCACGCAGCCGCGCCAGGACTCTCCGCGCGCCGCGCAAAAGTATGCGCATCATCAGGAGAGCGCTCACGACCGCCGCCACCACAATCGCTGCGCCGATGTACGGATGCACGGTGGCGATCCACGTGATTCCGGCAGCGGCAACATCCTCTGACGTACTCAGGATCGCGTTCGAAACGGGCTCAGGCGTCGCCGAGACCGCGACGCGCGCCGAAGTCTTCGCCGTGTGCGCCACGCCCGCAAGTGCCGCCGCCAGCACCGTCACCAGCGCGTGCTCGGCCGGCGAGAGTTGATTTGACGCCTGGTAGGCAAGGATCGCCGCCGCCGGCACGCGAATGAAGGTGTGCACGGCGTTCCAGACCAGGTCGAAGTACGGAATCTTGTCGGCGACCGCCTCAATCGCGCTCAGGCCGATCGCGAGCACAATGACCCACGTGTGATCCAGCAGCGACAAGCCCACAGGCAGTTGCAGCGCATGGAAACGGCTCAGCAGCCCGAGAACCGCAATCGTCACATAGAGGTTCAAGCCGGCCGCAAAGCTGACGGCCACAAGCAATGCGGTAAGCCTGACTGGATCGAACATCGGGTTCTCCCGCGTCAGGATTGTAGCTGCACGACCCGGTCCTCTGCCGTACTCGTGTTATTCCCCAGCCGGCTGCGCTCCGCTAAGCTCGAAACAGCCTCCGATTCTCTTCTCGCTGGCCGTCCGCGGCTCAACGGGTTTTCTCTTTCGCTGCGCTTCAGGAGCTCCGGCCCTTTCCCGGAGCAGGGTCCGTTTTGCCGGTCTGCTTCAACGCTGTCCGACGATCATTCCGCGATGCAACGCGTGCGTGGCCGCGCCTTTGCGCACCGCTTCCGCTCGCGTTCTGCGTGGTCTCGCCGGTCTTCGCGCAGAGTCCTGTCGACGGCGTGGTGCGCGGCCGGCTGCTGACCCTGCCCGGCACTCCTGCTGTGGCGGTCAGCGTGTCCATCCGGCGTGACGACAGCTCATGGCAGCAGACCTTCTCTTCCAGGCGCGATGGATCCTTCACGCTCCTGGACCTTCCGCCCGGCGACTACACGATCGCTGCCGGCCCGTGCGCGGCGCAGCCTGTATCGATCTCTGCCGGCGGAATTACGGATGCGACCATCGATCTCGCCTCGTGCACGCCGCGCCAGCCCCACGTCGCACCAACTGCTCCGCTGCCGCTGCCGACGCTCGATACCGTCGAGCTCTCCGAGCTTGAATCCGCAGCGCACGATGCGACGCTCGCCGCCGCGCCACCGGACGAGACCACCGGCGACGAGCCTGCGACACCGGAAGCTGCGCGCGAAACAACCGAGCTCGGCGCCGCCGGACCGAGCGTCAGCGGCCTCTCGCCCACTGCAAACTCCACACTGCTCGACGGCCTCTCCACCAGGCAGAACTTCCGCTCCGGTCCGCGCGGCTCAGCCGGCGGAGGCCCGCGCACCTCCGCAACTTTCAACGACTCCGCGACACGCTCCTTCCGACCCCAGCCGCACTCGTACTCCGCGCAATACGGCGGGGCCGGCGGCGTCATCGCGGTCACGTCCCGCGGGCAAGCCGAACGCCTGCACGGCACGGCGTTCGCTCTCACCCGCGAAAGCGCGTTCGCCGCAACGAATCCGTTCTCCGTCGTCACGCACTACAACGATGGTGCCGTCACGTCCGAGCTGCTGAAGCCCGCTGACAGCCTCGTGCAGTTCGGCGCGGCGGCCGGGCTTCCACTCTCGCGCGTTCGGGTCCCATGGCTGCTGCACGCGTCGCTGTACACATCGCTGGAGCTCCAGCTTCGCTCCGGCCAGATCGTCTCCACGCCCGCGACGGCAAACTTCTACGCGCTCACGCCCGAGCAGCTTGCGCTCCTCGCCAACCGCGGCGTCTCTGCTGCTGCCGCGAACACTGCGCTGAACTTTCTCGATAGCCTCACCGGCACACAGCAACGTGATGCAAGCCGTTTCCTCAGCTTCGCGCGTTTCGATGTTGTACCCACGCCAAAGCACCAGCTAACGTTCGGCTACATCGGCAACCGCTTCAACTCGCCGACGGGCTCAAGCTCCGGCTCGGCAGAAGGCGTCACGCCGCGTGGCCGCGCCAGCCTCGCGAGCAGCACGCTTCACGTTGACGCAGTCACCGGCCGCTGGCTCTATCGCCTTTCGCCGCTCTCAGCTAACGAACTCCGCGGCCAGTTCGCGCGCGACCTCGAGTACGAAACTCCGCACACGCCGCTGCCGCAAGAGCCCGCAATCAGCGCCGGCGGCTTCGCTCCGCAGGTCTCGATTGCGCCCAATGGCTTCAGCTACGGCACGCCGTCCGCCGTCGGCCGCACCGCGTATCCGGACGAGCGCCGCCTGCAACTCGCCGACACCTTCACCACAGTTCGCGGGCGCCACCTGTTTGTCGCGGGCGCGGACTGGAGCCGCATCACCGACCTGATCGCCGGGTCCACGAATGCAGCCGGGACGTTCCTCTACGACAGCGGCACCACCAACGGACGCGACGGTGGCCTCGCCGATTGGATCACCGACTACATCTTCAACGTCCACGCATATCCGAATGGCGCCTGCCCGAGCATCAATGCCGCCGGTCACCTCTTCTGCTTCCGCAGCTACACGCAAGACTTCAGCGCTGCATCGACGCAGTTCGTCACCCATGAGCTCGCGGTCTTCGGCGAAGATGCTCTGCGCCTCCCGCACTCGCTCTCGCTCACTCTCGGCGCGCGCTACGACTACGCGCTGCTTCCTCCGCCGCAGCATCCGAACCCGCAAGTGGATCAGATCGTAAGCACGTTCGGCTCACCCATTGGTGGCGCGACGTCGGTCATCCCCGAAGACCGCAACAACGTCGGCCCGCGCGTCTCGCTGGCCTGGTCGCCGGCGCGTGGCCGCTTCTTTACCGCGCGTCTAGGCTATGGCGTCTTCTACGGCCGCATCGCGGGAGCCACCGTCAACGCCGCGCTCACCGACACCGCACTCGCCAGCACCACACGCCGCATCCGCATCAGGCCGTCCACCATCACCGAATGCCCGCAAGTCGCCAACCAGGGCTTCGGCTATCCGTGCGCCTACACGTCGGAGCCTCCATCTGCCGTGGCGCAAACCACCTCCGCTATGGTGTTCTCGAACCGCTTCCGGCTTCCGGCCGTGCAGCGCGCTTCGCTCTCGCTGGAACATTCCACACGCAGCGTCGAGCTACGCGCCGGTTACGCGATGGCGATCGCCACGCAGCTCCCGCAGACCATTGACCTCAACGTCACGCCCTCGTCAACACCCAAGAGCTTCATCCTCCAGGGCGGTGACGGCCATCGCGGCCTTTACTCCGGCGAGAGCTTCACCGTCCCGCTCTACACTACTCGACGCACGTCCGCCTTCGGACCCATCACTGCGCTTATATCCAACGCGAACGCCACGTATCACTCGTTCAACGCGGAAGCTCGGCTGCACCTCCGGTCGGTGCAACTCCGCGGCAGCTACACGTTTTCGCGCGCCATCGATTACGGCCCGCAGCTCTCTGCAACGCCGCGCACGAACGGCCAGTTCGACCCGTTCACCGACGCCTACGACAAAGGTCTCGCCAGCCTCGACATCCGTCATCGCTTCGCCGGCGATCTGGTCCTCCGCTCTGCGCTGCAACGTGGTCCGGAGGCTTTCCGCCGAACGTTTTCGGGCTGGCAACTCGCGACCATTGCTGCTGCAGGCACTGGCGCACCCTACAGCTATGGCATCTTCGGCGGAACGGCGCTCTCCGGCGGGCGCGATTCCATCAACGGCTCCGGCGGGGCCACGTATCTGCCGACGTTAGGGCGCAATACTCTGCGGCTGCCGATGCGAAGTCACGTCAACCTCCGCGCCGGCCGCGGGTTCACGTTGCACGAGCACCTTCGACTCAATGCCTTCGCCGAAGCCTTCAACCTTCTGAACACCCAAAGCTTCTCTCGCATCCAAACTCGTGCCTTTCTGGTCGGCACACCGGCGGTCACCGGCGGTCCGACCCCGCTGATCTTTCAGGACGCCGCAACCGTGACTGCCGAGGGCATCACCACCCAGCCCTTCGGTACGCCAACGTCATCAACCGCCGGCGTAAGCCGCGAGCGGCAGCTTGAAATAGGAGTCCGACTTGAGTTCTAGAACCATAACGCGACCTCGCAGCAGCTTCCAGCATCCAACTCGGTGTACTCGTACGTTCCGGGAGACGGAAGAGTCATGAGCCTGCTTGCCGCAGTGCAGAATCATGGATATGCGGCGACGGCGCTCGTTCTGCTGCTGTCGTCCTGCGGCCTTCCCCTGCCTCTTTCCGTCGTGCTCCTCACCGCGGGCGCCGCTGCCAGCGCGGGTTCGCTGAACCTCGCCCTGGTCATCCTGTCCGCTGCGTCAGCCGCGCTGCTCGGCGATACCATTCTCTATTTTGGCGGCAGATTCACCGGCTGGTGGCTGCTCGCCGGTCTGTGCCGCCTCAGCCTTAATCCGGAGACCTGCATCTTCGGCTCGGCGCGATCGTTCTATCGCCGCGGTCCGCGCACCCTGCTCTTTGCCAAGTTCGTTCCGGGGCTCGGCACCGTCGCGGCTCCGCTGGCCGGCAGCCTGAACATGGGGCTCATCCGGTTCCTCAAGCTCGACGCTTTTGGCGTGCTCCTGTACACCACCGCGTGGAGCACCGTCGGCTTCCTGTGCGCGCCATTTCTGCGCGACATCGTGCGGTGGGTGGTGCGGGTCGGGCATCTCACGGCAGCCACTCTCAGCGGCGTTATCGTGCTGTATATCCTCTGGCTGCTGGGCAGCTCTCTGCGCGATAACCGCTTCAGCAGCATCGAACGCGTCGCCGCCGAGGAACTCCACGAGCGCCTGAAGGCGGCCACGCACGACAAAGTCCTGGTTATCGCCGACGTTCGTTCGCATGGTTACTATGACCCCGCCGCGCAGCGCATCAAGAACTCCATTCGCGTCGAGCCCAACCGCTTGCGCGAAGAGCTAGAAGCCTTGCGTGAGTTCATGGCGCCGGAGTGCGAGATCTATCTCTACTGCTCCTGCGCTCGCGATGCCACCAGCGTCCGCGTCGCGCGCGAGCTTGAAAAAGAGAACTGCTCGACCAAGGTGATCGCCGGCGGTCTGAAAGCATGGATCAAGGCCGGCGGCCCGCTCGAGCCCGTCCCGCCTACGGATGTCGAGCATCTGCCGAAGTTCAATTAGCCGGTCTCTTGATATCAATACATCTCGGAACTCTGTAGGTCGCCGCTCGAAACTGAACGGAACTACGACACCTGCCTGGCCATAGATCGGAGGCCGTTCAGCAGCTTCGCATACGGCAGTCCATCTGCGTAGGTCTTCAGCATCAGGTGCCGCAGCACGCGCTTTCTCACCACGCGGAATCCGCGTCCCGGCTCGCGATAGAAGCTCTTCGCGGCATCGTGCGAAAACATCAGCATCTCCTGCAACTCGCTGAGTCGCTCCGCATACGCCGCGCTCAGTGAAGCGCTGTCTGCATCCGCGCCCGCCATTACAGCGGCTGCTGCGGCCTGCCCGCTCTTGATCGCTGAATAGATTCCCTCGCCGGTCAGAGGGTCCACCAGACCTGCCGCATCGCCCGCCAGCAGCACGCGCCCGCGCGGCACATACGAGTGCCCGCCCAACCCGAGATGCTGTCCCGACACTTGTGCGCGCACCTGGCTCAACTCCACGCCGAGCTTCTGTCGCGTGTAGCTCTCCAGCAACCCCCGCGTCACGCTCTCATAATGCATCGCGTCCCCGTTTAAGCCCGGGCTATCCTTCGGCACAAATCCGCCCACACCTACGTTTATGTGATCGCCCTTTGGAAACAGCCATCCATAGCCGCCCGCAATCGGCGCGAAGTCAAACACGAGGTCATGCGGCGCATCTCCCGCGGGTAATTGCTGCGGCAGTACCTCGAACGGAACCATCGCCTCCAGCGCGAATCCGCGCGCGTACCACTCTGGTTCGCTGGGCAGCTCCGTCGTCCTGCTTTCGATCGGCGCTCCATCGCGCAATCGGTCGCGCTGCGCATCAAGCCCCGCCGCCAGCCGCCGCATCTGGCCGTTCGATCCATCCGCGCCAATCAGCACCGGAGCGCACAGCGTTTCCCTTCCGCCGTCCGCGAGCCCAATCTCTATCTCCAGCGAATCCCGCAACTCGCGCACCGCGACAATCGCATCGATCTTCCTCAGCTCGGCGCCCGCAGCCAGCGTCTGGTCCAGGCAGAACGCGTCAAACCTCTCGCGCACCGCCATCGCGCAGATCACCTTGCGCGTGCGCAGCCGCACCTCGCAGCTCTTGTCGGCAACCCGCACGCCTTCATGAAAGGGCGGTCCTGCCTCCTGCAGCACCACCTCGCGGCACACGCGCTCCACCACCGGTTCCACCGGGTAACGCAGCGCGCGCAGTGTCTTCCGCGTCAGCCCGCAGGCGCAGGCCTTATGCCGCGGGAACCTCCTGCGGTCGAGCATCAGCACACGCCTGCCCGCGCGCGCCAGGTCATACGCCGCAGCGCATCCGGCCGGCCCCGCGCCGGCGATCAGAACGTCATAGTCGAACGACATTGCTCTCAGTTTATTGCGGCCGCAGCCTCAACGGAACTACGCAAACCCATCGCCTCGGCCAAAAGCGCATAACTCCGCTTCCTCGCTTCATGCGAGTGCGTAATCGTGTTCACGATCAGCTCTTCAATCTCCAGCTCCCGCGCAATCCGCGTCAGCTCCTCCGCCACACGCTCCGGCGTCCCGACGACATAGCGTGGATACTCGGCCTCCGGTTGATCCAGTGCCCCAATGCTGAACGGCAGCAGCGGATTCGGTACTGCTGCGCCGGCCTCAAGCTCGCGCAACGCATCCTCGGGCGCCGCTACCGGCCTGCGGTCGTCCATCCTGATCCGCCGCTGCAGCAGCCGCACCGACGCATGCAAATACTCCGCCTCCTCCTGCGTCGGCGCGCAGATCGCCCCAATCGCAATCGTCGCCTCCGGCTCGCTGCGATCAGGCCCCGCCACAAAACTCCGTAGGTAGTACTCGATGGCCTGTCGCGTTCCCTGCGCCGAAAAGAAGTGCGCAAACGCATACGGCAGTCCCTCCTGTGCGGCCGTCACCGCTGACCACATGCTCGACCCCAGCAGCCACACATCCGGTGCTCCCTCGCTCGCCGGCGCCACCCGCAGGCGCGCAAACGGATGCTCCCGCGGAAACCGCTCCGGATGCAGAAACGCCCGCAGCTCCGCCAGCTGCTGCAGAAAATCATCCACCACCGGCCCCTGCCGGGTCCGCCGGAGCGCATGCATCTCCAACTGGCCGCCGCCCGGAGCCCGCCCGATCCCCAGATCGATCCGCCCCGGAAACATCGCCTCCAGCGTACGAAACACCTCCGCCACCTTGTACGGCGAATAGTGCGGCAGCATCACGCCGCCCGACCCCACGCGAATCCGCTTCGTCGCCCCCGCCGCCTGCGCCACCAGGATCTCCGGCGCCGTACACGCCAGCAGATCCATCGCATGGTGCTCCGAATACCACAGCCGCGTGTATCCCAGCGCATCCACATGCCGCGCCAAGTCCAGCGAGTTCGCCAGCGCCTGCCCCGGCGTCGCTCCCGCGGGCACCGGCGACTGGTCCAGAACCGACAACCTAACCGCTCCACCCATGCCGATTGGATGTCCCTCACCTCTCCCACGCTCCACGCACGCCACCTATCCGCTATCCTCGCCAGAGTGACTCCCGCACCCTCACCGGCCTCGCTGCTCGCCGTCCGCGATCTCCGCATCGCCTTCTCCGGCCGCGAAGCCGTTCACGGCATCTCCTTCGACATCGCGCCCGGCGAAACCCTCGGCCTCGTCGGCGAATCCGGCTCGGGCAAATCCGCAACGTCACTCGCGCTTCTGCGTCTCCTGCCGCCGACCGCAACAATCGCCGGCAATCTCCAGCTCACCACCAGACCCGAGAGCAAGCCCGAAGACCTCCTCACCCTCAGCGAAAACGCCATGCGCGCCCACCGCGGCCGCTCGCTCGCCATGATCTTTCAGGAGCCCATGACCGCGCTCAACCCGGTCATGCGCGTCGGCCGCCAGGTCGCCGAGGCCGTCCTCGCACATCATCCACGCATCGCAAAATCCGAGCTCATGCAGCGCGTCCTCGCCGCGCTGCATGAAGTCGCTCTGCCTGATCCCGAGCGCCGCCTGCGCGACTACCCGCATCAGTTCTCCGGGGGCCAGCGCCAGCGCATCATGATCGCCATGGCGCTCATCAACCGCCCGCGCCTGCTCATCGCCGACGAACCCACCACCGCACTCGACGTCACCGTGCAGGCGCAGATCATTGCACTGCTCAAGCGTCTCCGCGCCGAACACGGTCTTTCCATGCTCTTCATCTCGCACGATCTCGCCGTCGTCGGCCAGATCGCCGACCGCATCCTCGTCATGCGCCACGGCCGCATCGTCGAGCAGGGCAACTCACACCAGGTCCTCACCGCACCGCAGCATGACTACACGCGCCAGCTCCTCGCCTCCGTCCCCTCCATGCGCACACCACGCGACCAACCTTTAGCTACACTCTCCAAAGCCTGACCAATCCGCCTCTCACGAACCACTAACCACTTGCCTCCCCATGCGCGCCCTCGTCGTCTCCGACATCCACGGCAACCTCCAGGCTCTTCAAGCCGTGCTCTCGGCCGCCGGCTCGTTCGACGAGCTATGGAATCTCGGCGACATCGTCGGTTACGGCGCTAATCCCAATCAGGTCATCGATACCGTCCGTCCGCTCGCACGCATCAACGTGCGTGGCAATCACGATCGCGTCTGTTGCGGCCTCACCAGCTCGCAGGGTTTCAATCCCATCGCAGCCGAAGCTGCTGCGTGGACGCACCGCCACCTCACGCCGGAGAACCTCGAGTGGTTGCGCGCGATGCCGCAAGGTCCTGTCCTCGCCTCTTCGCGGGCGCTCTGCGCACACGGCTCGCCGCTCAACGAAGACCACTACATCATCTCCATGCGCGACGCCTGGACGCCCTTGCAGCGCATGTCCGCCGAGATCACCTTCTTCGGCCACACACACGTGCAGGGCGCCTTCTCGCAACAGCCACCCGAGTGGCAGGAGACTCACCCGCTCTACAAAACTGCGAACGATCCCGAGCAGTTCTCGATTGATGTCCCCATCGGCTCACGCCATTTGATTAATCCCGGCTCCGTGGGCCAGCCCCGTGACAACGACTGGCGCGGCGGCTTCGCCATCTACGACACTGCCGCCGAGCGCGTCACCTTCTTCCGCATCCCCTACGACGTCGCGGCTGCGCAGCAAGCCATCCGCAACGCACGCCTGCCGGAACGACTGGCCTCTCGTCTCAGTACGGGAAGATAGTGCCCCTAGAAATACCTGCCGATCGTGAACACAAACTTCCTGTCTCCATTGAATCCGATGGCCGGAGCGAACGTCACCACGCCCAGCGGAGTCTCCGCGACGATCCCGAAATAAACATCCTCGCGCGTCACCGTCGCCTGGCCGGGCGCGCGCATCTGTCCCAGTTCAACCGTTCCGCCTAAGTAGATGTTTCCGCTGATTGGCGGCTTCATCGCGTAAATCCTCCGCAGATACCCGGGCGTGGCCAGCCAGTAATCCGTTCCGCGCAACTGATCGATGGACTGCGCCGCCAGACGTAGCGGGCCACCCAGCGTGTACCGGAACGGCTGCGCGACGTCGTGATTGAACATCGACGCTCCCTCGATCTTTCCGAGAAACACATTCTTCTTGTCCCACGTTCGTGCACCTTCAATCTGTGTGTAGAACTGCGGCGCCGAAGGGCTCCCGGGAGTGTCGTACAGGTATCCGAAGCTGCTCGTGAGTCTCATGCCGTACCGCGGCACCAGCGCCCGGTCCTGCGAGTCATACACATAACGAATCCGCGCTGTCTGCGAACTGCCTGAGTAGTCTGGAAGATTGTCCGCACCCGTCGTCACATGCCACTGCACATTGTTGAACGTCCATCCCGCGCGCAGCTCCTGCGTCCGCGAATCCGTCCACCCTACGTCGCCTCCGATTCCACCAATCTGCGACTGCCGCTCGGAAATCCGCGTACTCGAATCCGGTGCAGCGTAGATGTAGTAAGGCTGCCGTGTGAGATTTGCCCGCGGCGCAACAAACAAACCCGTTGGCCCGAACAGGTGGAAGTATTCGCCGTCGAGCTGCGTAAGAAATCCGAGATCGACCTTGCCGCGCAGCTCCGATCCATATCCGCCGAGGTCCTGATACAAAAAAATGCTGTCCACGGTCGCGCGCGTCACGCCCGCGGTCTGCGCCTCCACGTTGAAACCCAGATCCAGGAACGGAGGTCCGTTCTTCTTGTCCTCCACATCAACCAGCAGAATCGGCCGGTTCGATTCCTTCGAGTCGTAACCCACCGTGTAGTCCGCGTTGTATCGCCCATCCGCTCGCACGTCAGCCAGCAGGGCGCGCATCTTGTCGGGATTCACTGGCTGATTCACCAGTGGGTCGAATTTGCGGTGCACCGCCTCTGCGACCTCCGGGGTCGGCGCCTTCACCTTCACCATCAGCACCGGGCCGACGGGCGGACGCTCCCTGGAGCGGCGCTTCGCCATGTACGCCTCCCACTCCGCATCACTCAGCGCATATTTCATTAGCTCAGCTTTATGCGCCTCCGTCGCGGCGTATCCCCGTGCCGCCAGCTCCGCTGTCTTCGAATAGTCCGTTGCCGAAAATCCGCTGATGTCCGGCATGATCACCACGTTCGCCAGCTTGCGTTCACGCTCCTCGTTCACCTCGATGCCCACGGCAAATGCACGCTGCAGCACTCCCACAATCGAGTCCAGATCGCCCTTGCCCACCTGGCTCAGCGGAAGACTGAACGCGATGATCACGTCGGCCTTCATATCCTTCACGTCCGAGGTTGGCAGGTTATCCAGGATCGCGCCGTCGACGTACTCGTGCCCATTCATCTCGAACGGCTGAAAGGCCCCAGGCAGTGCGGCAGAGGCCCGCACAGCATCCTGCAGCGACCCGCGTGAGAACACCACGCTTTTCGGGTCCGTCAAGTCCGTCGCCCGGCACCGGAAGGGAATTGGCAGACTGTTGAACTCGATCTGGTCGTTGTAGCGCATGAACTCCCTGTCCAGCAGTTCGTTCAGGCCCACATCCGTCAACAACGCGTTGCGCAGCGACACGCCATGATTGAGCCCGATCGAGATTCCATTGGGAATCTCCCGCGCATCCTCGCGGCGGCGATAGCTCTTCGCGGAATATGCCGTGCCGATCCGAAAGATCCGGTTCACCTCCCCGGGATTCAGGATGTCTTTCATCTGCTCCGGCGTTACGCCGGTTGAGTACAGCGCACCGAGAATCGAGCCCATGCTCGTGCCCGCGATCACATCGACCGGAACATGGTGCTCGTCCAGCCACTGCAGCGCACCGATCTCCGTGATCGCCAGCGCCGCCCCTCCGCCGAGCGCCAGACCAATCACCGGCCGGTTCGTCGGCAGGTCCTTGGGCGCGGGCGCCGGGTCGAGCGGCCCCAGCCGCAGCGTCTTCCCGCTCGCCGTCTCTTCCGCAGGACTCGCGGGCTTCGATTGCGAGGTCGTGTCCTGCCCACTCTTCTGGGTCTCACCCTGCTTGCCAGGCTGGTTCTTCTGACCCATTCCCGTCTGCGCATCGGACGGCTTCTGCCCCGGCGGAGCCCCGGCCGAGCCCGGTTGTGTCTGCTGGGCGACACAAAAACGGCCTCCGACCGCAAAAATCAGTGCGCAAAAACCGCACAAAAACGCTCCAAAACGCGTTAAAAACGACCTTTTTTGCAACATGATTTTCGGGCCTCGGTCCGAATTGCACCCAGATTAGGGCAAAATCGCTAGCCCCGATACTCCTGAAAGAGCGCCGGAAACTGCCGCTCCAGCTCAGCAATCTTCGGGATATCGCACACCTGAATGTACGGATTGTCCGGATTTTTCAGCGCATAGTCCTGGTGGTATTCCTCGCCGGCGTAGAAATGTTCCAGTGGAACGATCTCGGTAACTATTGGGCGCTGAAAGACATGCGCGTCATCCAACTGCTTCACATAGGCCTGGGCGACATCGCGCTGCTCGTCATCGGTATAGAAGATGGCCGAGCGGTACTGCGTGCCGATGTCGTTGCCCTGGCGGTTTAGCTGGGTGGGGTCGTGAACCACTGAAAAGAATATCCTTAGCAGCGTTCCGTAGCTGACCTTTTCCGGGTCGTAGATGATCTCAAGAGCCTCGGCGTGACCTGTGCTGCCGGAGCAAACTCTCCTGTAATCAGCAGTTTCGCTTGCTCCACCGGTGTAACCGGCGGTCGTCTTCTCGACGCCCTTTACGCGCTGGAAGACCGACTGCACCCCCCAGAAGCATCCTCCGGCAAAGACCGCTGTCTCGCGCTGACCGGCCTCCCATCCGCTTTCCGGCGCGACGATGTCATTGAAAGGAGCGGGGATAGGCTCGTGACGCGTTCCGGCAAATGCCATATAGGTTCCTCCTGAATCCTGTCGGGCTTTCGGATCATTCGATGCGAAGAGCTTCGCGGCGATGCGATGAACCATGCGAGTTAACACTGGTCTCAACTGCTACTTGAGCTGTTACTGAAGCATCAACACGCGGTGGAACCACGGGAGTTAACAACCCCCTCAAGCTGTACTTTAGCTGTTACTCGCTGGCTGATACCGCGCCTGAAACTCAAGGCTATCCCGGAGGCCAGTGCATCGCACGGCCGCCCAGCAGATGCAGGTGCAGATGGTCGACTGTCTGGCCGCCGTCGGGCCCGGTGTTGATGACGAGACGGTAGCCGCGGTCGAGTTTTTTCGTGCGTGCCAACTCGCCGACGGCCCACAGCAGATGGCCGAGCAGGTCGGTGTCGCCGGCTGCCGCCTCGGCGTGCGAGCTGAGGTGCTGCTTCGGGATGACCAGCACGTGCGTGGGCGCCTGGGGATTGATGTCGGGGAAGGCGAGTACGCGATCGTCCTCGTACAGCCGCTCGACGGGGATCGCGCCGGAGGCAATTTTGCAGAAGAGACAGTCCATGGTCTTAGACAGTAGAGGGTAGGCAGTCGACAGTAAAGAGCGTGCTGTCGCAGCTGAGCGGCTTCTCTACTGTCTATTGTGTGTCGCTCTACCCTCTGGTTTGAAGTACTTCGGCTGCATGCCTGCGGCCCAGGGATCGTAGGCCTTCGCGAAGGCTGCGCGGCGGCCGATCGCGGGATGATCGTAGGTCCAGAATTCGACGAAGCGGCTTGGATTCGGATCAATCAGGCCGGCCTCACCTAGCGAATCGAAGGCATCTCTTGCCGTGGTGCGCGGCTCGGGAACGAGCCCATGAATCGCCTCCTGCCCATAAACATCGGCTGCGTGCTCCTGGCTGCGGCTAACTGCGCAGGTTATCGGCTCGGTGAGGATGCTGAAGATGCTGAACGCAAGCAGCAGCACTGCCAGGGCTCCCCAATCCTCCGGCGAAGGAATCCTCCAGCGCGCGCCGAATCGTGCAATTGCCCAGCGCACAAACCAGAAGCCCAGACAGAGCAGAACGAACAAGCCCGCAAAGATCATGATGAGGTCGTGGCGGATGTGTCCGAGCACATAATGTCCGCTCTCATGCCCGAAGACGAACAGAATCTCTCCCGGCGTCGCCTTCGCAATGGTCGTATCCCAGACGACGACGCGCTTGGAGTGACCGAAGCCCTCAACATCCGCATCCAGCGTCGTGGTCTTCGCCGAAGCCTGCATCAGGAACATGCGCTCGGGCGGGATGTTCATGTGGCCGCGTTGCGCGACCTGTTCCAGCTTTGCGACCAGTTCCGGATGGGTTTTCTGCAAGGGCTCGTAGTGATTGAAGATCGGTTCGATATAGGGCATGACGAACACGCCGAAGAGGACGATGGGAATAAGGAAAGTCCAGAACAGCAGCCACCATCCTCGCGGCAGCTTGCGAATCACCCAGAAGAGCAGTAAGACGAGCAGACCGCCAAGGCACCACTCGATGACGAACGACTTGCCGAGGTCGCCGAACCAGCTCGCCCAGCGCTGCACCGATAGCCCGTACTTGAGCGAGAGGTGATGCGAGTACATTTCGAGCGGAAGTTCAAGGAGCGTCGTGATTACCAGAAACAGAAGCAGAAAGGCATAGGCTTGCGTCCAGCGATTGTGTGACAGACGCACGGCGCGATCGCGCATCCAGGCAATCACGCCCAGCCAGAGCAGAAGAAGAATCTGGACAACGCTCCAGATCTCGTCTGCGAAGTGCATGGTGATGTGCACGCTGGCGAGGTGCTGGGCCCTCGTGAGTTTGTCGGGCGGGAGCGAGTAGTCGGGAAGGTTGCCATGCACGGGCGCGGCGGCGATCTCCTGCGCAGCGTAGGTGTTGGCGGCGTGTTCGGCCGTGGTCTCGTGCGAGCAGCCTGTAAGTGTCAAGCAGAAGATCGCGCAGCAGATCACTAAACAGCGCTTCAGCATGTAAGTCCTTTCAGGCGAGATGGTTCGCAAATTCGAGCCTCGGTTGCAAACGAGCCGTGCAAGCCGGCCTTTCAGAAAACCTTACCTCAGGGGCTGAGGCCCCTTTTGTGGCAGTGTCTAACGGTACGGAGACCCGGGCTGAGGCCCCGGGCTGCCAGCCGTCCCCTTAACCAAACAATGGACCACTCCGGGGCCATTTTGTGCTCCCGGGAGCCTCTTGCCACGTCGAGTACACTTAACAGCACCTCTGCTTCAGATTGGTTCCCGTTGAACTCTGTTGCGCCGCACGTCCCCGTCCCTTCTGCAGTCCGCCCTGTTAAAAATCTCCGCGGCTCCTCGGCAATCCTCGCGCTTCTGTTCGCCGCCACTTCGGCATTTGCCGCCTCCTCAAGTAGCGCCAAGCTGCCGGTGCGTGACCCCTCCGCACCCGCCGCCGATTCGGTTCTGCTGGACGCGATGCAGGCGGAACTCTCTCGTGCGATGTCTGCGCTGGGCACTGCGCCTTCGGCGAATGCTTCTGTGCCGGCGGTCAAGCCATATTTTCTGAGCTACTCGGTTTCGGACAACGAAAACGTTACGATGACCGCGCAGTTCGGCGCGTTAATGAACTCCGCTGCCAGTCACAATCGCATTGCCGATGTGCAGGTTCGCCTGGGAACGCGGTCGCTGGACAACACGCACGGCGACCATCGCACGAGCGCGCTGACCACGATGCCGCTGCCGCTGACCGACAATCGCGCGGCCATCGAGCGCACGCTTTGGTTTGCGACGAATCGCGGATACGCGAAGGCGCTCGACGCGCTGGAGAAGGTGAAGACCGAGCAGCAGGTGCGCGCGAAGGAGGAAGACACCTCCGCGGATTTTTCATCGCAGAAGCCGATTGAGGACGTGCTGGCGTCCGCGCCGCCGCTGGACGTGGACCGCGCCGCATGGGCGGACCGCCTGCGCGCGATCAGCGCCGTGTTCCGCAATCACGAAAACATTCTGTACGACATGGCGGTTCTGCAGGTGGCGCACGAGACCGACTACTTCGTCTCCAGCGAGGGCTCGCGAATTGCCGCGCCTGCACAGGTAGCTCGGCTGATTGTGCTGGCTCGCACGCGCGCCGCCGATGGCATGGATCTGTTCCGCGCGGAGACGTTTGAGTCCGATGCCGACGGCAAGCTGCCGGACCAGGCGGCGATTCTGGCGAAGACGGAGGCGATGGCGAAGAATCTCGATGACCTGCGCACGGCGCCGATTACGGAACCTTACAACGGACCGGCAATTCTTTCGGGGCGCGCGGCTGCGGTGTTCTTCCATGAGGTGCTTGGACATCGGCTGGAGGGTCAGCGGCAGCGCGGCGACGAAGAGGGCCAGACGTTTACGAAGATGTTGAACAAGCCGATTCTGCCCAGCTTCCTGTCGGTTGCGGACGATCCAACGATGGCTTCGCTGAATGGGAACGCGCTGAGCGGGCATTATCTGTTCGACGATGAAGGGCAGCCGGCAGAGCGCGTGGACCTGGTGGACAACGGTGTTCTCAAGGACTTCCTGATGTCGCGCGAGCCGATTGCGAGCTTTGCGGAATCGAATGGCCACGGGCGCGCGCAGACGGGAAGAATGCCGACGGGGCGGCAAGGCAATCTGATTGTGACGTCGACGAAGACGGTGCCGGAGAGCGAGCTCCGCGAGATGCTCAAGGCTGAGGCGAAGAAGCAGGGCAAGGCGTATGGATTGCTGTTCGAAGACATCAGCTCCGGGTTCGCGGTGACGACGCGGCGGTCGCCGCAGGCGTTCCAGGTGATTCCGCTGGTGGTGTATCGCGTGTACGTTGATGGCCGGCCGGATGAGCTGGTGCGCGGTGTATCGATTGTGGGCACGCCGCTGGCAGCGCTGAGCAGGATCATCGCGACGGGCGACAAGCAGGACATCTTCAACGGCGAGTGCGGTGCGGAGTCAGGAACGATTCCGGTGAGCGCGGTGGCTCCGGCGATGCTGGTGAGCGAGATTGAGACGCAGCGGCAGGCGCAGGGAACGGCAAGGCCGCCGATTGTTCCGCCGCCGCCGATCGATGAGAAGACGCCAGCCGCGGCGCAGAAGGGCGGCAACTGATGCGCTGCACAGTGCTGCTTGCGACGGCTGCTCTTTTCGCGTCTTCCGCCTTTGCCCAATCGCAGCATCATGCGGCGACTTCAGCAAAGGCCAGTGCTGATTCCGATCCGCTGCTGAATGCGATGAAGGAGGAGCTGACGCGCGAACAGCAGCTTCTTGTACTGCCGGGCATGCAGCGGCCGTACTTCATTCAGTACCGGCTGGACGATGTTCACACGTACGAGGCGATTGCGAATTACGGCGCGCTGACTCGCGAGAACGAGAGTCATCAGCGGGCGGTGCGCGTTGAGGTTCGGATCGGCGACTACACGACGGACTCGAGCTCTGCGCGTGGCGATGGCGCTGTTGAATTGGCGCCGACAGACAATGATCCGAACGCGCTGCGGTTTGCGCTGTGGACTGCGACAGACGACGCATACAAGAATGCGCTGCGTTTGTACGCGGCCAAGCAGGCCGCGCTGAAGCAGTATCAGACGCCGCCGACGGCGAATGATTTTTCGCCGGAGAAGCCGATTACGAAGATTGAGCCGCTGCTCACGCTGGATCTTGATCGCGCGGAGTGGAAGAAGCGCGTTGTGGAGGCGAGTGGTCTGTACGCGACGGACCCGGCGGTGAAGTCGTTTGCGCCGGATGTGCAGGTGTCGAGTGTGAACGTTTCGGCGATTGTGGTGAACCGGTATGTGGTGAATACCGACGGCACGATCCTGCGGCATGGTTACGCGGGCTATCAGGACATGGTCAGCGTGGGTGGGCAGGCGCCGGACGGCATGCAGCTTGGCCGCGACAATGGATCGACGTCGACGACGGCGGCGGGTCTCGAGAGCTGGCCGTCGATGCGGCAACGCGTCATCAATAATCTGCTGAGCTACAACGAGCTGCGGCACGCGCCGGTGGTTGAAGCGGAGGACTATCACGGGCCGGTGCTGTTCGCCGGGGATGCGGCGGCTGATGTGTTCAATCGGCTGTTCGTGCCGAACATTGAGGCCGACCGGCCGGAGATGGGGACGACGGCGCGCACGCAGGGAGCGTATCAGTCCAGCCTGCACAGCCTGGTGCTGCCGAACTATATCAACGTTGTTGACGATCCGATGCAGCGCACGTTTGACGGGCAGTCGCTGCTCGGCGCGTACAACGTTGACGACGAGGGTGCGCCTGCGGCTCCGGTCACGCTGGTGAAGGATGGCGAGCTGGTCAACTATGACATTGGACGCGAGCCGGTGAAGGATTTTCCGGCGTCGAACGGTCACGGGCGCGCGATTCTTGCGCAGTCGGCGCGCTCGCGTGCGGGTGTAGTGATTGTGAAGTCGACGCAGAACCTCACGGCCGAGCAGATGCATGCGAAGCTGATTGCCCTCGCGAAAGAGAAGAACAAGCCGGTATATGAGGTGGAGACGCTTGGCGGCGAGTTGATGCCGCGCGTGCTGTACCGCATCTCGCCCGACGGTAAGCGCACGCTGGTGCGGGGCGCGGCGTTCGATGATCTCGATCAACGTGCGCTGCGCGCGGATATTATCGCTGCCGGCGGCAAGCCGTGGGTCGCGCAGAGCATCGCGCCGGTCCCGGAGACGACAGTTGTTCCGGAGATTCTCTTCGACGACATTACCGTCAAGCGCGCGAGCCAGGAGCAGCAGAAGCTTCCGTATTACGCTCCTCCGGCACTCAACTAATTCATCTCCTGTGCTCTGCATGTAGGATGACGGGCACAGGAGATTTGCATGCTGATGAGGGCGTTTGCCGCGATGGCGGCCGCTTTTCTTTCTGTGGCTCCCTTCGCTCTTGCACAGCAGGCCGGGCCCGCGCCGTCGGTGCAGCCGCTTCAGCAGATGCCGTACTCTCCGTCGCTCGATCTGACGAGCATGGACCGCAGCGCCGATCCGTGCGTGGATTTCTACAAGTACTCCTGCGGCGGCTGGATGAAGAACAATCCGATTCCCGCCGACCAGGCGTCGTGGAGCGTGTACGCGAAGCTGGCCAATGAGAACCAGCAGTTTTTGTGGGGCATCCTCGAACAGGATGCGAAAGCGACCAACCGCACAGCCGTGCAGCAGAAGGTGGGTGACTTCTACGAGGCGTGCATGAATACGGCGGCGATCGACGCCGCCGGCACCAAGCCGCTCGAGCTTGCGGTCGCGCATCTCGAGTCACTCAACACCCGCGAAGAGCTGATTGCTGCGATCACGCCGCTGCATCATCTCGAGCCCGGAAGCTACTTCTTCAACTCCGGCACCGGGCAGGACGCGGTTGACTCCTCGCTGATGATCGTCCACCTTGGTGCAGGTGGCCTCGGCCTTCCTGACCGCGATTACTATCTCAAGACCGATCCGCGCAGCGTGAAGCTACGCGAGCAGTACCTCGCGTACGTGCAGCAGATGCTTGTGCTCTCCGGCGAGCCGGCCGACAAGGCAAAGTCGGGTGCGGATGCGATCGTGCGCATCGAGACTGCGCTCGCAAAGGCGTCTCTGACCCGCGTCGAACGGCGCGATCCGCACAAGACATACCATCCGATGACAGTTGCGGAGCTGTCGCGGATCACGCCGGCGATCGAGTGGCAGAATTACTTCCGCGTACAGGGAGCGGCAAGCGTCGCGAAGCTCAATGTGTCGCAGCCGGGGTTCATGAAGGCTGTGCAGGCGGAGCTGACGAATGAGCCACTCGATGCGCTCAAGACCTATCTGCGCTTTCATCTCATCTCAGCGACAGCGCCGGTTCTGGCGCACAACATCGAGCACGTGAACTTCGATTTCTACTCCAAGACGCTGCGCGGCGTGGCTGTTGAACCGCCGCGCTGGAAGACGTGTGTGCGGGCGGTGGACCGCAACCTTGGAGAGGCGCTGGGGCAGGAGTTCGTCGCACGCACGTTCTCGCCGCAGATGAAGGCGCAGACGCAGCTCATGACCGAGCAGATCGAGACCGCAATGGGCGAGGAGATCAAGAGCCTCGACTGGATGAGCCCGGAAACGAAGGCAGAAGCGCTGCGCAAGCTGCATGCAATACGGAACAAGATTGGCTATCCGGCTACATGGCGCGACTACTCAAAGCTTGAGGTGAAGCGCGACGACTACTTCGGCGACGCAGTGCGAGCATCGCGGTTCGAAGATGCGCGCGAGTGGAACAAGCTCGGAAAGCCGGTCGACCTGAACGAGTGGGGCATGACGCCGCCGACGGTGAACGCGTACTTCAACCCGCAGATGAACGACATCAATTTTCCCGCGGGCGTTCTGCAGCCGCCGCTCTACGATCCAAAGCTGGACGATGCGCCGAACTACGGCAACACCGGCTCGACGATCGGCCACGAGCTCACGCACGCGTTCGACGACGAGGGCCGCCAGTTCGATGCCAACGGGAATCTGCGCGACTGGTGGACGCCGGCGGACGCTGCCGGATTTGAGAAGCGCATCAACTGCATTCGCGATCAGTACGCGGGCTATGTTGTTGTCGACGACCAGCACATCAACTCCAAGCTGACGAGCGGTGAAGATGTGGCGGATCTCGGCGGCACGCTGCTCGCCTATATTGCGTGGAAGAAGCAGACGGAAGGCAAGCCGCTGCACAATGTCGACGGCTTCACACCGGACCAGCGGTACTTCATCGGGATGGCGCAGTGGGCCTGCGAGAACACCCGGCCGGAGGACCTGCGTCTGCGCGTGGCGACCGATCCGCACTCGCCCGGATTTGCTCGGGTAAACGGCGTCGTTGCGAACATGCCGGAGTTCCAGAAGGCGTTCGGCTGCAAGGTGGGCCAGCCCATGGTGCATACGCCAGCATGCAAGGTCTGGTGAGGGTCCCCTGCAGTACGCGGGCCGATGTATCCACACGCGAACCTGCGAAGTTCGAGATGTTGAAGCCATCAGTGAATCGGTAAGCGATGTTTGATTTAGCGACTGCCACGGCCGCCCCGGGAATTGACAGCAGTTCCCATTTACCCCGCAAATCTTTGCGCAGGAAAACGTGAGGGCGATGTGCGATTGGCGCTTTCAATGGAAATATTCAAGGCCGATTATGGAACGCGAATTGCACTAAACCTTGCAGTTCTTCTTTCTGCTTCACGGAAGTTTAAACCTCCAAGTGTCCCTGTAGCACGGTCGGGACAGGTATGTCTGAGAACGATGACAACCTGTTCTCAATGGCCAGCGCTGCGGCGATCACGGTGAGGTCACGCTTCCGCTCTGCTGAGGAATATCGCGCCTGAGGAGGTCAACGGCCTGCTCAATACCTTTACGTGTCACTGTTCTGTTTCATGGAGTCACCCGGGTCTTCTGCAAAACAAATTTGAGATTAATAGGGAGATATTATGAACTTGATCAAAGCTTCAATCTGTACTCTCGCGTTGTGTCTGACCGCCGGACCGATCTGGGCCGCGACATCCCAGATCTACTATGGCGGCTTTGAAGATACCGTTGGCGGAGATTCCGATTACAACGATCTGGTCTTCACGTTATCTGGGCCGGGCCTTACGATGGTCGAGAGCGGCGGCGTCTGGAAGACCGAGCCTACGCTGAACAACAGCGGAACGCCGTTCTGGAATAACCTGTCGTCTGATCCCAATCATACGATCGACAACGTTGGCTACTGCATCTACGGCGGCCCTGCCGGAGCATGCCAGGGCAATGGCCCGCTGAATACGAACGCCCTTTACCTGGCCACTCCCGCCGGTGGCAACGTCGGCAATGTTACGTTCTTCGACATCTGCCCGTCGCCTAACTGCGTAAACGCAACCATCACGATCACCATCACTGCGGATCACGACGTGCTCGGCTGGGAGAACGTAGATGGAGTCGGAGGTCCCCAATTCTTTGGTTCTTCGACGGGGTCGTTTAACTTCACGCCCGACGCGAGCGGCTTCGAGCTGTTAGCAAACAACGGCTCGACGACCTACGCGTCGAACAGCAGCGCGCAGTTTGCGTTCTTTACCACGACACCGGAGCCGAGCTCGCTGGCATTGCTCGGAACCGGGCTTGTGGGAATGGCCGGCGCGTTTCGGCGTCGGTTG
>Ga0070741_10006757_pt1 | contig 24365 bp, 24 predicted proteins | sample Coa_R1_4_FD_66440 | JGI IMG/M metagenome (GOLD analysis project Ga0070741, IMG submission 66440) | Surface soil microbial communities from Centralia Pennsylvania, which are recovering from an underground coalmine fire - Coalmine... | ecosystem: Environmental > Terrestrial > Soil > Unclassified ...
ACATGTGGCTCCTGGTCCGCGCGCTCGACCACCACACCAAGGAGGTGACATCATCGAGGACCGCGGCCTGATGAAGGCTCAGAGGACCGTCCCAAGTTCCACGACGAGCCGGACATCCTCAACGACTACCGCAAGGGTGACGATGACGAGGACGCCCTGGTCTTCACGAACCGACGCGGTCGGCCAATGACCCGCATCACGATCGGGCAGATCTTCCGCCGGCTGAAGGCGCGGACCGGCATCAAGGACCTTTGTGCCCACATGTGCCGCCACACCTGGGCCACGAACTACCGCCGTGCAGGGTCAGGTGACGTCTTTGACCTCCAGGCCGAGGGCGGTTGGTCGGACCTACGCATGGTTCGCCGCTACTCCAAGACAAGGCCTATTGACGAGCGCCGACGTGCACCGTCCCCGTTCTCGGCCGCACGGCGGGTGGCTGCAGATAGGCAGTCACCACAGCAGAAAGGCGTTCTTGGTTTGGTGAGGAGCGCGTAGAGACCAATGAAATCAGTCAGTTGCGAGAAGGAGGCTGAAGCGCACTAAGTACCCTGCTGGGGAGGGAGGATTCGAACCTCCGATTGGCTGATCCAGAGTCAGCTGCCTTACCGCTTGGCCACTCCCCAATGAGTGAGATCTCGATTATCCCATCCGCTCCTGTGTGAACGCCACCATCAACGCGGCGAAGGATACGAGCAGCAACGGCGCGCACAGCAGCGCGAACATGAAGCCGCCGCCCATGCTGACGATGCTCGACGCGTCGACGAGGAACGCGAGCGCGACGAGCGTGATGCCGACACCGCGCGAGCGAAGACGCGTACCGACGACCGCCGCGACGGGCGCGGCCGTCCACGCGGTGAGGAACGCGATCGGACGCAGATCCACGGGACCGGGGTGTGGACTCCCGAATTCCATCTCGAGCCAGCCGATCGACCGGCAGGTGATCGGACCCGGCGTCGCGGTGGGGCTCACGATCCCGGTCGAGCACCCTGCGTACGTCGGGCCGAAGAGGAAGAAGACGAGATACGCGATGGCCGCCGCACTCGCGAGGATGGCCGCGAGGCTCGCGAGGCGTGCCGCGCGCGATCCGCGCATGCGGGCACCGTAGCGCGCGGGACGCGCGACGCAAACCGTGGCACGCTATGACGCGATGGCGAAGATCCCGAAGCCCCGCGCCGATCTCGGCGGATTCCAGGCGTACCGCACGCAGCAGCAGAAGGCGGACGTGCGCCTGCAGGCGAACGAGTGGGCCGACCCGAATCCCGCGGGGAAGTGGCTCACGCCCCAAGAGCTCGACGCCGTCCTCCTGAACCGCTATCCGAGCGCCGCGGTGGAGCTGCGCGAGACGCTCGCCCGCCGCTACGGCGTGACCCCCGATCAGCTCGTGCTCGGCAACGGCAGCAACGAGGTGCTGCTCAACACGTTCCTGGTGTTCGGCGGGCACGGCCGGCGCACGCTCCTCTTCCAACCGACGTACTCGATGCACGGGCGCCTCGCGCTGATCGCAGGCGGCACGTCGGTGGACGAGCTCATCGGCCTTCCCTACGTGGTGACGCGCGAGCGCGCTCTCGCGGCGATGGAGCGCGTCCGGCCGGAGATCGTCGTGTTCACGACGCCGAACAACCCCACCGGGAACCAGATCCCCGATGACGCGATCCTCGCCGTGGCCGAGGCGTTCCCCGAGACGCTCGTGCTCGTCGACGAGGCGTACAGCGACTTCGCGGGCACGACGCTCCTCCCGGCGCTGGCGGCGCACCCGAACATGGTCATCAGCAAGACGTTCTCGAAGGTCATGGCCTCCGCCGGGCTCCGCGTGGGCGTGCTGATCACGCACCCCGAGATCGCCGACGTCTTCCGCGCGGTGCAGCTCCCGTATAACGTGAGCGCGCTCACGCACGCGGTCGCGGCGAAGATCGCGAAGGACGAGGCGGCGATCGCGCCCCGCGTGGCGCGCTGCGCGAGCGAGCGCGCCAGGATCGCGAGCGCGCTCTCGCGGGTGGACGCGCTCGAGGTGTTCCCGTCGGTGACGAACTTCGTCCTCTTCCGCGTGAAGGACGGCGACACCGCGGGCGCGCACGCGCGATTCCTCGACCAGGGCGTCCTCATCCGCGACATCTCGGGGTGGCCGGGATGCGAGGGCTGCCTCCGCGTATCCATCGGCACGCCGGCCGAGAACGACCGGTTCATCGGCGCGCTCGTGCACGCCTTCCCGGCGGCGGCGCGCGCCTGACCACGGACCGCCCGACCCTCCTCGTCGACGCGTCGAGCCTGGCCTATCGCGCGTACCACGCGATGCCGCCGGTGCGGGCGCCCGACGGCACGCTGGTCAACGCGATCGTCGGCTTCCTCACCTTCATATCGCGTCTCCTCGTCGACCGGCGGCCGCGGCGCTGCGTCGTCGCGTTCGAGTTCGGCGAGGACTGGCGACCGCGCTTCCGGGTGGAGGCGCTCCCGGAGTACAAGAGCCATCGCGTCGCGGAGGAGGGTGCTCCGCCCGACGAGGTCGGGCCGCAGATCCTCGTCATCGCCGAGGTGCTGCGCGCGATCGGCATCGCGACCGCGAGCGCGGCCGAATGCGAGGCCGAGGACGTCATCGCGACGCTCGCCACGCGCTTCGACGGTCCCATCGAAGTCGTGAGCGGCGACCGCGACCTCTACAGCCTCGTGCGCGACCCTCGCATCACGGTCCTGTACACGCTCAAGGGCGTGAGCGAGCTCGCGCAGGTCGATCAGGCCTGGATCCACGCGAAGTACGGCATCCCCGGCGACCGCTACCTCGACTACGCGATCCTGCGCGGCGATCCCTCCGACGGGCTCCCCGGCGTGCGCGGCATCGGCGAGAAGACCGCCGCCGCGCTCCTCACGAAGTACGGCTCGCTCGAGGGCATCCTCGCCGCGACCGATCTCTCGCCGACGATCCGCGCCAAGCTGAACGCCGGCCGCGAGTACCTCGTCGGCGCGCGCCGCGTGGTCTCGCCGGTCCTCGACTGCGACGTACCGGAGATCGACGGCGCGCTCCCATCCGGCGCGCCCTCACCGGGCGTCCGAGAGCTCGCGCGGCGGTACGGGATCGAGGCGAGCGTCCGCCGCCTGATCGACGCCCTCGGCACCGTCGCCGCGTAGGCCGAAGGTCCCGCGACGCGAGCGGCGCCTCCTGTACCTCGATCGCGCGCGTACCATGACCGCGTGATCGTGTATCCCGCGATCGACATCTACGAGGGTCGCGTCGTGCGCATGACGCGCGGCGACTTCTCGACCGTCGTGCAGGTCGCGCCGTCGCCGCTCGAGGCCGCGCGGCGCCTCGTGAACGAGGGCGCCGAGTGGATCCACGTCGTGGACATCGACGGCGCGCGCACCGGGACGCCGGCGAACCTCGACGCGATCCGCCAGATCGCGAACCGCTTCACGGTGAAGATCCAGGCGGGCGGCGGGATCCGCGACTTCGAGACGGCGGAGCGCTTCGCCGAGGCGGGCGCGTCGCGGATCGTCGTCGGCACCGCGGCGATCGAGGAGCCCGAGCTCATCGGGCGACTGGTCGACCGGCACGCCGACGGCCTGGCGGTGGCCGTCGACGCGCGGAGCGGGATGGTCACGACGGCCGGCTGGACCGAGACCACCACGACGAGGGCGGTGGACCTCATGCACCGTCTCGCCGTCGCGGGCGTGCCGATGGTGATCTACACCAACGTCTCGCTCGACGGCACGCTGCAGGGCGTCGACCTTGTGTCCCTCGAAGCGGTCGCACGGGCGTTCGGCGGCGACGTCGTCTACTCGGGCGGCGTGGGCTCCCTCGAGCACATCCGCGCGCTCGCGCGCCTGCGCCATCGCGGCATCCGCGGGGTCGTCGTGGGCCGTGCGCTGTACGCGGGGAAGTTCACGCTGGCCGAGGCGATCGCCGCGGCCCAAGGCGTTCCGGCGGCCTGACCCCGGTTGGCGCGCGGCTTGCCCTACCCGGCGGCATGCTCCCGATCTCGTCGGACATGGCTTTCAGCATCGGCCTCTTCGCGGGCTGGCTCGCGCTCGTCGTCTGGCTCGTCTGGCCGGACCCGCACTGCGCGTGCTGCGCGAACCGGGCCACTGAACGCACCGCTCGCGATCAGCGCCCCTAGCCGATCGGCGCGGTGTTCGAGCTGGACTCCTCCTCCGCCCCCTCCGTCGGGGCGAGGAGGAAGATCCAGATGTCCTATGCGATCTCGGCTGCCGCCGTGTCCGCGTACTCACCGCGCGCTCCTTCGCTGAGCCGGAGCAGCATCGCGAACGGCAGCGCCATGAGCGTGGTACCGACGATGGCAAGGATCGGGAACCCCACGAGCTCCACGAGCGGACCCCCGACGAGCGGGAGCAATACCGCGCCGGCCCCGCTGAACGCGTCGCACGCTCCGATCGCGCGACCGCGATCCTGCGGATCGATCACGTCGGCGATGAGCGCGGATGTGGAGACGTTGGTGCAGGACCAACCGACGCCCACGAGGAACGTGCCGAGCGTGATCACCCAGTACTCGGGCGAGGCTGGGACGAGGATCGATCCGAGCGCCGACAGGACGGTCCCCGCGAGCAGGACGTTCCGGCGACCGATCCGGTCGCTGAGCCGTCCCAGCGGGATCGACAGTCCATACATGCCGACGACGTGGATCGACACGGCGATGGAGATCGCCTGCAGCGCGTGCCCGTGGTGGTCGAGCGCGAGCGAGGTCATCGCCATCATCAGCGACATCGTCCCCTGTGCCGCGAAGCTCGCGACGAACGCGACGCGAAGGGGGTAGTGCGCGAGCCAGTCACGCACGCCGTTTCCCGATGGCGCGCCGGCGGCGACCGCCGGCGCGACGGCGATGTCGCCCTCGTAGTACGAGCCGAGATGCGCAGCGATGTCCTTCGGGTCCGGCCGGATGAGGAAGACGAGACCCATGCTCGGGATGAGCACGATGGGGACGAGGAGCCACGCCAGTGCGATCGGATCGACCCCGAGGCCGGGACCGAGGCGCTGGGCGAGCGTGATGAGGGTCGGGCCGCCGACGACGCCCACGAGCGAGCCGGTAAGGACGTACCCGAGACCCTGCGCTCGCCGGTCCGGTGGATAGAGGTCGGCCGCCGCAAGGCGGAGCTGCTGTCCGGCGCCGACGCCGAGGCCGAAGACCATGAGGCCGACGATGAGGAGCGGGAACGACGACCGCAGGACCGCGGTCCCGATAAGGAGCGTGCCGACGAGGCTCAGCGTCAGGCCAATGAACAGCGCCGCCCTGCGGCCGACGGTATCCGCGACCCAACCGATCGGGTATGCGATGACGAACTTCGCGAAGCTGAGCATGCTCGTCCCGATGCCCGCCAGCGTCGGTGAGCCGAGCAGCTGCACGACCATGATCGCGCTCAGCGCCGGTGTGAGCTGGCTGCCCGCGCCGACGAATGCCTGCGTGACCGCCAGCAACACGGTGTTGCGCTTGACGATCCCGGGGATGCGCCTTTGGGCCGGGGTCACCTGATGGGCGCCGAGTCGTTCGATGCGCTCGCCTCGGCGCCTTCGGTGGGAGCGAGGAGGAAGATCCAGATGTCCCACGCGATGTGGCTTGTGATGAGCGCCGGCATGCTCATGCCGAGCGCGCGCAGGAGTCCCCAGTAGATCCCGGCGACGCCGGCGGCGCCAATGAGCGTCGTGTTCGCGGTCACCAGGTGCGCGCCGCCATACGCCGCGGCCGCCGCGACGCCCCCCGCGCGACGCTGCACGAAGCCGCGCCAGAAGAGCTCCTCCGCCGGGCCGATGATCGCGCCGAGCCGCAGCGCGATGTCCTCGGGCGCGCCGAGCGTGCGCAGCGCGTAGATGTCCTTGATCTCCTTCGCGCCGCGCGGCATCACCGCGCGCGCGACGCGGTCGCCGATCTGGAAGATGCCGTACAGGAGCGCGGCGGATCCGAGCCCGAGGGCGACGTCCCGCGCGCGCGGCCTCATCCGCCGGAGCTCCTCCTCGTTCGCGAGCGCGAGGTTGCCGAGCACGAATCCCGTGACGGTCATCCGCTCCCAGAAGCGCCGCCGGTCGCCGCGGAACGTCCAGGCGAAGAGCCCGAACGCCGTACCGAGCGCGAGGAGCGCGAGCGGGCTAGCGCGCCGCAAGCGCGGCGACCACGAGGCCGGCGACCATGAGGTAGCCGAACGCGGCGTGCAGCTGCGCGGTCTGCAGGTCGATCATCGCGATCGCGCGCTGCTGGCCGCTCGCGCCGAACTCCGCGGAGCGGATCTGGCGCACGAGCAGCGGCAGCGACAGCATCGCGAGCAGCGTCCACGTCGGCAGGAGCGTCGCGAGCACCGCGACGGTGAGCGCGATGTACGCGCCCACGACGAGCGCCACGTACAGCCAGTGCGCCGCATCGCGGCCCATGCGGACCGAGAAGGTCTTCGCGCCCGCGCGTGCGTCCTCGCTGATGTCGCGCCACTCGTTGCCGTGGAGGATCGCCGCGACGAGCAGGCCGACGGGGATGCTGACGGCGAGCGCGCTCGCGTCGATGATTCCGGTGATCGCGTAGAACCCGCCCATCACCATGAGCGGGCCCATGAGCGCGAACACGAGCGGGATGCCGTACGAGGAGAACTTGTACTGGAACGGCGGCGCCGTGTAGGTGTATCCGCCGACGAGGCCGGCGAGGCCGAGCGCGACGATGGGCCAGCCGCGGACCGACGCGAGGTACACGCCGAGCACGAACGCGAGCGCGAACGCGGCGACGCCGAGCACGTAGGCCTCGCGGTCGCCGATGCGGCCCTTCACGATGGCGTGGCTCGCGCGCGGGGACACGATCGTGTCGACGCCCTTGCGCACGTCGTAGATCTCGTTCACCACGTTGGTGCCGATGTGCAGCAGCACGCCCGCGGCGAGCGCGACGAGGAAGAGCGTCCAGTCGAAGATGCCCTCCACCGCGGCGAGCGCGCCGGCCACGGCGACCGGCACGGATGACGCCGTGAACGAGAAGGGTCGGATGATCTCGTAGTACGCGCCGAGCCGATCGCGCAGGCTCGCGATGGCCGACTTCTTCTGCTCCGCGAGCGCCGCACGCGCGGCGACCGCGCCCCGGGGCTGGGGCCCCGGTCCAGCGAGCGACGCGAGCGCGACCGCGCTGCCGTACGCGACCGCGGCGTCGATGACCGCGGCGGTCTGCTCCTCGTCCTGCACGACGGGCTGCAGCAGCGGCAGGTCCATGCCGGCCTCGTGGTATTCCCACGCGCGGTCGGCGACCTCGCGTCGCGTGCCGCAGAGGATGAACGCGTCGAGCAGGTCGTCGGGGATGAGCGACCCCGCCGTCGTGTAGTCCTCCTTCCGCCAGGCGGCCGCGATCGTGTCGCGCAGCGCGGGGTCGAAGCCCGCGCGCTTCAGCGTGACGTCCGAGAGGATCGACATCATGTAGATCACGAAGGGCTCGCGCTTCGCGCGGTTGAGCGCGTCGCGGCGGGTGTCCGCGATGAGCGTGAGCAGGTACCCCGCGACGTCGATGTCGTCGGGATCGCGCCCGGCCTCGCGCGCGGAGCGGTCCATCACGCGCAGCAGCTTCCGCAGGCCGGGGATCGACTCCGCGGGTCGCGCGAGGTAGCCGTCCGCCTTCTGGCCCGCGACGACCATCATCGGCGAGCGGTATCCCGCGACGTAGATCGGCACGCGGTGCACCGGCGGGAACTGTGGGACGAGGGGCGGCAGCCCCGGCTTCCCCGAGGGCATGCGCTCGCCGGACCACAGCGTGCGCAGCGTGTCGATCGCGGTCGCGACGCGCGTCGCGGCCTCCGCCGGATCGTACGGGACGCCCATCTGACCGAGGCGCAGCGGCAGGGCGGACCCGAGGCCGAGGAGGATGCGCTCGGGCGCCATCTCGTCGAGGGCGCTGATCGTCATCGCGACGAGCACGGGGTGCCGGGTGAACGGGTTGAGCGCGCCGAGGCCGACCTTGATGCCGTCGACCTGCGACGCGACCGCCGTCGCGTAGGTGACCGCGTCGCGCTCGAAATACGAATCGTGGAACCAGACCGACTCGAGGCCGGCCGCCTGCGCGCGGCGCACCCAGCCGACCGTGTCCGAGACCGATCCGCGTGCCGCGAGACCGAGGCCGACGCGACGTGCGAGGCTAGGCATTGCGCGGTCCCTCCCCGAGGAGCTCCTGCGCATGCGCGAGGCGCGCGATGCTCCTCTCCTTGCCGAGCAGCTCGAGCGATTCATACAGCGGCGGCCCGACCTTGCGTCCGGTGACCGCCGCGCGGATCACGAGCGTCACCGGCTTCACTTTCCAACCCAGCTCGGCGGCGACGCCCTCGATCGCCGCCTTGACCGAGACGGCGTCGAACGTCCCGAGCGCGCGCAGCGCCTGCGCGCCGCGCGCGAGCGCGCGGATCGATCGCGCGCGATCGTTCTCCTGGACGAGCAGCGCGGGATTGGCCGAGACGCCGTCGGTGAAGAAGAACGCGAGCTGGTCGCGCGCCTCGACGAGCGTCTGCATGCGCTCCCGGACGAGCGGCAGCGCCTTCGCGAGGACGCCGCGGTCCCACTCGGCGGGCACGTACGGCGCGAGCCGCTCCATGAGCGCCTCGAGCGTGAGCTTGCGGATCCACACGCCGTTGAACCAGTTGAGCCGGTCGCGGTCCCACTTGCCGCCGGCCTTCTGCACCTGGTCGATGCGCCACCTCGCGATGAGGTCGTCCGTCGAGAAGACCTCGTCCTCGGTGCCGGGCGCCCAGCCGATGAGCGCGAGGTAGTTCACCATCGCTTCCGGCAGGTATCCGTCCGCGCGGAACTGCTCGACCCTCGTGGCGCCGTGGCGCTTCGCGAGCTTCTTGCTGTCGGGACCGAGCACGTTCGGGAAGTGCGCCATCGGCGGCACGTTCCAGCCGAAGGCCCTGTAGATGAGGAGATGCTTCGGCGTCGACGGCAGCCAGTCCTCGCCGCGGAAGATGTGCGTGATCCCCATGACGTGGTCGTCCACGACGACCGCGAGGTGATAGGTCGGGAAGCCGTCCGACTTCAGCAGCACCTGATCTTCGATCGTGGCGATCGGCCACTCGACGCGTCCGTACACGAGATCGTCCACGGCGATCGCGCCCTCGTCCGGCACCTTCAGCCGCACGACGTGCGGCTCGCTCTTCGCACGCTCCGCGGCCTCGCCGGGAGGGATGTTCCGGCAGTGGCGGTCGTAGCGCGTGATCTCCTTGCGCGCGGCCTGCTGCGCGCGCACGGCGGCGAGGCGCTCCTTCGAGCAGAAGCAGAAATACGCGGCGCCCGTGTCGACGAGCTCCTGCGCGGCCTTCTGGTACAGCGGGAGCCGCTCGGACTGGATGTACGGCGCGTGCGGACCGCCCTCCCGCGGGCCCTCGTCCCAGGCGATCCCCATCCAGCGGAGACCGTCGTAGATGGAGTCGATCGCTCCGGGTACGAGCCGATCCTGATCGGTGTCCTCGACGCGGAGGATGAGCGTGCCCCCGTTCTGGCGCGCGAAGAAGTAGTTGTAGAGCGTGGTGCGCACGCTCCCGATGTGCAGCGAACCGGTGGGGGAGGGTGCGAACCGGACGCGGACCGTCACGGTCCTCAGTCTAGGTCGGTATCCTTGCCGGACACGCATGACGGTGACCACGCGCCGGGAACGGCGCCAGCAACAGCGGCGCCAGCAGCAGCGGCGCTCCAGCGGTGGAGGCGGCGGCTCCGGCTCGCGCGGCCTCGGCCAGCTCTGGGTCGCGCTCGGCATCGTCGTCGTGCTCGTCGCGCTCGTGCTCGTCGGGCGCGCCTCCGGCGTCTTCGACGCGCCGGCCCAGACGAAGACCGACGTCAACGCCGTGGACGTGTCGGGCGCGAAGATCGGCGAGCACCGCGACAACACCGGGAACGCGCACATCCCCACCGGGCAGAAGGCGAGCTACGCCTCGCTGCCGCCCACGTCGGGGGAGCACTACGCGGCTCCGGCCGGCCCGGTGCCCTGGGGGATCAAGACGACCTTCATTCCGTTCGAGGCGACCACCCACAACCTCGAGCATGGCGGCATCGTGATCATGTACAACGGCCTCGACAAGACACAGGTCGACCAGCTCACCTCGCTGGTGAGGAGCCTCAACTCGAGCGGCTTCAACAAGATCGTGCTCGAGCCCTGGCCGGACATGAAGGACGCGAAGATCATCCTCACCGCGTGGGACTGGGTCCTGAAGCTCCAGGCGCCCGACGACGCCTCCGTGGTGAAGTTCGTGCGCCAGCACACCGACGACGAAGCGCCGGAGAACGGCACGCCGTAGCGCTCAGTCGCCCCAGTAGCGCTCCTCTTTCCATGGATCGCCGCGGTTGTGGTAGCCGTTGCGCTCCCAGAAGCCCGGCTTGTCTACCGCGCTGAACTCGATGCCGCGCAGCCACTTCGCGCTCTTCCACGCGTAGAGGCGCGGCACCACGAGGCGCGCGGGCGCGCCGTGCTCCGGGGTGAGCGGCTCGCCGTTCGCGCGCAGCGCGATGAGGCAGTCGTCGCGCATGCAGAACTCGATGGGGACGTTCGCGGTGAAGCCGTACTCGCTGTGCGCGATGACGAACTTCGCGTCCGCCGCCGGCTTCGCGAGCTCGACGATCTTCGCGAAGGGGATGCCCTCCCAGCGCTGGTCGAGGCGCGACCACGTCGTCACGCAGTGCATGTCGGCCTGGACGAGCGTTTGGTCGAGCTTGGAGAGCTCGTCCCACTTCATGGTGAGCTCGTGCTCGACCGCGCCGAAGACCCGGAAGTCCCACGTCTTCGGATCGAAGCGCGGAACCGTGCCGTAGTGGAGGACCGGCCACTTCTCGGTGAGGTACTGCCCGGGCGGGACGCGCTCGGCCTTCTCCGGCGGGAGATCGGCCTTCTTCTGGAAGATCTTCATCGACATCGCGTCCCTCCTATGACAATCCGGCGGCGCGTCGCAGCAGCTTGAACGTGTAGATGCCCGTGTCGTGGCCGTCGCCCCACTCCGGGGTGATGCCGTAGCGGCCGACGGGGTAGACCTGCTTCAGCGTCGTCTCCGCCTCGCTGAACACCGTGGACTCGTTGACATTCCCGGCGTACGCGCCCTCCCCGTGACAGTACGCGCACGGGCACGCGCGGCGCAGCGGCTCCCACGGGTACTCGCTCACCTCGCCGTCGTCCCAGGTGACGCGCAGCACGCGGGCATCGGGGACGATCTGCCAGTCGCGCGCGCGGTGGAATACATCGGCCACCGGACCGATGATACGGAGGTGCCGGCGACGATCGAGGATTTCCGCAAGATCGACATGCGCGTCGGACGCATCGTCGCCGTCGACGACTTCCCGGAGGCGCGCAACCCCTCGTACAAGCTCGCGATCGACTTCGGCCCGCTGGGCACGCGGCGATCGTCCGCCGCGGTCCGCCGCTGGTACGCGAAGGAGGACCTGGTCGGCCGGCTCGTGGTGTGCGTGGTGAACTTCCCGCCGCGGCGGATCGCCACGTTCGATTCGGAGGTCCTGACGCTCGGTGCGGTCGAGGCCGATGGCCGCGTCGTCCTGCTGAAGCCCGACGCCGACGCGGAGCTGGGGAGCCGGATCGCCTAGATCAGCTCACCACTCGAAGAAGATCAGGCGGTCGAGCGGCCAGAACCGCAGGATCACCTTGCCGATGATGCGGTCGTCCGGCTGTGGCCCGAAGCTGCGGGAATCGGACGAGGCCTCGCGGTTGTCGCCGAGCGCGAAGAAGTAGCCCTCCTGGATCTTCAGCGGGTACTTGATCTCGGGGCTCTGCGCGACGGTCGCGCCGTGCGCGCCGACGAAGTCCCGCGGCTGTCCGTTCACGTACAGGCGTCCGCCGCGCAGCTCCACGGTGTCGCCGGCGACGGCGACGACGCGCTTCACGTAGGGGATCTGCACGTCGGTCGTAGGGCTGAAGACGACGATGTCGCCCGGTCGTGGACCGCCGAAGCGGTAATCGACCTTGCTCACGAGCACCCGGTCGCTCTGCAGCAGCGTGCTCTCCATGCTGCGCTGACGGACCTCGGTCACCTGAACGACGAAGAGGTTCAGGACGACCGAGATGACCACCGCGAGCGCCAGCGCCTGCACGATCTCGAGGAACGCGCGCCAGGAGAAGGGCGCGTCAGGCTCGGGAGTCGTCGCCTCGGGGGTGGGCCGCGTACGGTACGTCTCTGGCGCTGCCAAGACGACAAGTGTCGCACGTCCTGCCGGACAGACAGGGCCTCTCGTCCGGGGGAAAGTCCGAGGTGTCAAAGGAGGTGCAGGTATGTCCACCGCCATCACACCCCTGCGCGAGTTCGTGTCCCTGCGCGACGCCATCGACAGGCTGTTCGAGGACAGCTTCATCCGGCCGCCGATGCTCTTCGACGGCTCGACGGTCGCGTTCTCCGCCGACCTGTACGAGACGCCCGAGGCCTACGTCCTGAAGGCGGCGCTCCCCGGCATGAAGCCCGAGGACATCACGGTCGACGCGACCGCCGGCATGGTGACGATCAAGGGCGAGTACAAGGAGGCGAAGGAGACGAAGGCGGAGAACTACCTCCGCAAGGAGCTCCGCACCGGCGCCTTCCACCGTGCCTTCGAGCTCCCGCTCTCGATCGAACCCGCCAAGGTCGAGGCGAAGCTCAAGGACGGCGTCCTCGAGGTCGCGCTGCCGAAGGCCGAGGTCGTGAAGCCGAAGCAGGTCAAGGTCAGGGTCGAGTGAGCAGCTCCTCCGTCCGAGCGCGCCGGACCATCGCTCCGGCGCGCTCCTTCGGGAGCTGGAAGAGGAAGCGGTCGAGGCCGAGCCCCGCATAGGACGCGAGACGCTCGCGAACGGTGCGGACGCTCGCCGCGTCGGTCAGCTCGACCGCGGACCACTGCGACCGTAGCAGCGGACGGTCGCGCCGCACCCACCGGCATGCGTCGTCGAGCGCGCGCATGCGCTCGCGGAGGTCGTCCGCCGTCGAGAGCCCGGTCGAGCCGTTGTGCCCGATGTCGAACCCGTCCGCGAAGCGGGCGGCGATGCGCATCACGCGCGGACCCGCGCCGCCGACCCAGATCGGCGGGTGCGGACGCTGCGCGGGCTTGGGCGCGCACACCGCGCCGTCGACGCGGTAGCGCTTCCCGTGGAAGGTCGCGCGGTCTTGCGTCCAGAGCCGCGTGCAGATCTCGAGCGCCTCGCGCAGCTCGGTGACGCGCCGGCCGGGATCGCCGAAGTCGTAGCCGTACGCGCGGTACTCGTTGTCCTTCCAGCCGGCGCCGATGCCGAACTCGATGCGGCCGCCAGACATCTGGTCGACGCCCGCGACGATCTTCGCGAGGAGCGCGGGATTGCGGTACTGCGCCGCGGTGACGAGGCAGCCCAGGCGTACGGTCCGCGTGTCGCGCGCGAGCGCGGCGAGCAGCGTCCAGGCCTCGAGGCAGTCTTGGTCGGGAACGCCCTCGCCGCCGAAGAAGTGGTCGCTGACCCAGAACGATTCGAAGCCCGCGGCCTCGGTCTCGTTCGCGATCTCGCGCAGCTCGTCGTAGGTCCAGCCCGCGGCGGGCGAGACGATGACGCCGAGCTTCACGCCGGGAGCCGGCCCCACACGACGCGCGAGATGCCGAGGATCGCGAGCCCCGCGGCGGTGGACCACGCGAGCGCGGAGACGAGCGGGGCGTCGAAGTCGGTGCCCGACAGCGCGGCGTGGAAGAAGATCGCGACGAACCCGATGTAGCTCGTGCGGTGGATCCACGTCCACGCGATGTTGTTCATGTGCGAGCGCAGCCAGCTCGTGACCGTGACGACGAGGATGATGTCGAGCGAGATCGTGCCGAGCCCGATCGCGAGCTGTCCGTAGTCCGTCAGGAACGGCACGAACAGGTCGACAGCGTGGATGCGCGCGGTCCTGTCGAAGACCAGCGCGACGACGTGCGCGACCGCGAGCGGCAGCCACAGCGGCGTCGTGAAGTCGTGCAGCTTCCGGATCGCGCGGTTCGTCGCGAGGAAATCGAGCACCGAGGTGCGGAGCGCTTCGCCGGACAGGACCGACAGCGAGAGCACCGCGAACGCGGTGAGCCCCGTGATCCGCGCGATGAACCAGAACTCGAGGTCGCCCATGCGAAAAACTCTAGTCGAGCGCGTTAACTGGAGTGGGTGTAGGTGACCTTCGGCAGCGACGTCGCGCGCACCCCCGCGGCGAGCGTGATCTGCGGCACCGGCGTGGGCCGGAGCGTCGGCGCGACGGTCGGGCGCGGCGTCGCCGCGGGCGTGCCGCTCCCACGGGCTGCCGTGCCGCTCGCCCGGGCGGTGCCGCTCGCGCTCGCCCGCGCGACCGGCGCCGCGGTGGTCGTCGGGGACGGCGTCGGCGCGACGGTCGGCGCCAGCGTGCGGAACGGGAGCGCCGGGGCGAGCGTGGGGTCGGGCTCCTCGGCCGGCACGGCCGGCTTGCCGGCGACGGGCGGCCGCAGCGGCGCGTTGGGATTCTTCGGGTGCGCGAGCGCGTAGCTCGTCGACCCGATCATGGAAAGACCGGTGACGAGGATCGCGGCGGCGCGGAGCGCCCAGGCCGGCATCTACGCGGCGACCGCGGGGATGCGCTCGAAGCGGCTTCCGAGCACCTCGCGCGCGTCGACCTTCATGTGCGACTCGAGGATCTCCTGGTACACCGCGCGGAAGTCGACGCTGTACCGGAGGTTCCCGTCGCGCCCGACGCCCAGGCTCGGCGCCTCGCCGTACATGCCGCCCTTCACGTTGTCTCCGATGAGGAACATCGGCGCCGCGGTGCCGTGGTCGGTGCCGCCGTTGCCCGTCTCCTGCGCGCGCCGCCCGAACTCGGACCACGTGGCGATGAGCACGCGATCGGCCATGCCGTAGGCGGCGAGGTCGGCGTGGAACGCGGCGACCGCGCCGTCGACGTAGCCCATGAGGCTCTCGTGGCGCGCGAATTCCTGGTCGTGCGTGTCGAAGCCGCCGAGCGTGACGTGCAGGATCTTGGCCCCCACCCCCGAGACGATGAGCTGCGCGGCCAGCTGCAGCGCCTGCGCGAGCTGGTTGCGCGAAGAGTAGACGAGGTTCACGTTGTCGTTGTACGAGGCGCGAGGCGAGTAGCGCTGCGCCGCGGTCCGGAGCCGCGCGATGGTGTCGCGCGCGGAGAACACCGATGTGTCGAAGAGCGCGCCGTAGATGCCCGGCGTGCCGTTGTAGATGACGCCCATCGCGCGCTCGGCGTCCGCCCCGTTGAAGCGGAAGGTGTTCTGTCCGTTCACCACCGCGAGCGTGGCCTCGAGGTCGCGGAGCGCACCCGGGATCTCGGACGCGCCGCACGCGCATCCCACCAGCGGATGGCCCTGCGAGTCGTAGTTCGCCGCGATCGTCTTACCGAGCCAGCCGTCCCGCTGCTTCCGCGCGGGATCGGCGGTCTCCCAGATCCGGATGCTGTCGAAGTGCGAGAAGCTCGGCTTCGGGTACCCGACGCCCTGGACGATCGCGACCTTGCCCTCGTCGTAGAGCGTCTTGATGCCGCGCATGCTGCGATTGAGGCCGTAGCCGTTGCCCACGGGGAGGGCCGTGTCCGCGGCGCGCGACAGCGTCGGTCGCAGGTCGCGCAGGCGCGGGTCGTTCATCGGGATCACCGACTGCAGGCCGTCCGCGCCGCCCGCGAGCTGGATCATGACCAGGACGCGGTCGTTCATCACGCCGTCCTTCTTCCCGGCGTAGACCGCGCGGGCGAACACGTCGGGCACGGCCGCGTACCCCGCGGCGAGGCCCGCGGCGCCGGCGCCGAACACGAAACCGGACTTCACGAACTCGCGGCGCGTGAGACGGGTGAGGTCGGTGGCTCCCATCGCGCTCTCCTTTTACCTATTTGAGCTGGAACTCGGGCGACGCGAGGACCGCGAACCAGCGCGAGCGGTCGTCGCGCGCGCTGTTCAGCTCCCGCACGGTGCCCGGCCCCAGCACGCCGTCGAGATGGCGCTCGTGCGCGCGCGCCGCGGACGGCACGGTGCGCATCTGGCCGAGGACGGCCGACACGAAGTTCGCGCGCTGCAGCATCGTGTTGGACGAGATCCACGACGTGTCCTCGCCCCAGCCGGCGACGCTCGGCGGGTCGAAGAGGTTCTGACCCAGATTGACCGCGTACCCGTTGATCGTCCGCGAGAGGTTCGTCGCACCGAGCGCCTTCGCGGTCCCGACCATGAGCTCGATCGGCGACTTGATGAGCGCGCGGTACGCGTCGGGCGACGCGAGCTCCGCGCTCATGAAGATGTCGCGCATGAGCGAGCGCACGTCGTAGCGCGAGCGGCGGAAGCGGCCGGCCAGGCTCGCGACGAACGCGTCGCTCGCGCCGGGCGAGACGAACGCGTTCACGAGCTCGCGCGTGATGAACGTCGCCGTCGCGTCCTGCGTGAGGATCTGGTCGATCACCGCGGCCGTGTCGAACGGCCCGGTCTTGCCGAGGAACGTGACGGTGCCGGCGTACGCGCGCTTCGGATCGAATATCCCGGTCGTCGCGCCCGTCTCGGTGCGCATCGGGAGCCGCCAGCCCGCGAGCGCCTTCGCCGCGGCCTTCACGTCGTCCTCGGTGTAGCTCCCGACGCCGAGCGTGAAGAGCTCCATCAGCTCGCGCGCGTAGTTCTCGTTCGGCGCGCGTCCCGTGCTCACGGCGAGGTCGAGGTAGCGCAGCATGGCGAGGTCCTGGGTGACCTGCACGAGCATCGTCTTGAGATCGCCGAGCGCCATCCGCCGCCAGGTCAGGTTCTGCCAGTACATCGCCGGCGAATTCGTGCCGACCTTGCGGTAGTCCGACGTGAAGTGGCCGTGCCAGAAGAGCGTCATCTTCTCGGCGAACGGCGTGGGGGACCGGGTCATCCAGTCGATCCACCAGGTCTGTAGGCTCCCGATGTTGATCTGGCTGTTGATCGTGAGCGGCACGAGCGACGGCGCCGGCGTGGGAGCCGCGCTTCCGCTCGGGCGCGCCGGCGCGCTCGCGCTCGGCCGCGGCGTCGCGGCGGGTGGCAGGCCGAACGCGGGCGGCTCGGCGAAGGGTGTCTCGAGCAGCCGGTCGACGGTGCGCGCGTAGCCGTCGGCGATCGCGCGATCGAGCTCGGCCTCGGTGTACCCGAGCGTCGCGCGGCGGAGGAGCTGCGCGACCCGTGCGGGCTCGCTCGCGAGCGGCGAGGCCCAGTCCAGGTCGCTCGACAGGCGCGGCGGCGTGATGCCGCTGATCGGGGGCTGGAGCGCGGCGAGCGTGCGAGGGGGCGCGACCGGCGGGAGGGTCTCCGCCGGTCGCGGCTGCTCCGGGAGGATCGAGCCGTCGAGATCCTGCGGACCGAAGAACGAGTCGTCCGGGATCGCGCCGTCCAGGCCATCGGTCGCGGCGCCGTACCTGCCCAGGGGATCCATGCCCGCGGCCGCGGCGGCCATCGGATCGATGCCGTCCGCGGCGCCGCTCGCGCCGAGATTTCGCAGGCCGAGGATGCGCGTGCCGGCGACGCCCGCGCCCGCGGCGAGCGCGGTCACGAGGACCGTGCGTCGCGTCGGCCCCGCGCTCGCGCGGGGGCCGCCGTCCGTCCGTCGTCCCTTCGGCGTGCCCATCCCTCGAGCCGCCAGAACGAGGGGGCGCGGCGGAACGGTACGCTGCCGCGACCGTGTCGACACCGTCGCTCTGGCAGCACGCGGATTTCCTCAAGCTTTGGGCCGGGCAGACCGTCTCCGAGCTGGGGTCCGTCGTCACCCGAACGGCCGTCCCGCTCGTCGCGCTCCTCGTGCTCGGCGCCGGCCCGCGCGAGATGGCGTACCTCGTCGTCGCGGCGTCTGGGGCGGTACTTCTGGTGGGTCTCATCGCGGGACCGTGGGTGGACCGTCTGCGGCGGCGGCCGCTGATGATCTGGTGCGACGCCGCCCGCGCGCTCCTGCTCTTCTCGATCCCCGCCGCCTACGTGACCGGCACGCTCACGCTCGGTCAGCTGTACGTCGTCGCCTTCGCCGAGGCGAGCCTCGGCGTCGTCTTCGATGCGGCGTATCCGGCCTACGTCCCCTCGCTCATCGGCGCCGACCGCGTTCTCGAAGCGAACAGCAAGCTCGCCACGAGCTCGTCGATCGCCGAGGTCGGTGGGCCGGGCATCGCGGGCACGCTCGTGCAGCTGGTCACCGCGCCGTTCGCCGTGCTGGTGGACGCGGTCTCGTTCGTGGTCTCGGCGATCTCGCTGGTGGCGATCCGCGCGCCCGAGCTCGCGCGGCCAGCGCGCGCGGTGCGGCTCGCGATCTTGCGCGAGATGGCCGAGGGCCTCGGCGTGGTGCGCCGCCATCCGCTGCTCTTCCCGATGGCGCTGAGCTCGCTCGTCGACCACTTCTTCGGCTCGTTCTACGCGGTCGTCTACGCGATCTACCTGCTCGAGGAGCTCCACCTCTCGCCGTTCCTGCTCGGCATCGTGATCTCCGCGGGCGGCGTCGGCTCGCTCGCGGGCTCGCTCGTCGCGACGCGCGTGGTGCGACGTCTGCGCTTCGGCCGCACGATCGTGCTGCTGCCCGTCGTGGCCTCGGCCATCGGGCTCCTCACGCCCCTCGCGGCGGGGCCGCTGGCGATCGCGACGCTCATGGTGTTCCTGCCGCAGCTCCTCGGCGACGGGCTGCAGACCGTCGCCGGCATCGCGCGCATCACGCTCCGGCAGGGCGTCGTTCCCGATCGCGTGCTCGGGCGCGTGAACGCGACCGTCGAGGTGCTCTCGCACGGCGTGGGTCCGTTCGGCGCGCTCGTCGCCGCGGTCGTCGCGGAGCAGCTCGGCGTCCGCGGCGCGATCGCGATCGGGTGGCTGGGCGGCTCGCTCGCGGTTCTGTTCCTGGTGTTCTCGCCACTGCCGCGGGTGGACACGCCGTCGTCGTGGAGCGAGGAGCGGCTGGCGACCGGCCGGCGCGCGTAGCCGCCGCCGTGATCCGCGGAGAGCTCGACGTATCGGACGCCGCCGACGGTCGGCGGATCCTGCGACTGGTAGATCGCGACGAGCCGCGTGGGGTACCCCTCGACGAGCTCATCGAAGACCATGTCCGCCTGCGACAGGCCGTAGTGCGCACGCGCCGCGGGCGCGTCGTCGATCTTGACCACGAGCGGCCGGCGCCGCGGGGTCGCGACCGTGATGAAGGTCACGTTCGCCCGGCCGTTCGTGAACGATCTGTAAATCACGGTCCGCGAAACGCGTCGTCTTATGCGCTTCTCATGAACGCGCGGAGCCGCGATGGTGTTCTAGGGACCGAGAAGGCCGAGCTGTGGAGGGTGCCGCGTGCGACGATCGCTGACCGCGCTGCTCGTGCGCCTTCGCGCGATGGCCTACGCGGCGGCGCCGGAAGCGGCGGGGCAGCGCGATCTGCGCATCGACCTCCTGCGCGGATTCTGCGTGTTCGTGATGATCGTCGATCACGTCGGCGGCGAGTCCTCGTGGCTGTACCTGCTCACCGGCGGCAACCGCTTCTTCGTGTCCGCGGCCGAGGGCTTCGTGCTCCTCTCCGGTCTCTCGATGGGCATGGTCCACGCGAACACGATCCGGCGCCACGGCGTGCGCACGATGCTCGCGCGCGTCGCCGGTCGCGCCCGCTACCTCTACGCGTTGACCGTCGCGCTGACGATCCTGTTCGCCGCGGTCTCCACCGCGTTCGCCACGCCCTACGCCGCGGCGATGACGCCCGCGACGAGCGCTACGCAGTTCGCGATCGAGGTCATCACCTTCCACCGCTCGTACTCGCTCACGGACGTACTCGTCCTCTATACGCTGCTCGTCCTCGCCGCCGGTCCCGCCCTGTGGGCGATGTCACGCGGATTCACCTGGCTCGCGCTCGCACTCTCGTTCGCGGCGTGGACGCTCGCGCAGGTGTCGCTCGACCTCGTGCCGCGCGCGTGGTCGATCGTCGACGGCGGCTTTCCGTTCTCCGCGTGGCAGCTGCTCTTCTTCCTCGGCCTCGCCATCGGCTACCACCGGCGCCGCGTCGAGCCGTTCCTGCGACCGTCGCGCCTCGTGGCGATGGGCCTCGCCGCGCTCGTCGCGCTCGTCGTGGTGAACCTCGTCGCGAGCCGCTACGTCGCCGGATGGATCGGCGCCGACGTGTGGGACCTGCTCTTCGACAAGAACGACGCGCGCATCGGCCGCGTCCTCGCGCTCGCCGGGGCGGCCTCGCTCCTCTACGCGACCGCGACGGTCGCATGGGCGCCGCTGCGCCGGTGGGCCGGCTGGCTCTTGCTCCCGCTCGGACAGCGCTCGCTCTTCGCCTACGGCGTGCAGCTCTTCGTCGTCGCCTTCTGGTCGTCCGAGCTCATGGCTCCGGTACGGCTGGACCGCGAGAACGCGCTCTTCCAGGGCGCGGCGGTGCTCATGGTGTGGGCGGCGACGGTCGCGCAGCCCGCCGTGCTCGCGCTCTGGCGCGCCGCGCGGTCGTGGCGCCCGGCGGTGGCGCCGCGCGCGGCGTCCGCGCGAGCGACGCTCGCGCTCGCGTTCGTGTTCCTCGCGGCCGGCTGCGGCGCGAGCGGTGCGGCGGCGCCGGCCGCGGCGTCGGCGCCCGCGGCGACCGCTGTGCCGAGCGACACGTGGCGGCCCGAGGCCGTCGCCGCCGCCGAGGACCCGGGGCCGGGCCGCGTCGAGCAGGGCGTCTTCTACAGCGCGGCGCTGAAGCGGACGATGTCGTACCTCATCTACCTGCCTCCGGCGTACGAGGCGAGCACAGCGACGCGGTTCCCGACGCTCTACATGCTCCATGGCGGCAGCGGACTCGACACCGAGTGGGTCGACTACGGACTGCTGTCCGCCGCGGATGCGCTGATGCGCGACGGCACGGTCGATCCGTTCATCATCGTGCTCCCGCAGGGCGACCAGGAGTATTGGGTCGACCACGTGGTGGACGCGTCGACCGGCGCGAACGGCGAGACGTGGGGCACGTACACCGCGAAGGAGGTCGTTCCGACGATCGACGCGCGGTATCGCACGATCGCGAACGCCGGCGAGCGCGCCATCGGCGGGCTCTCGATGGGAGGGCACGGCGCGATGCAGCTCGCGCTCAACTTCCCGGGCATCTGGTCCATCGTGGGCGCGCACAGTCCGTCGCTGCGCGCGGAGGGAGACGCGCCGACGTATCTCGGGAAAGGCGCCGCGTTCGCCGCGCGCGATCCGCTCGCGCTCATCGCGGCGAAGCCCGACCTCGCGCGCACGATCACCTGGTGGATCGATGCGGGCGACCTGGACCCCTGGCGCGCCCAAGCGCGGGCGATCGGCGACGAGCTCACCGGCCTTGGGATCGCGAACGCGTGGCACCCCTACGCGGGCGATCATTCGGCCGCGTACTGGGGCGCGCACGTGAGCGACTACCTCGGGTTCTATGGGAGCGCCTTCGCCTCGCGCGCGCGGAGCTAGAGCAGGCGGTACGACTCCGCGACCGCCGGCTCGTCGTGCGATCCGAGCGCGGTGTCGTAGAAGCGCAGGTACTCGGCGAGGTGCGCGCGCCAGTACGAGGCGGAGTGATCGCCCGACCACTCGTGCCACTGGTGACGGACGGAGAGCGTCGTGAGCTCGCCGTGGAACTGCTCGGCGAGCTTGGCCCACGGATCGTCCTTGCCGATGTCGATCCAGAGGTCGAGCCGCCTCAGCCCGTCCGGCTTCGCGTACGCGAGCTGCATCGGATCGCGCTTCGCCCAGTCGGCCTGCGACCCGAAGTACGCGGGCGCGGTGTCGTAGCGACGCAGCACGAGGCTGTGCGCGCCCACCACGCTGAACGTGCCCGGGTAGTTCATCGCGATCTGGATCGCACCGTGCGCGCCCATGGACACGCCGCCGATCGCGCGTTCGGACGCGGTCGCGAGCGTGCGGAAGCGCGCGTCGACCTCGGCGACGACGTCCTTCGCCATGTAGCGGCCCCAGGCTTCCCTGTCGGTCGAGAGCGCGTGGTCGACCCAGTAGGCCTTGTCGCCCTGCGGCAGCACGATGATGAGCGGACGCATCTGGCCCGCGCGGATCATCTGGTCCGCTCTATCGAAGATCCCGTAGCCGCGCCATTCGTCATTCGTGCCGCTCATCCCATGGAGCATGTACAGGACCGGGTAGCGCGCGGACGTCGTCGCGTAGTCGGGCGGGAGATACACCGAGTAGGGCATCGCGCGTCCCAGCGCCTCGCTCTTGAAGGTCGTCGTGCGAACGTCGGGCTTCGGCGGCGCCGCGTCGACCGTGCCGGGATCGAAGCGGATCTCGCGCGTCGTGGTGTGCCGCGCGATCGCGGCCTCTGCGCCACGCGCGGTCGTCGCGTTCGCACCGGCTGCCGTCGCGTTCGTCGCGGGCGACGTGAGCACGACGGTCAGTGCGATGGCCGTCAGCGTCGCGGCGAGGAGCGCGTGTCCGATCCTCATCCCTTGCGCTAACGCTACGCCGCGGCATGCCGCGCGGTGTCGCGCGAACGGGTCATCTCTCGCGCGACGGCTCTTGACGCAGATAGAACGGGTGTTCTAAGATAGGGCATGACCAGCGCGAGAGATCAGCGTCCGTACAACGTCGCCTACTACGCGCGGAATCGCAACGCCGAGATCGAGCGCGTCACGCGTAGGCAGCGGGCGACGCTTGGGTGGCTACGCGATCTGCGGCGAGTTCCCTGCATGGATTGCGGCGGCATCTTCCCGCCTCATGTCATGGACTTCGATCATCGCGACCCGAAGACGAAGTCGTTCAGTCTTGGAGCAGGCAAGTCGCTCCTGAAGAACCGTACCGTCCTCGAGTCCGAGATCGTGAAGTGCGACATCGTTTGCGCGAACTGCCACCGGCAACGCACTCACGCCGCATTCATGCGCGGCGAAATGCGTCCCGAGTCATTCAGGCGCAAGGCCGATCGCGACCTCGTTGGTGATGCCCGCGACCGCGAGAAGTGGCGACGCATCCGCACGGCGCAGGCCGATCTGTTGAGGGTGCTACGCGAGCAGCCGTGCATGGACTGCGGCAAGACGTATCCGTGGTTCGTGATGGAGTTCGACCATCGCGATCCGAGCAACAAGAGCGACCGCGTCCCGTTCATGGCCGGGCGTGCATCGCTCAAGCGCCTGCTCGAAGAGGTCGCGAAATGCGATATCGTTTGTGCGACCTGTCATCGCGATCGAACGTTCCATCGGCGCGAATGTCGTGACGGCAGTTGCGCGCGGGTATGGTGTAGTGGCTATGCACGCGATCCTTCCAAGATTGAAGGGCGGGTTCGATTCCCGCTACCCGCTCCGGACACGCTGCGTTCGATCGAAGAGTCCGCGACACCCTATCGATCTACCGCGTGATCGTCAGCGGCGCCTGCCTCGCACCCACGGCGCATCCCGCCGGCCCGCCTTTCGTAAAGTCGATCCGTGGTGCGTCCTGAAAAGTTCCACCGAGCCAACGGGTGAGAGTCCGCCGCTGGCTGCGTGCAGGGGTGATGGAGGACGGGCAGGTCCGCGACACCGTCGCGGGCGTCCCGCAGGGCGGGGTCATCTCCCCGCTGCCGGCCATCTACCTGCACTACGTGCTCGACCTGTGGTTCGAACGTCGCTTTCGGAAGTCTTGCCGACGGTGGGCCGCCCTCACGAGGTACGCCGACGACTGTGCGCCACGACGGCGCAGAGAGGAGGCCGAAACGGCCGATGCAAAGCACCTTGCTGCACAAGAGATGAGGGTCGGCCCCTCGGACTCAGGCTGCAGGCCCAGGGTCCAAACCACCGGATGTTGCTCCGGCCCAATGGCCGGGGTGGTGAGCGAGACGGAAAAGGCGGGATCAACCCGTCAGGTGCGCGCGGGGAAGGCGAACGTGAGTGAACCGCTGTGGACGTGTCGAAAGCGTAGGGACGTCATCGGAACCGGGCTCCAGTCGTTGGCCCGGGACAAAGCTCGGGGGTTCCCTGCATACCGCCCGAGCGGTGACCGGCATGAAGGCGGCGCGAGCCCCGCGCAGGCTCTTGTGTGGAACGTGGGAACCTTCGGCCTCGCGATGAAGGGAGCGCTCCAAGTGGCGGACCCACCAGGAGCGGAGTACCGATGCGAGGCCGAAGGGGCGGACGGGCCCGTGGTAGCGACGATGCCCGGCAATGCGGGCGGAGCGACGGGGCCCGACTCTCCGGCCGACGGCGCGAGCCAACCCGCAAGGGGAGGAGCCGGTGCCTGAGGCGAAGCCGTACGACATTCCAAAGCAACTCGTCTGGGAAGCGTTCCAACAGGTGAAGGCGAACCGCGGTGCAGCGGGCGTGGACGGCGAGTCGATCGCGGCGTTCGAGAAGGACCTGCGCGGCAACCTCTACAAGGTCTGGAACCGGATGTCCTCGGGCTCGTACCTCCCGCCGCCCGTGCGGCTCGTCGAGATACCGAAGGCAAGCGGCGGCACGCGCCCGCTAGGCAGCCCCACCGTCGCAGATCGGGTGGCGCGGACGGTCGTGAAGATGGTGCTGGAGCCGGCGGTGGAACCGTTGTCCCCCCCCCCCCCCCC
>Ga0070741_10006758_pt1 | contig 24364 bp, 22 predicted proteins | sample Coa_R1_4_FD_66440 | JGI IMG/M metagenome (GOLD analysis project Ga0070741, IMG submission 66440) | Surface soil microbial communities from Centralia Pennsylvania, which are recovering from an underground coalmine fire - Coalmine... | ecosystem: Environmental > Terrestrial > Soil > Unclassified ...
CCCTCCGGCCACGCACCCTCGACGAGCCACGTCACGCCCACGTCGGCGAAACGCGCCACCGGATCGCCGGCCGTGCGCGCCGCGAACAGCTCCCAACCGGGTGGCCGCGGCACGCCGTCGAGGTAGTCGGCGATCTCGTCGGGCGACAGCAGACCTTCGGGACCGAGCGGGAAGAACCCGTCCCATCGCAGCGCCCGTTGCAGTGGTCGCCGGTGCGGGGCGATCCCCGCGACGAAGATCGGCGGTCGCGGTCGCTGCACCGGTGGCGGACGGAACTGCGCGTGCACGCGGTGGTACGGGCCTTCGTGGTCGACGCGCTCGCCGGCCGCCAGCGCGGCGACGATGGGCAAGCCTTCGTCGAGGCGGGCGGCGCGCACGAGCGGGTCGGGGTCCTCGCCGACGTCGGCGAAGTCCGCGTCGGGTGGTTCGCCGAGACCGACGCCGAGCATGGCCCGTCCGTGGCTGAGGTGATCGAGGGTGACGAGTTGACGGGCGAGCACGTAGGGCCGCCGGCGTGCGACGGGCGTGACGCACGTGCCCAGCCGCACGCGCGACGTGCGTGCTGCCATCGCGGACAGCAACGCCCACGGGTCGTGCACGTCGAGGCCGAGGGGCACGATCCACTGCACGTGGTCCCACACGAACACCGCGTCCCACCCGGCGCGCTCGGCGTCGACGGCGAGGTCGACGATCGTGGCCGCGTCGGTGAAGGGCGGGATGCTCACCGCGTGGCGCACGGACGCGACCCTACGTGTCGCCGGCGAGCGTGACCCTGCCGCGCCGTGCTCGCCTACCCTCCCGGCGTGACCTCGACGGACCAGCGCGACGAGTTCGCGGTCGACGCGCCCGGCGCGGACGAGGTCCAGGTCGTCGCATGGCCGTTGCTGTGGCGCGAGCGACTCACGCAGCGGGTCGAGGCGAGCAGCCGTTACCCGTACCTGGTACTGGCGACCTGTCTGTTCGGGCTGTTCTCCGTCGGGTTCACCATCACGATCCTGGCGACGTCGATCCCGCGCATCGCGACGGAGCTGCACTCGACGGAGTCGACGGTGACATGGGTGGTGACCGCGCCGCTGCTGATGTTCGCCGTGTTCGGTCCCGCGGCGGGCAAGCTCGGCGACCTGCGCGGCCATCGCACGGTGTACCTGTGCAGCCTCGCCGGCGTGTCGGTTTTCGCCGCGTTCACCGCGCTGTCGCCCAACGTCGGCGTCCTCATCGCGTGCCGTGCGCTCGGCGCTGCCATCGGCGCCGCGGAGGGCCCGTCGTCGCTCGCCATCATCAACCGGATGTTCCCTTCCGAGCGCCGTGCGCAGGCGCTCGGTTGGTGGTCGATGGTCGGCGCGGGTGCGCCGGTCGTCGGCGTCGTGGCCGGTGGCCCTGCCGTCGAGGCGTTCGGATGGCGGTGGATCTTCGTCGCGCAGGTGCCGCTGACGCTGGCCACGGTCGTGCTGGCGTCCGCCGTGCTCCCCGACACCGAGCGGACGGCGACCGACGCGCCGTTCGACATCGCCGGTGCGGTCACGCTGGGCACCGCCGCGCTCGCGCTGCTCCTCGCCATCAACCAGGGACCGAGCGCGGGTTGGACGAGCCCCGTCGTGGTGGCCGGCATCGCGATCGCGGTCCTGCTCGGGATCGCGTTCGCCCGCATCGAGCGCCGCGTCGAGCAGCCGTTGCTGCCGTTGCACTACCTGCGACGGCGCAACTTCGCGTTCCCGATGGTGACGCAGTTCTTCGGCAACTTCTCGTACATGGGCGGGTTCATCCTCACGCCGCTGTTCCTGCAGGACGAGTTCGGCTACGGCGAGGCACGCGCCGGCCTGTTGAACATCTCGCGCCCCTTGACGTTCGCCATCGTCGGCCCGGTGGCGGGCTACGTCGCGCTGAAGTCCGGCGAACGCGTCGTGGCCGCAGTCGGCGCGCTGTCCCTGTTCGCGTCGATGCTCGCGCTCGCGCACGTTGCGCCGGGTGACAGCGACGTCCTGATCGTCGGCGCGCTCGCGCTGTCGGGCATCGGGATGGGGGCGATGTCGCCCTCGATGGTCGCTGCCGTCGCCAACGCCGTCGACGACGCCGATCTCGGCATCGCGGGCGCGACCACACAGATGATCAGCCAGATCGGCGTCGTGCTCGGGATGCAGGTGCTGCAAGCCGTGCACGTGGCGCGCACCGACGCCGTCGGCGGGGTGACGGCGTTCCACGAGGCGTACCTCGTGGGCGGGGTGGCGGCGCTGCTCGCCACCGGCGCGGCGCTGTTCGTCCGCCGGTCGACGTTCGGGGCCGGGGTCGAGGACGCCACGGTCGCGTCCCGAACCTGACACGAGCGTCAGGTTCCTTGGTAGCGTGTGGCGCCGAGGAGCTGCCAAATGGAACTTCCCAAGATCATCAGCGTCGACGACCACGTGGTCGAACCGCCCCACGTGTGGCAGACGTGGTTGCCCGAGAAGTACCGCGAGCGCGGACCGAAGGTCATCCGCAAGCGGTGGGGCAGCTTCAAGCAGAAGGGCGGCGCCAAGTACGAGATGCCCGAGGATCCCGAGGGCATGTGGGGCGACGCGTGGGTCTACGACGGCGACGTCATCTACGTGCACAAGCGCTTCGTGGCGATCCCGGAGTCCGCGGTCGGTGAGGGCCCCGAGGGGCTCACGCTCGATCGCTCGCAGCTCGAGATGACCGCGCTGACGTACGACGAGATGCGCACGGGTTGCTACGACCGCGACGAGCGCATCAAGGACATGGCGCTCAACTGGGTCGACGGCTCGCTCCCGTTCCCCACGTTCCCTCGCTTCTGCGGGCAGACGTTCCACGAGAACGAGGACCGCGAGCTCGGCCTCGCGTGCGTGCAGGCGTACAACGACTGGATGGTCGAGGAATGGTGCGGGCCGACGAACGGCGCCAACATCCCGCTCTGCCTGATCCCGTTGTGGGATCCGGAGCTGGCCGCGCAGGAGACGTTGCGCAACGCCGAGCGGGGCGTACGCGCCATCTGCTTCAGCGAGCTTCCCACGCGTCTCAAGCTCCCCAGCATCCACTCGGGCTACTGGGACCCGCTGTGGCAGGTGTGCAACGACACCGGTGTGACGGTGTGCATGCACGTCGGGTCGTCGTCGTCGAACCCCGCGGCGTCACCCGATGCGCCGCAGGCGGTCGGCGTCACGTTGTCGTTCAACAACTCGTTCGCGTCGCTGACCGACTGGTTGTTCTCCGGCAAGCTCGTCCAGTTCCCGAAGTTGAAGCTGGCGTACTCCGAGGGCCAGATCGGATGGATCCCGTACGTGCTCGAGCGCGCCGACACCGTGTGGGCGCACCACGACGGGTGGCAGCACACCCGCGAGCGCATCCCCGACCCGCCGTCGACCTACTACTACGGCCGGATCTACGGGTGCTTCACCGCGGACCGCCACGGGCTGAAGAACCTCGACGAGGTCGGGCCCGACAACATCTGCTTCGAGACGGACTACCCGCACACCGACACGACGTGGCCCGACACGAAGTCGTACGTCGAGAAGATGCTCGCCGGCTACGACGAGGACGTCGCCTACAAGGTGCTGCGGGGCAACGCCATCAAGATGCTGGAGCTCGACCGCACCTGAGCTCGTTCGACCCGTTCGACGCGGCACAGGTCCAGGCGGCGTGGCCGCTGCTCGCCGAACTGCGTCGCACGACACCGGTCGCCCCCCTCGACGGCGGCATGCAGTACGTCACCCGTCACGAGGAATGTCGTGCCGTGCTGCGGGACACGACGTCGTTCTCGAACGCGCGCGGCTTCAAGGCGCCCGGCGTCGTCGTGCCCGCGGAGGACCGCATCCTCGGGGAGATGGACCCGCCGCAGCACACCGCGGTGCGACGGGTGATGGTCACCGCGCTCACGCCGAAGGTCGTGCACGCCGCGGAGGACTTCATCGAGTCGACGGCGCGCAGCCTGCTCGACGCGTTGCCCGCGCGCGGTCGTGCCGACCTCGTCCCGGCGTACACGGTGCCTTTGCCGAACCGCGTCACGGTGCACCTGCTCGGGTTCCCGGCGGAGGACGCCGACACGATCGCGGCGTGGGCGAAGGAGCTCATGGAGAGCGGGTTCCCCGCGACGAACCGCTCGCACCGGGGTGAGGGCTTCGCCAACGCGTTCCCCGACTTCGCCGGCTACATCGACGACAAGATCGCGGCGCGCGCCGCCGAACTGCGCGCCGGCCGCGACGAGCATCCGGACGAGGTGCTCACGCGGCTGCTGCGTCTCGAGGTCGACGGCGCGCCGCTCGCACCTCGCCAGCTCCGGGCCCTCGTGCGCAACCTCGTCACCGGTGGTTTGACGACCACGAGCCAGCTGCTCGGCAACCTCGTGCACGAGGTGATCACCGATGCCGCGTTCGCGACGGCCGTGCGCGACGACGCCGCCGCGCTCGACACCGCCATCGAGGAGAGCCTCCGGTTGCGCCCGCCGGTGATGTTCATCGTGCGCGGATGTGTCGCCGACACGTCGATCGGCGGGTGCCCCGTCCACGCGGGCGAGCGAGTGATCGTCGGCTCGGCGTCCGCCAACCGCGACGAGCGCGTGTTCGAGGATCCCGACGAGCTCCGCCTCGATCGACGCAACGCCGATCAGCACCTCACCTTCGGCTACGGGGCGCACGTGTGCCCCGGCGCGGCGCTGGCGCGCGCCGTCACCCGCATCGGGCTGCGGGTGCTGTTCGAGCGGTTCCCGCAAGGGACGATGCGGGCCGCGGCCGACCACGTCTACGAGAACGTGCCGACGTTCTTCGAATGCGGGCCACGACGCCTCGACGTCGACATCGATCCCGGCCGGCCGTGATCCCCGCCCGACCGGACCTGGCGCGCCTGCGCGCCGACCGGCGCACGAAGCTCGCCGCCGCGGTCGATCGCAAGGACGCCGCGGCCGCCGTGCTGCTCGGCACGACGAACGTGCGATGGGCGACCGGCGCGCGCGTCGTCGCCGCCGACCAGGCGCGATCGGCGCGCCGGCGCAACGTCGCGATCGTCGTCGCCGGCGACGCCGTGCCGCACCTGTGGACACACCACCGCGACGGCGTGCCCGCGGACCACCCCGACGACCACGTGCACGACGGTCTCGATCTCGAATCCGACACCGGCGCCGGAGAGCTGGTCGTCGCGGTCGAGTCGCTGGTGGGTCGGCGCCAGGCGCGCGTGTTCCTCGACGAATGGACGATGCCGTTGCGACGGGCGTGGTCGGCGCGATTGGACGGCCTCGTGGTGGAGGACGCGGCCGTCCACCTGATGGGTGAGGTGAAGCTCGTCAAGACCGACGACGAGCTGGCGTGCATCCGCGCCGCGCAGCAGCTCAACGAGGTCGCCGCTGCCGACGTCCACGAGGCGCTGCGTCCCGGCCTGCGCCAGTGCGACCTCTCCGGACTGTTCCTTCGCCGCGTGTTCGAGCTCGGCGCCCACCAGAACACCGTCGATCCCATCTGGCAGGTCATGCCGGCGTCGGTGGCCGCCGGGCCGGCGTCGGTCACCGGTGACGTCGTGTTCCCGCTCGTCACCACCGACCGCGTGCTGGCACGCGGTGACGTCGTGTGGGTCGACACGGGCATCACGCTCGACGGGTACGACTCCGACTTCGGGCGGACGTGGATCGTCGGTGCGGACCCCGCACGCGCGCAGTACGACCAGTTCCGGCGGTGGAAGGACGTCGTCGACGCGGTGCTCGCCATCACGAAGCCGGGCGTCACCGGTGGCGACCTGTGCCGCGCTGCCATCGCCGCTGCCGGCGGCGACCGGCGGCCGTGGCTGCCGCACCTGTACCTCGCGCACGGCATCGGGGTGGACAGCGCGGAGGCGCCGTTCATCGGCACGGATCTCGGCGACGCCTTCGACGACTCGATCGTCCTCGCGCCGAACATGGTGTTCGTGCTCGAGCCGATCGCGTGGGCGGACGGCACGGGCGGCTACCGCGGCGAGGAGATCGTCGCCGTCACCGCGGACGGCTACGAGCTGCTGTCGAACTTCCACTACCGCCCGTACGAGCGATGAGCGCGCCGCGACGCCAGCGTGTGCTCGACGCGATGGCCGCCGCCGGCCTCGACGCGGTCGTGCTCGGGCGCGAGGCGAACGCCCGCTACGTGTCCGGCGCCCGCCGGTTGTGGCTCGCAGGCGCGCGCGCGTTCGCGCCGAGCTGTGTGTTGACGTCCGGCGGCGATGTGCACCTGTTGAGCGCGAGCGACGACGGCGTCCCCGCCGACATCCCGTTCGCGCACCTGTACCCGATCACGTGGAACCCGTCGAAGCTGACGGCGCGGCTTGCCACCATCCCCGGACTCGCACGCGCGCACACCATCGGTGTCGACGCGCTGACGCCGACGATGTCGACGTTGCTGTCGTTGACGTTCCCGTCGGCCGACCTCGCCGACGCGCAGGCGCTGCTGCTGGCCGCTCGCAGGGTGAAGTCGGCGGAGGAGGTCGACACGATGCGCGCTGCCGTGGCGATCGCCGCCGCCGCGCTCGACGACGTCATCGCGGCGGCCGTGCCGGGCGCCCGTGAGTGCGACCTGCTCGGTCGGTTCGCGCAGCAGGCGTGCGAGCGAGGGACGACGACACCGGCCTTCGAGGGACGGTTCGGCAGCGTGTTCCCGTCGGACCGCGCCCTGGTCGCGGGGGAGCGCGTCGTCTTCGACGTCGGTGTGCTCGTCGACGGCTACGAGGGCGGCCTGGCGCGCACCATCGTGTGTGGCGACGGTGGCGGCGTGGTCGCTCCGGCGGACGCCGCCTTCGAGGAAGTGCTCGCTCGTGTGGGGCCCGGGGTGCCGTGCGCGGACGTCGCGCGGTTCGCCGACGGTGTCGGCCTCGGTGCAGAGCCACTCTCGGTCGCGGGTGGCGACGACGTCCTCGTCGAGGGGATGACGTTGTCGGTGCGCGTCGAGGTCGAAGAGTGGGTGCGGCGCGACCAGGTGCTCGTCACCGCGCGCGGGGCGGAGTTGCTCCTCGGTCCGTGAGGTCGGTCATCGCCGCTTCGTCGAACGTGACGACGCCGTTGGTGGCACGCGTGGCGTGCGCGCAGATGGCGTCCTCGTGGCCCGGCGGGCGCAGCGGCCGCATGGGGCCGCCGTCGAGCGGCAGCTCGTGGAGACCCCAGCGGCCGTCGCGGTCCGAGTGCACGAGCAGCACCTCGCCCGATGGATCGGGCCACGGGCCGTGGGTGTTGCCCCGATCGTCGTTGGCGAAGGGAACGAACTCGCCGGTGGCGAGGTCGAGTCGACCGGCCTGGCGCCGTTCGGCGGTGATGCGGAACGTGAACAGCGCCGTGCCGTCCGGCGCCCACGCCGGCCGGTAGAGGAGCAGCCCGGCGCCGATCTGGCGCGGCTCGGACGTCCCGTCGGCGTCGACCAGCCACAACCCTCGTCCACGGTCGGACACGAACGCCACCCGCGTGCCGTCCGCGCACAGTGCGGGGCGCTGGTCGACGTGCTCGCCATGGGTGAGCTGGCGGACGTCGCTGCCGTCCGGTGCCATCGAGAAGATGTTCCACGAGCCCGACGGCGGCGTACCGGCCGGTCCTTCGTCCGCCATCGTGCCGGTACCGCCGTGCGCACGGTCGGCGCTGAAGACGATGCGCGTGCCGCCGGCCCCGAAGGTGGGGTGGCGGGCGCCGTGATCGTCGCCGGTGAGGGGGATGGCGTCGGCGCGGTCGGTGGGCGAGCGCCAGAGTCGGGGCCGGCTCCCGTCGGGCCCACCCCAGAACACGGCCCCGTCGCCGTCCGGGTGGACGTTCGCCTGGAGGTAGGCGCCGTCACCGGGGGAGATCCGCACCACGCGACCGTCGGGCCACCACGCCCACACGTCACTGCGCACGGCCGTCGTCCTTCACCGGCGGACGCATGTCGCGAGGAAGACCGGGTACGTCCCGCCATCGCGCACGAGGTCGGTGCAGTGCGTGAAGCGGATGTCGTCGAAGCCGGCGCTGCGCAGGTCGTCGGTCAACGCGGCACGGTCGAAGCCGTGGTGGCCGCCGAAGTCGACGCCGTGGAACGACCCGTCCTCACGCTCGAGGTCGGCGATGCAGAGGTGGCCGCCGCGAACGAGCAACGTCGCGAAGCGGGCGAGCACCGGCTGAAGATCGTGGATGTGGTGCAAGGTCATCACGGTCACCACGAGATCGAACTGCTCGTCGGGCGCGGCTTCCGTCGCCAGGTCGACGGACCACACGCGGGCGTCGGTCAGCGCGCCGCCGTCGATCTTCTGCTGGATCACGTCGCGCATGCCGGCCGACGTGTCCGCCAGCGTCACCGGCCCGACGGCGTCGCGCAGCGCTTGTGTCACGAGACCGGTGCCGGCGCCGTACTCGAGCAGGCGAGTGGAGCCGTCGAGCGGGATCGCGGCGCGTATGCCGTCGGCCACGTCCTTCGCCCTCGCCACCTTGGCCGGGTCGTCGTCCCACGTGGCGGCCTTGTCGTCGAAGCTGTTGGTGCTCACGGGCGCCATCGTGGCGCACCGTGGCTACGACGTCGTGTCGACTGCCGCGTCCGCGGCGACGCGGTCGCGCTCTTCCTGCAACGCGGTGAGGACCGCCATCATGATCTTCTGCATGTTCGTTCAGGCGCGGTGAACGCGCAGGTCAGCGTGCGTGTCGACGAAAGCCGTGCCCGCTACGTGCCCCTCGCGGCGCGTTGTGATGTCACCCACGCATCTAACTCGCGCGCAAGCTCTCCAAGATCACCCAGCGCGTAGACGACGGTGATGGTCGTCGACCAGGAGGTTGCGGGCTTGTAGGTGCGCCGCGCCACGGTGAGCGTGAGTGTTACGTGCCCAAGCGGATCGCACGTCGCTGCGACACGCAGGTCACCTCCGAACGACTGCCACTCCTGCGCGCCTTCCCAGCGGGGGCCGCCGGCGAGATCACCAAGAAACGTACTCAGCGAAACGAGTTCGCGGTTCCGTGCGGCGGTGAGATCCTCACCTTGCTCGACCCGAGAGCCCTCGAGTCCTTCGAGCGACTCGAAGTAGTGCCGAGCCGATAGCTCCGGACCGATGACTTCACACGTCACGATCGTGAGCGGATCGTCGTGGGGCCATTCGGCACTGAGGAGCAGGAGCGCAACGTCTGACGTCGGATCGCCGAAGCGGAATGGTCCAAGTTGGCTCAGCCGGCGTGGTGCTCCTGCTGCGGCACGGCTTCGAAGTCGCCGTGCAGTACGAGTGGATCGAGGTCGAGTCCGTTCGGCCAAGCGAGGGTGCCGTCATCGATGAAGACCTTTGAGAAGTACTCAGGGTCTCTGAGCGGCTCGAACAGCGGGCCGCGCTTGTCCGGTTCCAGCTCGACCTCCCGTACGACGCCGTCGTCGAAGGTCACCCGGAGCGCGTAGGGCCGCAGCACTTCGACGTCAACGACGTGCGGGATCCGCTTGATCTTCTTCATGGGAGTGGCTCGATCGTACCGGGCTGTCGATCCGCAGCCAGGAGGTTCCACGCGTCCTCGAGCTCCTCGACGTGCAAACGACGCCACGCTCGCAAGAGGCGAAGAGCGCGCCGAGGAAGCCATCCCGCGTAGGTGCTGCCATCGCTGATGACGATCAAGGCCTCGTACTCGCCGTAGCGCGCGTGGAAGTGCGGCGGAGGGTGCTCGTTCGCGTACATGGTCACGACGATCCCGTAGAAGGCGGACACTCGAGCCATCAGCTGCTCGCCCTGTTGTGCGATGCCTTCGGCAGCGCACCGCGCAAGGCGCGGTCGAGGCGGCCGATGACGAGCTCGTTCGTCTCGGGGAAGAGGTGCCCGTAGACGTCAGCGGTGATCTGCACGGAACTGTGGCCGAGCCACCTGCTGACCTGAAGGAGATTCGCGCCCATCGAGATCCAGAGCGGCACGGCCGAGTGCCTCAGGTCGTGGAAGCGCAGCATTGGGAAATCCGCGGTCTTACGCGCCGGCGCCCACACCCATCGATGCCAGTTCGGCGCGTAGATGCGTCCGCCTCGACGCGCACGGAACAGGAGATCGTCGTCGGCCCCGCTCGTCGATCGCAGATGACGATCGAGGATCTCGGCGACGAAGGACGACAACGGAACGCCGCGACGACCGGCGCGCGACTTCGGTTCGGCGCGGTCGGTGTCGCGTTGCGGCGCGGTCGTGATTACGTGCAGGACGCGCTCCTCGACGTCGACGCGTCCACGACGCAAGCCGACGACCTCGGAGAACCGAAGCCCGCACGTTGCGGCGACGTAGACCATCGGCCGCCACGGCTCTTCTACAGCCGAGGCCAGCGCGTGGATCTCGTTCACGCGCAGCGTAAGCACGTCGGTGCTCGGGATCGGCGGCAACTTCACGCCGCGGGCCGGCGATCGCGAGAGCAGCTCGAGTTCGGCCGCGTCGTTGAGCGCGGCGCGCACGACCGCGTACACCGCGTGTGTCGTGCCGGGTCCAACGTCCGCCGCCACGGCGGCGACGAACTGTTGCAGATCGAGCGGACGCAGATCGGCGATCAGTCGGCCGCCGAGCAGCGGCTTGATGTGACATCGAATCGCCGAGGCTTCTCGCGCACGCGTCCCGGGTCGCTTGTGGACCGATCGGTCACGGTGCCATTCGTCGACCCACGCGGCGACCGTGAGGCCGGATCGCACGGGGGCGTTGAGGGCTCCGCGGATGGCGTCGGTCTCGGCGGTCGCGAGCCAGCGCGACGCGTCGGCCTTCGTCGGGAACGTCTGCGGTGCCGGCTCACCGCCGGGCAGGCGCGCTTGGTAGCGGCCTGATGGCAGTTTCCGGATGCGACCGAACTGGCGTCGCGCGGGCATGGACGGCTCCGAGACTCGAGCGGGCTACGAGTCGAACCGCAGCTGTTCGCCGAGCGGGTTCGACTGAGGAGGCTCGGCCTGAGCGGACCGGCGACGCGTCTTCGAGGGTAGCCGCCGTCTGGCCGATGTCGGCGGCCCGACGTCGTGACGGCATCGGTCGAGCCATGTCCGGATGTCGTCAGGATCGAAGCGCACGAGGCCGCCCCACTTGATGAACGGGACGCGCCGCTCGAACACCAGCCGACGGATGTGGCGCTCGTTGACGCCGAGCACGTCGGCGAGCTGTGGGACGTCGAGCAGGCACTCGAACTCGTGCGGTTCGGCTTGAGCGGTCATGCGCGCACCTCGTGTCGGAGATCTCCCTGAACATCCGCATACACGTGCGCGTGGGAAGGGTGAACGCGACATCGCGCTTGCGAGAATCTCGCGACAGACCCGTCTGTTCGCGCGTGCTCGCGACCCAGCGTGACGTCCGCGAGTTCCGCGTCCTCGTGCACAGCTGTCGACTCAGATCGCGCGCGTCCGAAATCCGATACAGCCTTGCTCTTGCCGAAAGTCGGCAAGAGCGGCAACCACGTCGCCTACGGCACTTTGGCTGATCGGCAGCTCACTGTCGCCGATCGGTTGACGTCCACCGCGCTCGCGATCCTGCGCCGTCGTGCCGGGCAGCCCGTCGTGCGCCCAAGCGGGCCCGCGCCGAGGACGACGGCGAGACGCTGGCCTCTTGCAGCGCGTTGCCTCGAGTGATGGGAAGGTCGCGGGCAGGTGATGGGAAGGTCGTGGGAAGGGTGTCAGCAGGCCTTTCCATCACGATCCGTGGCCGAGCGAACCGTCCCACCGAGATGGAAGGCGCGCGAGGCAGTTTCGTGCGCCTCGGTGACGTCTGTGACCACCAGTCGGCCGCGTTTCGCGCTGTAGCCCGGAGTCAGTGTGACGACAGCGCTCGTCGTTACGTCGCCGAGGCCGAGGCTCGCACCTCGCTGGCAGCTACGCAGCGGGTAACGAGTCTTACTTCGTCGCGAACCTCGACGCGACCCAGCGGAAATGCTCGTTGGCATCGAGGGTGCTCCGAACCTCGTCAGCGGAGTAGCCAAGGAGTCGCAGCAACGACGCATCGATTACGTAGCCGAGCACCAGCGCCAGGCCGTGTAGATCGTCCCCGAGCTTCCGGTGCGCGTGCTCATCCCAATGCGTGAGCTCGTTGCGCGTCGTCACAACCGCGTTGATGAACTTCGCGGGTGGGCCCGTCGCCGGTCGTAGACCCGTTCCCACGAAGTCGAGAACCTCGCGAAGGCGCCGCCTGAGCGTCGGCTCATGCGCGTACTGGAGCTTGCCTTCGAGCCATAGGCGATGCTCATCAGGGCAACCGGCCAGGACGGCAGCGCGCGCTTCCAGGTCTTCGGGATCCGGTACCCCCGCGAGAGCGCGCCGGTGCAGCGCTTCCACCGCCTGGACTGCGTTTAGGAATCTGTTCTCGCCGTAGGTGAATCGGGCGTAGCTCGCAGCGAAGCGAAGGTCGATAACGGGTGCCAGTCGTTGACGCAGGTCCAACCAACTCTGCAACAACGATCGCAGCGCGCGTGGTTCCGTGGGGATCGCGAGAAGCGAGTGCCGGAGTCGGGTCGTTGTGCTGTCTCGAGCATCGCCCTCGAGAAACGGAAGGAGCACCTCACTCGGCCGCTTGATCGTCCGGCCAGAGTCGAGCACTTCGGTGGTCGACGGTCCTGCGACCGTAACGGATCGAATTGCGGCCGGCACCTGTGCTGCGAAGGTGACCAGATCCCGCAACGGGCCGACGTAGCGCTCGATAAGGTCGGAGAGTCCGATGGGCGCGCGACTGTCGACGACCAGCCGAACGGTTTCTCGGATCTCGGCTCTTCCGATTGGGTCGCCTCCGCTCGACCACTCCGACGCGAGACGGATGCTCTCACTCCTCAAGTTGGCGACGACGTCCGATGGGTGCTCATACTCGATCGAGACGAAGTCGAACCGCTCCCAATCGCTCGACGCGTAGCGCGGAGTGATATGAGTCCATCCACTGAGCTCGGCGACGTAGTCCACATCCATGGTGAGGCGGTCAAAGTCAGCCTCAGTGGGATCCGGGTGGAGGATGCCTGCGAGAGCGCCGGCAAAGGGCCGCAGTTGCTGTGTCGTGACACCAGGGGTCCGCAAGTTGAACTGCGTCGTGTGGCAGTTGATCAACGTGTACTCGTTGCCCTCCGCCACGCCGTGAACGATTGGAGCCTGGAAGTGCGTCGGGTCGCCGCCGTCATCAACGAAGAAGCCGAGGAGGTCGAGCCGCCCGCCTTCGCGCGGGTCCCAGACAAACGAGCCGGCGACCTGCTCGTCGGGCTTCTCCGGTCTCCACCATGCTCCGAGCGCGGAGAACGACTTGGAGCAAGACACCGGCTCAGACATCAGAGGATGCGGCCGGCGACCGCGACGAGGACGATGGCAACAGCCACGATCAGCACGGCAAGCGCTGCTCTGCGGCAGCCTGGACTTCGATCGAGCCCTCTGAGAATCGCGCCGACCATGTCGGCCTCGCCCATCGGCGTCCACTTCGCGTACGGCGAGTTGGAGATCGGACGTGATCGGCCCTCTTTGCGCGGCGCCCTCCGCTTCCTCTGCCTCTTCGACTTCGACGCCACTGCAGCAACGGTACCGACGGGTCAGCTGAAGTCGGAGAAGTCCGAGGGCAGAGTGACATTCGTGCAGTGGTCGCGTACGAAGTGCTGAATGTTGTTGATGGAGGAGATCTGTGTCGGGTCGCCGCCGTTCAGCTTCGCCTTCTCATCTGGGGTGCCCTCGGACTCCACTCGGCTGTAGTCGAAGCCGTATTTGGACAGGACGTCGGTGTAGTCCCGCAGGAACACGACGAAGCGATCGACGTCTGTCTTGATGTCGGTAGGGGCAGCTCGCTGCAGCTCGTCAAGCACGGGTCCGAGCTCGCCGAACGCAGATTGCAGGCTGGAAGCGTCGCCGGCGATCCCGCGACCTGACAACTGCGCGTAGTGCGTCACGAAGGTCGAGCAGAACTCCGTGACATCGGGGCCCGATGCGCTCGACCGCGTGGACGCTGTGGCGCCTGCTGGTCCGCCGCTGTTGGAGGAGGAACACGCGACGATCACCATGAGGAGGGCCGGGAGCGCACGACGCATGACTCGATTGTCGCCGACGGGCGGTGTGGCGACGTGCAACCGGTTGGTTGCGTGCCCGCTACGTGCCCCTAGCAACGGAAACCTCAGGTCATCCGCCGACTTCAGCGGACAACGATGGTCACTCGATCAGGTCGGCGTTTCTGCAGGTTGACCAGCGCTTTCCGCCTCGGCGGCGAGCCGATCACGTTCGTCCTGCATCGCTTGCAAAACGGCCATCATGATCTTCTGCATGTCCTCGTCGAGGAACTTGCGGGCACGGAAGAGCACGGCCGCGCCCACGAACGAGAACGGCGACACCAACAAGAACGCGACGCGCAGGTTGTCGTCGAAGTAGCCGGAGATGGCGCCCACGATGAACGGCGCCGCCGCCATGCCGAAGATGACCGACACGAGGTTGAACGCGCCGAAGCCGGCGCCCCGCAGGTGCGCGGGGATGGCGTCGGTGAGCCCGGCGCGCAGTCCGGGGATCGACAGCGTCACGACGAACAGCCCGACCAACTGCATGGCGAACGCGGGACCGACCGCCGCGGCCGTGTAGTGGTCGGCACGGATGACGTACGACGCCGTGAACAGCGCGGTGCCGGCGAAGAGGAAGATGGCCGGCAGCGCCAGCCGTCCGCCCGTGATGCGGGGCGCGTAGCGGTCGGCGATGCGTCCACCGAGCAGCACGCCGGGCACGCCGCCGAGCAACGCCAGCAGTGTGAACAGTCCCTCGCCGCGACCCTGCGGCACGTGCAGTTGGCGCTCGTAGAACTGCGGGAGCCACGCCGCGATGGCGGTGATCGTGAACAGCAACGCGGCGACACCGACGAGCGCGTAGCGCATCGTGCGGATGTCGAGGATCGTGCGCATGTCGGCGCGCAGCCCGCTGATCATGTCCTTCACGAACTGCCCGAAGCCGTGCTCGAAGAGGCTCGTGTCCTCGCCGTCCTGGTGTTGGATCTCGCCGCCGCCCATCGCCGCCATGAGGTCCGCCGTGCCCCGCTTCGGCTCCCGCAGGCGGAACACGAGCACCGCCACGAGCAGGCCGGGGATGGCGACGATCACGAGCGCGGGTCGCCACCCGAGCGTCGTGCCGATCAGGCCGCCGAGCCCGACGCCGATGCCGGTGCCCGCGAGGAGCATCACCTGCTGGATCGAGAACGCCTTCCCGCGCTGGTCGGGCGGGTAGTAGTCGCCGATGAGGCTCGCCGCCGACGGCTCCGTGATGGCCTGGCCGAAGCCGAGCGCGGAGCGCATGCCGACGAGCATCGGGAAACCGACGGATGCCGCGCCGGCGGCGGTCAGCGCGGACCACCCCACGACGGTCTTGCCGATGGCGCGGGAGCGGTTCCACCGGTCGGCCAGGTAGCCGGCGGGCACCGTGATGAGCCCGTTGAACAGCAACGCCAGTGACAGGAGCACGCCGATGGCGAGGTCGCCGACGTGGAACTCCGCTTTCAACTGGGGGATGAGTCCCCGCACGATGTTCTTGTCGGTCTCGTCCATGAGGATGACGAGACCGAGCACCCACATCGGCTCGGTGAAGATGCGAGGGAGACGCCGCCCGCCGACGCGCTCCGGGGGGACGGGCTCGCCGGCGGGCTCGGTCTCCTCGGGTGAAGCGAGGTCCTGTGTCAGCCCGTAGGTCACGAGTGCAGGCGCGACCTCCGGTTCGTGGGCATGGTGACCGTGTGCGTCCGTGTCCACGGTCTCCCCTCCCATGGCGTTGGATTCTTCACCAAGGACGCAGGTTCCTGTCGGCCGAGCGTGCTGCCAGACTCCGACCAGTGGGTGTGCAGCTCGTGATCGCGGTGGTCGTGGTCGTCGCCGTCGTCGTCGCGGCGACGGTGATCCAGCGGCGCACGCGACCCGATCCGCCGACGCAGGCGCCCGGCTACCCCGTGCCCACGCAACTCGATCGTGCCGACTTCGACCGGCCCGACGCCCCGTGGCTCGTCGTCGTGTTCTCCTCGGCGACGTGCATGTCGTGCGCGGAGGCGTGGGAGAAGGCCCGCCAGCTCGAGAGCGACGCCGTCGCCGTGCAGGACGTCGAGGTCGCCGCTCGCAAGGACCTCCACGAGCGCTACGCCATCGAAGCGGTGCCGATGCTGCTCATCGCCGACGGCGAGGGCGCGGTGCGGGCGTCCTACGTGGGGACACCGACGGCCGCCGACCTGTGGGCGGCGATGGCAGAGGTGCGCGAACCGGGCTCCACGCCACCGGCCTGCGACCACCACCAGTCGGCCCCCGCCACCTGACGGGCGCCGTCGACCTCGCGCTCGGGTGCGTTCCGGCCCTCAGGGCCGGTCCACCCGTCAGTTCGGCGGGGTGCGGGTGATGGCGGGCTTGTGCTCCTCGGTCTCGGCGGCGCCGTTGCCGCCGCCGTTGCCCGACGGGGCGGGCTGCTCGGTGCGGCGCGTGAACCTCGTCTCGTCGGCACCGCGGAACACGACCGACTCGATCGGCGTCCCCGCCCGGCCGATCTCGATGAGGCGCTGCACCTCCTCGCCGTCGATCGTCTCGTGCTCCATGAGCGCACGAGCGACGAGGTCGAGGCCGTGGCGGTTGTCGCGCAGCACGGTGCGGCACCGGTCCTCCTGCTCGCGCAGGATCTTCTCGACCTCCTCGTCGATCACACGCGCCGTCTCGTCGGAGTAGTCGCGCGTGTGCATGAGGTCCTCGCCGAGGAACACCTGACCCTGCGAGCCCCACGCCATCGGCCCGATGCGCGAGCTCATGCCCCACTCCCGCACCATCTTGCGAGCGAGCTCGGTCGACATCACGAGGTCGTTGTTGGCACCGGTGGAGATGACGCCGTACACCGTCTCCTCCGCGATGCGCCCGCCCATGGCGACGACGAGACGGTCCTCGATGTAGTCCTGGCGGTAGATGTGGCGCTCCTCGATCGGGAGCTGCTGCGTCACGCCGAGCGCCATGCCGGTCGGCAGGATCGTGACCTTGTGGACGGGGTCGGCGTGCGGCAGCACGGCGGCGCACACCGCGTGACCCGCCTCGTGGTACGCGACCGCCTCCTTCTCGTGGTCGGACAGCGCCATCGACTCGCGGCGCTGTCCCATCAGCACGCGGTCGCGTGCCATCTCGAAGTGACGCATGTGGATCGAGTCGTCGCCACCGCGCACGGCGAACAGGGCCGCCTCGTTCACGAGGTTGGCGAGGTCGGCGCCGGACATGCCGGGCGTGCCGCGGGCGACGACGTCGAGATCCACGTCGCCGGCGAGGCGCTTGCTCTTGCAGTGCACGCGCAGGATGGCGGCCCGCTCCTCGAGCTCGGGCAGCGGCACGACCACCTGGCGGTCGAAGCGACCCGGGCGCAGCAGCGCGGGGTCGAGGATGTCGGGACGGTTGGTGGCCGCCATCATCACGATGCCCTCGGTGGCCTCGAAGCCGTCCATCTCGGAGAGCATCTGGTTCAGCGTCTGCTCGCGCTCGTCGTGGCCGCCGCCGAGCCCGGCGCCGCGCTTGCGGCCGATCGAGTCGATCTCGTCCACGAAGATGATCGCCCGCCCGAGCTTGCGCGCCGTCTGGAACAGATCGCGCACGCGTGACGCGCCGACGCCGACGAACATCTCCATGAAGTCGGAGCCGGACACCGACAGGAACGGCACGCCCGCCTCACCGGCGACCGCGCGCGCGATCAACGTCTTGCCGGTACCGGGGGGCCCGACGAGCAGCACGCCCTTCGGGATGCGGGCGCCGATCTCGCCGAACTTGTCGGGGAACTTCAGGAAGTCGACGACCTCACGGATCTCCTGTTTCACGCCGTCGTAGCCGGCGACGTCCGCGAACGTCGTGCCCGGCCGCTCGGTCGTGTACGTCCGCGCGCGCGACCGGCCGATCGACATGATCCCGCCCATCTGCGCGGACTGCCGTCGTTGGATCCACACGAAGAACCCGATCAGCAACGCCACCGGCAACAGCAGCGGCAGCAACGTGCCCCAGATGCTGCCTTCGGGCGTCTTGAACGTGACCTGGACGTGGTGGTCGTTCAGCAGCTGGAGGTCGGCGGCCGGCGGTCCCGGTGGTGACGGCAGCCCGGTGGTCGTGAACTTGGTGCCGTCGGCGAACTGGCCGTTGATCGTGCCGTTGTTGTTGTTCCACTCGATCGACTTGACGTTCTCGTTCTGGACCTGGGCCAGGAAGTCCGAGTACTTGATCTCCTGCCCGCTCGAACCGCCGAACAGCGGGGAGATGAGGAAGGCGGCGGCGACCACGCCGAGCAGCACCCAGATCGACCACCGCGGCCACGCGCTCATGCCGCGACCCGGCCGCGGTTCGCGCGGCGGCGGGGGAGGCGGTGGCGGCGGCTGGGGACTCATACGAGGGCCATGCTAGGGGTCCGACCGGCGGGAACGGGTGCGGGATCCCCCCGATCGTGCCCGTCAGTCGGTACCGTCGAACCCCGATGAGCCGTCATTGCGCCAAGCCGGGGTGCAACGCCCCGGCGACCGCCACCCTGACGTACGACTACGGCAACCGCGTCGCGTGGGTCGACCGGCTCGCGGACGAGCCGCATCCGATGACGCACGACCTGTGCGAGCGCCACGCCGACGCGCTGTCCGTGCCGCGCGGCTGGCGCTTGGAGGACCGGCGCGTCGTCGAACCGCTCTTCCGCGAGCGCAGCTACCTCGCGTCGTAGCGCGCGACGGCGGTGGCCCTAGCCTGCCGCGGGTGACCGCCGAGGAGACCGGGGCCCGCGCGTCCCGTTGGGGGCTCGGTGACGCCGCCGCCGGCTACGCGCTCGCCTTCGTCCTCACCGCGGTGTGCTCGCCGCTCATCTTCGCCGCCACCGGCGTCGACACCGACGCCACCGACGTCCCCTTGCGCACGGTGGCGCTGCTCCAGGTGCCGTTCGACGGCGGGATGCTCGCCACCGCCGTCTACGCCGCCTACTGGAAGGGCCGCGGGGTGGTGCGCGACTTCGGGTTCCGCCTCGTGCCCCGCGACCTGCTGGGCGTCTTCGCCGGGCTCGCCGCGCAGTGGGGGGCGTTGCTCATCTACCTCCCCCTCATCTGGACGAAGGTCATCGACACCGAGGACGTCTCGAAGCCGGCCAGGGACCTGACCAACAAGGCGCACGGTGCGGGCGGCGTCGTCCTCCTCGTCGTCATCGTCGTGATCGCGGCACCGATCGTGGAAGAGCTGTTCTTCCGGGGCCTGGTGTTGCGGTCGCTCGAGCGCCGCTTCGGCACCACGTGGGCGCTGTGGGGCTCGTCGGCGCTCTTCGCCGCCGCCCACCTCGAGCCGCTCCAGTTCCCCGCCCTGCTGGTGTTCGGCCTGGTCGCCGGCTACCTCGCCACCCGCACCGGCCGCCTCGGGCCCGGGATCTGCGCCCACATCGCGTTCAACGCCCTCGCCGTGGCGTCGCTGCTGTCCTGAGCGATCGTGCACCGATTGTCTCAAGTGGGGGTGTCCGGCGTTCCGATGAGGTGCACGTGCCCCTCTCGTCCTGTCCGCGTTGTCGAGGCCCGTTGGTCTCGATCGCGCTCACGTTGGAAGGGCGCGACCTCGTCATGCAGTCGTGTTCCCGGTGCGACATCCGCACGTGGGTGGACGGCGACGACGAGGTCGAGCTCACCGCGGTGCTCGGACGAGAGCTGGCGCGCCAACCGGCCCTGAGGTAGATGCCAGGATTGCGCAGTGGAGACGCTGCAGGAGCCCGCAGAGCTCCCGCGCGTCGACGACGACGTCGAAGGCGCGCGTCGTCCACCCGCGTGGCTCGTCGGTGAACGCACGCGACGGCTGATCGACGTCGCCGTCGTCCTCGCGGTGACGGGCTTCGTGCTCGGCCAGCTCGGCCTCGGCAACCTGCTCATGAACACGACGCCCGCGGGCGGCGACATGGGTGCACACGTGTGGGGACCCGCGTACCTGCGCGACCACGTCCTGCCGCACTTCCGCCTGTCGGGATGGACGCCCGACTGGTACGACGGCTTCCCCGCGTACCAGTTCTACATGGTGCTCCCGGCGCTGATGATCGTCGTCCTCGACGCGGGGTTGCACGGGTGGGCGGCGCTGCTCCCGCTCGCCGTCGCCGGTGCGCTCGCCGCGTTCGCATGGCGTCGACCGGCGCGTTCGTTGCCCCGGCGAGCGTTGTTGGCTGCCGCCGTCGTCATCGCGCTGCTCTTCGTCGGCCTGCCCTACGACGTGGCGTTCAAGTGGGTCACGGTCATCGGTGTGCTGACGTTGCCGGTGGCGGCGTACGCGCTGGCGCGCATGGGCGCGCTGCCGTTCCCGACACCCGCGTTGTTCGCGATCGCGACGCTGCCGTTCCTCTTCAACCGCGAGCCGACGTCCAGCGGCACCGGCAACATCATCGGCGGCAACATCACCTCGACGTTGGCGGGAGAGTTCAGCTTCTCGCTGAGCCTCACGTTCGGCGTCCTGTTCCTCGGCACCGTGCTGGCCGGCTTCCGCACGGGGCGCTACCGGTGGCTGGCGGCGGTGCTCCTCGCCCTGACCGTGCTGTGCCACGTCATCGTCGGCATCTTCGTCCTCGTTGCCGCCGCACTTGCGTTCCTCGTGTGGCCCGGCAAGGCCCGCGCCGTGTGGCTCGCGTGCGCGTTGCCCGTGGGCGCCTTGCTGAGCGCGTTCTGGACGTTCCCCTTCTACGCACGCAGCGACTACGTGAACGACATGGGGTGGGAGAAGCTGCCCGGGGGCGCCGGACGCCGGAGCGCGCTGCACCTGCTCGGGCAGTTCATCACCAACGACGGTGACTACGGCAACAACGACGGCTACCGCACCGTCGTGGTGAAGAACTTCCTCGCGCCGTCGACGTTGCGGTGGCTCGTCGTCCTCGCCGTCGTCGGTTTCCTCGTCGCCTGCGTGCTGCGCGTGCGCGTCGGCATCTGGCTCGGGCTCGTGGCGGCGTCGATGGCGATCGGGTTCATCGTTGCGCCGGAGTCGCGTCTCTGGAACGCGCGCCTGCTGCCCTTCTACTTCCTCGCGCTCTTCCTCCTCGCCGCCGTCGGCATCGGCGAGCTGGCGCGCGCGCTCGCCGTGCTCGTGACACCGGGCGACGAGGGCGTCGGCCGCGCCGTCGAGATCGGCTTCGTCGCGGTGGTCCTTGCCGCGGTCGTCGTCATGGTCGGGCTGCCCGTGAAGGCATTGCCGTTCGAGAGCAACGACAACGGCACGTTGCAGTGGCTGCTGTTCTCCACGACCGATCGCAACCCCGTGCCCGACTGGGCGCGCTGGAACTACCGCGGCTACGAGGACATCGAGACCAAGCCCGCCTACCCCGAGTTCCACGACTTCATGGCGACGATGGCAGACCTCGGCCGCACGCGGGGCTGCGGCCGGCTCATGTGGGAGTACGACGACCCGATCCTCGAGCGCTACGGCACGCCCATGGCACCGATGCTCGTGTCGATGTTCACCGACAGCTGCATCGGGTCGATGGAGGGCCTCTACTTCGAGTCGTCGACGACGACACCGTTCCACTTCATCGACCAGCGCGAGCTGTCGTCGAACTGCTCGTGCGCGCAGCGCAACCTTCCCTACGGCAGCACGATCGACGTCGACCAGGGCGTGCAGCACCTCCAGATGCTCGGCGTGCGCTACTACGCGACGGCGTCGTCGGAGGCGACGACGCTCGCGGGGCAGAACCCGAACCTCACGTTCCTGACGCGCACGGGTCCGTGGACGATCTTCGAGGTGAAGGACGCGCCGCTCGTCGAGCCGCTCGCCAACGAGCCCGCCGTCGTGACGACGCACGCGAAGGGACTCGAGTGGGTCTACGGCACGTCCGACCCGCACACCGCACCGGTCGACGCGAACAACCAGACGGTGCGAGCGAACGGTCCCGCGATGACGTGGTACGTCGACCCCACGAAGTGGAACGTGTACCTCGCCGCGGACGGGCCGTCGTCGTGGACGCGGGTACGAGACGGCGAGACGCCCCCGGTGCGACCCGAGCCGCAGGCCACCGTGACGAACGTGCGCACCGGGTTCGACACGATCGACTTCGACGTCGACCGCACCGGGACGCCGATCCTCGTGAAGTCCTCGTACTTCCCGAACTGGAAGGTCGACGGTGCGCAGGGGCCGTACCGCGTGACGCCCAACCTCATGGTCGTCGTGCCGACGAGCAACCACGTCCACCTGCACTACGGCACGACGTCGGTCGAGTACCTCGCCTACGGCATGACCCTCCTCGGCATCGCGCTCACGGTGCTGCTCGCCCGTTGGCGACCGCTCCGCATGCCGGACCCGCCTCGCACGAGCGCCGAGGTCCTCGCCGGTTACGTCGACGCGTGGCAGGACGATGGCATGCTCGCGGACGACCGTGAGCCACCCGAACCCTGACACCGCGCCGTCACCACGTCTCTCCGTCGTCGTCCCTGCGTTCCAGGAGCACGATCGCATCGCGTCGACCGTGGCCGCGTTGCGTGACGCGCTCGGCGCGCTCGACGGTGGCGTCGAGATCGTCGTGGTCGACGACGGCTCGAGCGACGGCACCGCGGACGAGGCGCGCGCCGCGGGCGCCGCTCAGGTCATCGTGCTCCCCGTCAACCGCGGCAAGGGCGCGGCGGTGCGGACCGGGATGGCCGCCGCCCGGGGGCGCACGGTGGCGTTCACCGACGCAGACCTGTCCTACGCGCCGTCGCAACTCGTCGATCTGCTCGAGCACGTGGAGTCGGGGTACGACGTCGTCGTCGGCAGCCGGGCGCACGCCGACACGACGACCGTCGTGCGCGCCGGGCTCGTGCGCCAGGTGGGCGGGCGCGTGATCAACCTGTGCACACGGTCGGTGCTCCAGGGGAAGTACCGGGACACGCAGTGCGGGTTGAAGGCGTTCACCGCCGACGCGGCGCGGCTCGTGTGCGAGCGCGGGCGGGTCGACGGCTTCTCCTTCGACGTGGAGCTGTTCGTCATCGTCGAGCGCAACGGTCTGAAGCTGTTCGAGGCACCGGTGACCGTCGCCAACACGTCGCGGTCGACGGTCAACGTCGCGCGCGACGGCGTGCGGTTGGTGCGCGACGTCCTGCGCATCCGGCGCTGGGCCCGCGCCGGCGTGTACGACGCGGCGGGCGGGGTAGGTTCCGGTCCCTCATGACGGACCTCGGTCAACGACTCGACTCGGTCTTCAAGGCCTACGACATCCGGGGCCTCGTGCCCGACCAGCTCGACGCCGACCTGTGCCGGCGCATCGGTGCCGCGTTCGCTCGCTTCGCGGGCGCGCCGAAGGTGCTCGTCGCGCGTGACATGCGCCCGTCGGGTGTCGAGCTGTCGCACGCGTTCGCGGACGGCGTGCGCTCGCAAGGTGTCGACGTGGTCGACCTCGGCATGACGTCGACCGACCTCATCTACTACGCCGCCGGGCGCTTGCACTCGCCCGGCGCCATGTTCACCGCGTCGCACAACCCCGCGCAGTACAACGGCATCAAGCTGTGCCTCGCGGGGGCGGCGCCGGTCGGCGAGGACTCCGGTCTGCTCGACATCAAGCAGCTCACGCTGGACGGCGTCGAACCGGTCGGACGCGAGGGCACGTTGGAGGACGACGACCTGCTCGACGACTTCGCCGCGCACGTGCGCTCCTTCGTCGACGTGGCGAACCTGCAGCCGTTGTCCGTTGTCGCCGACACCGCCAACGGCATGGGCGGCCTCGTCGTGCCGTTGGTGTTCGCGCCGCTGCCGTTCACGCTCGAGGTGCTCTACGGCGACCTCGACGGCACGTTCCCGAACCATCCGGCCGATCCGATCCAACCCGAGAACCTGCGCGACCTCGTCGCGCGTGTGCGCGAGATCGGCGCCGATGCCGGGCTCGCCTTCGACGGTGACGCCGACCGCGTGTTCCTCGTCGACGATCGGGGCGAACCGGTGTCCGGTTCGACCACGACGGCGATCGTGGCCAAGGCGGTGCTCGAGCGCGAACCGGGGGCGACGATCCTCCACAACTGCATCTGCTCGAAGGCGGTGGCCGAGGTCATCCGCGAGAACGGCGGCACGCCCATCCGCACGCGCGTCGGGCACAGCTTCATCAAGAAGGTGATGGCGGAGACGGGTGCCGCGTTCGGTGGCGAGCACTCCGCGCACTACTACTTCCGCGACAACTACCGGGCCGACTCCGGTTCGATCGCCGCGCTCGTCGTGCTCGAGCAGCTGTGCAGGGCGGGCGTGTCGCTGTCCGAGTTGCGCGAGCCGTTCGAGCGCTACGCGCAGTCGGGTGAGATCAACACGCGGGTGTCCGATCCCCACGCCGTGATCGAGGAGGTCGCGAAGGCCTTCGGCGACGGGCAGCAGGACCGCCTCGACGGTCTGACGGTCGACTACGGCGACTGGTGGTTCAACCTGCGCCCCTCGAACACCGAGCCGTTGCTGCGCCTGAACCTCGAGGCGGCGACGAAGGCGGACGTCGACCGGCACGTGGCAGAGGTGCAGGCGGCCATGGGAGAGTAGGGAATGGCCCTCGACCCGCAGCTGCTCGACATCCTGGCCTGCCCGGAG
>Ga0070741_10006760_pt1 | contig 24361 bp, 23 predicted proteins | sample Coa_R1_4_FD_66440 | JGI IMG/M metagenome (GOLD analysis project Ga0070741, IMG submission 66440) | Surface soil microbial communities from Centralia Pennsylvania, which are recovering from an underground coalmine fire - Coalmine... | ecosystem: Environmental > Terrestrial > Soil > Unclassified ...
CCCGGCCGCGGGGGCCGGGACTACAGTTGCGGGACAGCGCCGGAATTTGACCGGCTTCGCCGCGACCTCACGATATTCGGTTGTGCAGCGAGCATACGCAGGGACGCCGCCCGGGTCAACCTGCTTGACCGCCATGCGCGCGCGTCGTATCTTCGTCGCACATACGTTCGGATGCGCAGGAGGCGCCTTGCCCGCCACTCACCGCCTCGGCTCGCTCGACCTGCTGATCCTCAGCGACGGGACGTACTACCAGGACGCCGGCGCCGTGTTCGGCATCGTCCCGCGCGTCATGTGGGAGCGCCTCGGCATCCAGCTCAATGAGCGCTACCAGATGCCGCTCGGCCTGAACTCCCTGCTCGTGCGGTCGCAGGGCAAGACGGTGCTCATCGAGACGGGCGTCGGCGAAAAGGAGCGGCCGCGCGCCCAGGCGTCGCCGCTCGCGGAGGGGACGCTGCTCGACGACCTGCGCGCAGCCGGCGTCGCGCCCGAGGACGTCGACGTCGTCGTCAACACGCATCTGCACGCCGACCACTGCGGCTGGAACACGCGCCGGCAGCCCGACGGCAGCTACGCCCCGGCCTTCCCGCGCGCCCGCTACTACGTCCAGCGCGCCGAGTGGGAGGACGCGACGCACCCCAACGAGCGCACGCGCGCGACATACCTGGCCGAAAACCTGCTCCCCGTCGCCGAGGCCGGCCAGCTCGAGCTGCTCGACGGCGAGGTCGCGTTGACGGACGAGATCACGATCGTCTCCACCCCCGGGCACACGCCAGGGCACGCGAGCGTCGTCCTCGCATCCGGAGGCGAGCGCGCGATCTATCTCGGGGACATGGTCCAGCATCCCGCGCAGCTCGAACGCGCCGCCTGGGTGTCGTCGTTCGACCTCTTCCCGCTGCAGGCGATGGAGACGAAGAAGGCCGTCGTCCAGCGCGCGATCGAGGAGCAGCAGCTCGTCGTCGCCGTGCACTGCCCGTTCCCCGGTCTCGGTTATCTGCGCGAGAGCGACGGCAAGCGGCACTGGACGCCGGTCGAAGCGAACGGCGGCGCGAAGTGATCCAGCTCTACGACTGGCAGCGCGAGGCGATCGACGCGCTCGTGCGCGGGACGGGCCGCGTGCTCGTCGTCGCGCCCACTGGCGGCGGAAAGAGCATGTGCTTCCAGCAGCCGGCGACCGAGCTCGACGGCGTCGCGCTGGTGATCACGCCGCTGGTCGCGCTGATGGCCGACCAGGTCGCATCGCTGCATGCGCGCGGCATCCAGGCGACGTACCTCGCGTCGAACCTCGAGCCGAGCGAGGTACGGCGGCGCACGGAGCTGGCGCTCATGGGCCGCGTGAAGCTGCTCTACCTCGCCCCCGAGCGCCTCGCCTCGGAGCGCTTCGTCGAGGAGGTGCTGCAGCGGCTGCCGGTCTCGCTCCTCGCCGTCGATGAGGCGCATTGCATCAGCCAGTGGGGCCACGACTTCCGCCCCGACTACCTGCAGATCGGCGCGCTCGTCGAGCGGCTGCGGCCACCGCGGCTGATCGCGCTCACCGCGACGGCGACGCCGCTGGTGCGGCGCGAGATCCTCGAGCGGCTCGGCATGCCGGACGCGCACCAGGTGCTGCGCGGGTTCGCGCGCCGCAACCTCCAGTTTCGCGTCGATGAGGCGAAGGGCGGGCGCGACAAGGAGCAGCGGCTGCTGGCCGAGCTGCGCGCGGCGATCGGGAAACCGGGCGCGACGCGCGGCACCGCGCTCGTCTACACGGGCTCGCGCCGCGACGCCGAGACGGTCGCGGAGACGCTGCGCGCCTCGCGCTGGCGCGCCGCGCACTATCACGCCGGCATGGACGGCGCGGCGCGCACCGAGATCCAACGCGCGTTCCAGGCCGGTGAGCTCGATGTCGTCGCCGCGACGAACGCGTTCGGCATGGGCATCGACCGCGCGGACATCCGCCTCGTCGCGCACCATGCGCTGCCCGAGTCGATCGAGGCGTACTACCAGGAGGCCGGGCGCGCCGGCCGCGATGGCGAGACGGCGCGCGCGCTGCTGCTGGTCGCCGATGCCGACATCCAGCGCCGGTTCCGCTTCATCGCGACGGACGAGGGCGCATCGGCCGAGCAGCAGGCGCGGCGACGCGAGCTGTTCCGCGCGATGCTCGGCTACGCGGAGACCGCGAGCTGCCGGCACGACTACATCCTGCGCTACTTCGAGGATGCGCAAGAGGCGCTCGGCGGCTGCGGACACTGCGACAACTGCCGCACCGCCGCCGCGGATGCCCAGGACGAGACCGAGGCGGCCGGCACGGTGCGCGAGCTCCTCGCCGCCGTCCGCGCGTTGCCGTTCGCCGCCGGCGCCACCGTCGTCTCGGCGTACCTCCGCGGCGAAGCATCGGCGCAGGTGCGCGGATACGAGTGGGAGCGCCTTCCCGGCTTCGGCGCCCTCCGAGGCCGCAGCGAGGCGTGGCTGCGGCGCGTCGTCCGCCGCTGCATCGCCGCCGGCCTGCTCGCGGTGGGCGTCGAGCGGCCGACGCTGCACCTCACGCGGCGCGGCGCCGAGACGATAAGCGGCGCGCGCCCGAACGCGGTGCGCCTCCCCGCGGACGGCGCCCGCACGCACAGGCTCGACGCGCCCGCGCGCGATCGGGCGAACCGCGAAGCGATCGCGCAGTCGGACGTGTTCGAGCGCCTGCGCACGTGGCGCAAGCAGCGCGCGCGGTCCGACGACGTGCCGGCATACGTCGTCGCGACGGACGCGACGCTCCGCGCCATCGCCGAGCGGATGCCGTCGAACCGCGCCGAGCTGCTGGAAGTGCACGGCATGGGGCCGGCGCGCGCCGACCGGTTCGGCGCGGAGTTGCTCGCGCTGCTCGCGGAGCCGGCGCCCGCGCGCTGATCAGCGCGCGGGCGGCCGCACGACCATCTGCACCGGCACCTCGAGCGTCCCCGCCTCCCATTCGAGCACGATGCGGCCGGTCGGACGCACGGCGCGGCCCGCGGCGAAGGACGCCTGCGCGCGCTCGAGCAGCGGCGGCCAGCGCACGGCGAGCGCGACCCGCACCGGCGTGTTCGCCGCGAGGCGCACCGGCGCGCTGCGTTCGCGCCCCGCGCCGTCGACCTGCGCCAGCCACGCGGGCGGCGTCACGCGCACGCTCGTCGCGGCGGTGCTGATCACGGCGAGCGACGCGCGCACATCCTGCTCCGCAGCCGCGGCGCCGAGGTCCAGCTCGAGCGGGCTCGCCGTCACGACCGGCGGATAGAGCAGCACCGCGGAGACCGGCGTCCAGGCATCGCCGCCGTTCCAGCGCAGCGTCACGCGCCCGCTGACGGTGAAGCCCGCCACCGCAGGGTTCGCGCGCAGCTCCGGCGACTGCCAGTCCACCGAGAGCGCGATCGCGACGCGGCCGCGCAGCGCCTTCGAGCGCGTGACCTCGTAGCGCAGCGGCGGCGGCACCTCGACCTCGAGGTCGTGCGGCGCGAGCCCGAGCCACGTCAGGCGGACCGTGTGCGTCCGGCCGTCCCCCCACGCCAGCGTGCCGAAGTCGACGCGCGCCGGCATGCCATCGGGCCGGCCCGGCAAGTGCGGCCCAACCGGACGGCGCGAGGCGTCGCCCGGCCGCGGGCGCGGCCGCGGCGGCGGGGCCGTGCGCACGCGCGGCGGCGGCGGCGTCACCGCGCCGATGCGCTCGCCGAAGTGCTCGACCGCCCAGGTCACGCGCGCCGCCAGCCGCGGATGCGTGCCCTCGAGCGCCGACCAGAGCTGCTGCCCGACGCGCCGCGCGAGGTCGCGGTCGGCGCCGCGCTCGACCCCCAGCAGGAGCCACGGCTGCGCGTCGTAGTGCTTCGCGACGTACTCGTTCGCCGCGGCGCCGCTGCCCTTCAGCTCATCCCGCGCGATGTTGATCGCCTGCGCGACCTCGGTGCTGCCGCCGCGGTCCGGGTGATGCTGCGCCATTTGCCAGCGCCAAGCCGCCTCGATGACGCATTCCGGCGCGCCCTCGAGCAGGCCCAGGCGGCGCCAGTGGTCGGCGAGCGGGCTTCGGGCGGGCACGGGCCTCCAGCGCGGCTACGCGAAAACGCACGGGCGCTGACCCGTGCGTCTTATGTCGAATGGAGCGGAAGACGAGATTCGAACTCGCGACCCCCTCCTTGGCAAGGAGGTGCTCTACCGCTGAGCTACTTCCGCGGAGCGCGGCCAGTATAGCGCCCGCCCGAGCGGCCCGACAACGCGCCCCGGCGCTTCAAACGCCCGCCCGAACTGCCGATGCTTGAAGCAGGGGATTCCGGGCCCGGCGCTGGCGCGCTGACGAGGGGGAAGGTCAACGGTGGCGAGGTCGAAGCCGAAGCGCAAGGACTTCTACCGCATCCTCGGTTTGTCGCCGAACGCCCACCACCGCGAGATCGAGCAGTCCTACTGGGAGCAGGCGCACGCGCTGCAGAAGATCCCCACGCGCCGCGCCGCCATCCGCCTGAAGGCGATCAACGAGGCCTACGAGATCCTCGGCTCCCCCCATCGCCGCGCCGCCTACGACGCCCGGATGGGACGGTTCCTGCGCGAGCGCGACGATGAGCGCGAGGGCCTGCTCCAGGCCGTCGTCGGCCTCATCGGCCGCGCGTTCCGGCCGGAGTAATCGGCTACCCGCGCTTCCAGACCGTGCCCTGCGGCGTATCCTCGAGCGCGACGTCGAGCGCCGCCAGCCCGTCGCGGATCCGGTCTGCCAGCGCCCACTGCTTCGCCGCCCGGAGCTCCGTGCGCAGCGCGATCAGCAGGTCGATGAACGGCGCCGCCTCCATCGGCCGCTCCGCCTCCTCGAGCCGCAGCCCCAGCACGTCTGCCAACTCGAGCAGCAGCGCCTGCGCCGGCCGCACGTCGCGGCCGTCGTCACGCGCGCGGTTGATCTCCTTCGCCAGGTCGAACAGCACCGCCAGCGCCTGCGGGGTGTTCAGGTCCTCGTCCATCGCCGCCGTGAAGCGCTGGCGCAGCGCCTCCAGGTCGATGCCGGCGTCGCCGCTCGAGGGCGAGCCGGCGCGCGCTGCCGTGCGCAGCCGGTCGGCGCCGTGCTTCGCCGCCTCCAGCGTCTCCTCCGTGAACGTGAGCGGCTTGCGGTAGTGCGAGGTGAGGATCCAGAGCCGCAGCCCGTCGCCGCCCACCTTCCGCAGCCCGTCGCGGATAGTGATGAAGTTGCCGAGCGACTTGCTCATCTTCTCTTCGCCCATCTTCACCCAGGCGTTGTGCAGCCAGTAGCGGACGAAGGGCTCGTGTCCGGTGAACGCCTCGGTCTGGGCGATCTCATTCTCATGGTGCGGGAAGATCAGGTCCTCACCGCCGCCGTGGATGTCGATGCTCTCGCCGAGGTAGCGCAGCGACATCGCCGAGCACTCGATGTGCCAGCCCGGCCTCCCCTTCCCCCACGGCGAGTCCCACGATGGCTCGCCCGCCTTCGCGCCCTTCCAGAGCGCGAAGTCCGCCGCGTTCTCCTTGTGCTCGCCCGGCTCCACGCGCGCGCCGGCGAGCAGCGAATCCTGCGTGCGGTGCGCGAGCTTGCCGTAGTCCCGCTTCGCCGCGACGCGGTAGTACACGTCGGACCACTCGCTCTGCTCTGACGGCACCTCGTACGCGTACCCCTTCTCGATCAGCCCCTGGATGATGCGGATCATGTCGGGCACCTCGCGCGTCGCGTGCGGGTACTCGTCGGCCGGCAGCACGTTCAGGTCGCGCATGTCATCGAAGTAGAGCTTGATGTACTTCTCGACCAGCTCGTCGGTCGTGATGCGCAGCCGGTTCGCGCGCTCGATGATCCGGTCATCGATGTCCGTGAAGTTCTGCACGTGGCGCACACGGTAGCCGCGCCACGTGAGGTAGCGCTTCACGACGTCGAACACGACGTAGCTCATGGCGTGGCCGATGTGCGACTCGTCGTACGGCGTGATGCCGCAGACGTACATCGTGACCGGATCGCCCTGGGGCTTGAACTCCTCGAGCTGGCGGGTGAGCGTATTGGTGAAGCGGATCACCCGCTGACGGCCTCCCGGCTCGGGAGCTCCCGCCCGCCCGTATCGTCAGCGTCCTCCGGCATGGCGAGGTCGCGGCGCCGGTGGAGGTGCAGCGGCTCGCCCCGCGCCGCCGCGTTGGCATCCGCGTCGGCGAGCGACTCGATCTTCTCCTGCAGCGAGCGCAAGCGGCGGTCCATCCGCTCGATGTGCCGCTCCAGCGCCTCGATGCGGTCCCACTCGGGGTCGGGCAGGCGCGTAATCGTGTCGCTCCCCGGATCGTGGAACGACACGACGTGGCCCGGCACGCCGATCACCGTCGCGTTCTCCGGCACGTTCGTCACCACCACCGACCCCGCGCCGATGCGCGCGTTGTCGCCGATCTCAACCGCGCCGATGAGCTTCGCGCCGGCCCCGACCGTCACGCGGTCGCCCAGCGTCGGGTGCCGCTTCGTGCGGTGCATGCTCGTGCCGCCGAGCGTCACCCCCTGCAGGATGTGGCAGTCCTCGCCGATCACGGCAGTCTCGCCGATGACGACGCCCATCCCGTGGTCGATGAACAGCCCGTCGCCGATCTCCGCGCCCGGGTGGATCTCGACCCCCGTCAGGAAGCGCGTCACGTTCGAGAGCACGCGCGGCACCACCGGCACGCCGCGCCGGTGCAGCGCATGGCTCAGCCGGTGCATCTCGCGGGCGTGGAATCCGGGATAGGCGAGCACGACTTCGAGCGTGCTCCGCGCCGCCGGGTCACGCTCGCGGATGGCGTCGATATCGCGCTTGATGGACTTCAGAAGCGACATGAGGACGGCGTCCTCCTCCTGGTGCTGGTCCCTGAGGGTTTTCGGCTCGCTCCGGGGCGCCCGCTAGGCGGCGCGCCCCGAGGGACAACAGCACCAGGCCCCGGGGATGGGGCGGACGGCGGGTTCGCGGAGGAGTCGCAGGTCCATTCCGATCCTCGCGTGGACGTCCGTTCGTGCTGATTATCGTCTACTCTAACAGCACGGCCGCGAACGCGGCAATGCCCTCCCCCCGCCCCGTGAACCCCATCCCGTCGGCCGTCGTCGCCTTTACCGATGTCAGGTTTATGTCAATTCCTAGCGCCGACGCGATGCGCCCCCGCATCGCCTCGACGTGCGGCGCGAGCCGCGGCTCCTGCGCCACCACCGTCGCATCGACGTTGCCGACGCCCAAGGCCGCCGCCCGCACCCGTGCCGCCGCCAGCCGCAACAGCTCGAGGCTGTCCGCCCCCGCCCAGCGCGGGTCATCGGACGGGAACATCGCCCCGATGTCCCCCAGCGCCGCCGCCCCCAGCAGCGCATCGATCACGGCGTGCAGCAGCGCATCGCCGTCCGAATGCCCCGCGAGGCCGCGCGGGTGCGCTATCTCGACGCCGCCGAGCACCAGCCGGCGCCCCTCGGCGAACGCGTGTGCGTCGAACCCCGTGCCGATGCGCATGCGGCGAAGTGTACGGCGTGCGCGCGCGCGCCGGGAAGCGCGCCGCCGCATCGGCGCCGCCACGCGGATCGCGCGGCCACGGAATATCATGGTCGCGGGCGCGCTGGCGGCGCGTCAGTTCGGAGAGGAGCGTGGCGCGACGTGCCTGCGAGCGGACGAGGGCACATCTACCTGAAGACGCACCGGCTCAGCGGGACGCTGATGTCGTTCCGGCCGCGCGTCGAGGCCGAGCGGCTGCGCGCGCAGGCGGCGGCGTCCCGGGCCGGGCGCGCGGCGAAGACCCTCGTGAAGGACGGCCCGCTGCGCATCACGCAGGTGGCGCTGCGCAAGGGTGTCACCCTCCAGACCCATCGCGTCGAGGGCCCGGTGAGCGTGCAGGTGCTCCGCGGCCGGTGCGCGGTGACGACGGATTCCGGCGAGATCGCGGCGGTGGCTGGGGATCTCATCGCCATCGACGCCGGCGTCGCCCACGCGGTGCGCGCCGTCACGGACCTCGACCTGCTGATCACCGCCGCCGTCTGCGCCTGACCGCCAGCGCGCGCGAAGAGGTGGTGCGATGGCCGCACCGGACGCGACGCCTTCGGCAGCGGGCGCATCGGCACCGCAGCCCGCCGTCGTTCCGAACGGCAATGGCTTTCGCGCGGCGATGACTGAAGGCGGCGCCGTCGTCTGGCGGTGCCCGCACGTGCATTTCACGGACCACTCCGCGCGCGCCTGCGCGATGCGTCATATCGCGTCGGTCGGCGGGGCGTGACCGGCGCCGCGTCAGCCGCTGTAGTTCCAGCCCGTGTACGTCGAGGTCAGCGCCTCGCCGTCGCGCACGCGCTTCCCGTCGTGCACCTCGCCGACGACGAGCGTGTGGTCGCCAACCGGCACGAGCTGGCTCACCTTGCAGTCGAGCCACGCCATCGCCGCTTCCAGCACCGGGCAACCGAAGCCGCTCAGCGTGTACGCGATCCGCTCGAGCTTGTGGTGCACCGGGTCGCCGTTCGCTCCCCGTCCGCGGATCTTCGCGTCGTAATACGGCTGCGCGAACTTCTCCGCGAGCGCCATGCTGTCCGCGTCCTGCGACAGCAGGTTCACGCTGAACACGCCGCTCGCGCGCACGTTCTCGAGCGTTCGCGAGTCGTTCTCGAGCGCGACCGCGACGAGCCGCGGCCGGAACGATAGCTGCATCACCCAGTCCGCCAGCATCCCGTCCACATCGTCGCCCTTCCGCGAGCCGACGATGTAGAGCCCGTACGGCATCAGGTCCATCAGGTCCCGGATCGTCTCTTCGACCGTCATCGTGGTCATGGCACTCACCTCCGCGAGTCTCCCTGATGGCAGTCTCGTACCCGCCCGCGCGGCGCCGCGACTGCCGGCCGGCCCGTTCGCGCCGTCCGGATGCCATGCTCGCACGAGCGCCCGCCGGCGTTCCGCTATGATGATCCCCGGTCATGGACGACATCGAGGCCTACGGCCAGCTTCGCGAGGGCGCGATCGAGCTGCCCGGCCAGCCCGCCCCGGCGCCGGCGGAAGCGCCGCCAAAGCCGCGACGCTCGCACAAGCTCCGCAACGTGCTGCTCGCCGCGGTCGCCTACGTCGCTCTCGCCGTCCTCACCGCCGTCCAGCCGATCCCCGTCGGCGCCTGGCGGCTCTCGCTCCCCTTCCCCGGCGGCGCGCCGATGATCTTCGGCCTGCCGGACCGCCCGTTCACCGTGCTCGTCATCGGCCTCGACCGCCGGCCCGGCGAGACCGGAGCGAGCCGCACCGACACCGTCCTCCTGCTGCGCATCGACCCACGGTCCCACAAGGCGGCGTTCCTCAGCATCCCGCGCGACTCGCTGATGGAGGTGCCGCAGCCGGACGGCTCATGGGCCCGCGACCGCATCAATACCGCCTACGTCTACAACTATTCGTCGAAGGACAAGAGCGCCGCACCGAAGGCCCTGATGACGACGATCGAGCACAACCTCGGCATCAAGGTGGACCACTACGTGACGTTCGACCAGTACAGCGCCGAGGACCTCATCGACGCGATGGGCGGCGTCACCATCGACAACCCGCGCGCGTTCGGGCAGGCCGACTACTCCGACGACGACGTGCACGTCGTGCCGCAGGACTTCCCCGAAGGCAAGCTCGAGCTCGATGGCTACTCCGCCGTCGCGTACGGCCGCATCCGCGAGGGTTCGACCGACTTCGACCGCATCCAGCGCCAGCAGCGCGTCGGCGCCGCGCTCATCGACAAGGCCGCGTCCCCGCTCTCGCTCTTCCGCGCTCCGTCCGTCTACCGCGCATACCGGAAGACGATCGATAGCGACCTGAGCCTGCGCCAGTCGGCCGGCGTGCTGGCGATGCTCAAGCGCGTCCCCGACAGCAAGCTGCAGACCAAGTCCCTGGGCGATGCGGCCGTCTCATGCTCATCCTGCACCGCGTCGATCCAGCTCCTCGACCCCGACAAGGTGCAGGAGATCGTCGATGAGGCGTTCGGGGACACGAGCTCCGGCGCCCGCGCCGCCGAGTTGCTCGTCGCGGCGGGCGTCACGCCGTAGCCCACCGGCCGTGCGCGCGACGGGCGCGGTCCGCGACCGGACCCGCTAGCGCGCGTTGACCGGCCGCGTGGCCGCCACGAACGCCGCGAACAGCGCGCGCATCCGCCTGGCGAAGTGCGGGCGCTCGGGCTCCGGCCGCTCCGGGTGCCATTGCACCCCGACGGCCCAGCGGTGCCGCTCGCTTTCGAAGCCTTCGACGAGCTCCGTCCCGTGCTCGTCCGCCCACGCCACCGCGCGCAGGCCTGGCGCCAGGTCCGAGGCGCGCACCGCCTGGTGGTGGCGCGAGTTCACTTCCAGCTCGTCCGCGCCGAGCGCGTCCGCGAGCCGCGAAGGCGCGGCGATGCGCACCGCGTGCCAGCGCGATGGATAACCCTCGGTGCGATAGTCCGCGCGGTGCTCGCCGCTCTCCACGTGCTGCAGCAGCGCGCCGCCGAAGCCGACGTTCATCAGCTGGTGCCCGCGGCAGATCGCGAGCACCGGGATGTCCCGGTTGAGCGCCGCCTCCAGCGCCGCCAGTTCCATCGCGTCGCGCGCGGGGTCCGTCTCCTTGACCTTCGGGTGCCGCTCGCCGCTGTAGCGCGCGGGGTCGACGTCGATGCCGCCGGTGAGCATCAGCCCATCCGCGCCCGCGAGCGCCGCGCGCACGTCAGCGTCCCCGGCCGCCAGCTCGATCGCCTCGGCGCCAGCCGCCCGCACGCCGGAGAGGTAGCGCTCAGCGGCTTCCGCGGGCACGTCCTCCCACAGCGTCACGACGATGCGGGGCCGGTGGACCATGCGCGCGCTCCCGACTTCTATGCAACCGGCACGGCGCGCGCACCGGCCGTCGTCCCGGCGCAACGCGTCGCTTCGTACCTTCATTGCGGAGGCTACCATGACGATCGACACCGGGTCGATGTTCGGGCTTCAGACCTCGGCGCTGGAACTGGTCCTGCGCACGTCGCTGGTCTATCTCGGCCTGCTGTTCGGCCTGCGCTTCATCTCCCGCCGGGAGTCCGGCGGCCTCGAGCTCCCCGAGCTGCTGATGGTGGTCCTCATCGCCGATGGCGTGCAGAACGGCATGTCCGGCGAGTACACGTCGGTGACGGGCGCCGCGCTCGTCGGCGGCACGATCCTCGGCTGGAACTTCCTGCTCGCCTTCCTGGCGTTTCGCTTCGCCGGCGTCCGTCGCCTCATCCGCCCGACGCCCCTGCGCCTCGTCGACCGCGGCCGCATCCTGCGGAGGAACATGCGCCGCGAGCTGGTGACGGAGGACGAGCTGCGGAGCCTGCTGCGCCAGCAGGGCGTCGACGACCCGGCGGAGGTGGAATACGCCTTCCTCGAGCCAGATGGCGCGCTCAGCGTCCGCCGGTTCGATGGCAAGCGCGAGCAGCATCAGGCGCGCAAGAGCGCGGCGGCGCACTAGCGCCGGGCGTCACTCGTCGAAGTCCGAGTCGTCCGTCTCTTCTTCCCGTGCGGCGTCGAAGAGTCCCATCTCGCGCGGTTCGGCCTCCGTCTCGACCTCGGCCTCCGCCTCTTCCCACTCCTCCGTCTCGTCGATGAGGTCCTCGTCCTCGTCGAGGTCGGAGCGGACCATGCTCTCCTTCGTGTACGGGCGGACCGCCTCGCCGGCCTTTCCCGCCGGGAACGAGAGCCGACCGGCCTGCGTCGGGTGCTGGAACGTCTCCTTGATGATGACGCGCACCGAGGTGTCGCTGATCCCGGCGATCGCCGCGGCATAGCGGTTGCCGCCGTCCATCAGCTTCGAGAGGCGCATGGCAAGCTTCGGCTCGATGTCGCTGATGTAATCCCCCGCCATCGTCTCGACGCGCAGCCGCTTGCCCTCGGGCTTCAGCGCCACCTCGTCGCCGGCGGAGAGCGTCGAGAGCGTCTTCGTGTCGACCCGCTCGAGCGTCGTTACGCCGGTCTTGCCCATCTCCTCGATGAACAGGCTGGCGTCCACCTGGTGGGCCTTGTCGGGCTCCGCCTTCGCCTTCGCCGACGCCAGCCGCTCGAGGTTCTTGCGGGCGATCGTGTTCGTCGGGTCCAGCTCGAGCGCGCGCTGGTACGCCTCCCGCGCTTCCTTGATCTTGCCGGTTTCCCCCAGCGCCTTGCCCAGGCGGTTGTGCGCTTCCACCTCGTCCGGGAACACCGCGAGGATGGCGCGGTTGGTGCTGATCGCGTCATCCCAGCGGCTCTGCATGGCGAACTGGATCGCCTGCTCGGTCCGCACGCGCTTCATCCGGACTGCGTCTTCCTGCTGGTTCATGCTTCCTCTGGCCAGGCCCTGAGCGGCCGTAATTCCTGGTTGCCCCGGGCGTGCCCGGTCGAACGTCGCGTGATTGTAGAGCCTCGATCCGGGCGGGACAAGAGACGATCCGCCGCACGATCTATCGACGGCATAACGCCCGAAAACGGGCGTTCCGGCATCCTTCCCATGCTCCGCCGGAGCCCGTGGATTCGCCCGCGGGCGCGCCGCACGCTACCTTGGTGGCATGGCGGACACCGATCCTTCTGTCAACGAGATCATCGTGCGCGGCATCGTTGTCGGCGCGTTTCAGGAGAACTGCTGGATCATCGGCAACCGCCGTACCGGGGAGGCGGTCTGCGTCGACCCGGGTGACCAGCCCGACGAGATCCTCGCGCTCGCGAAGGACATGGGCGTGCGCATCAAGTACGTCGCGAACTCCCACGCCCACATCGACCACGTCCTCGGCGTGGCGCGCGTGCGCGAGGCGACGGGGGCCCGCTTCCTGCTCCACCCGGCCGACCTCGAGCTGCTGCGCGGCACGGCGGCCAGCGCGAGCCGCTGGCTCGGCGCTGAGATCGCCCAGCCGCCGGACCCCGACGCCCCGCTCGCCGACGGCGACGAGATCGACATCGACGGCCTGAAGCTGCGCGTCATCCACACGCCCGGTCACACGCAGGGGAGCGTCTGCTTCTACGCCAACGGCGTCGTCTTCGCCGGCGACACGCTGTTTCAGGGCTCGATCGGCCGCACCGATCTGCCCGGCGGCGACTACGACCAGGAGATGGGCAGCATCGTCGAGCGGCTGCTCGCCCTCCCCGATGACACGATCGTGCTGCCGGGACACATGGACCAGACCACGATCGGGCAGGAACGCCTGCGCAACCCCTACGTGAGGATGGAGCTCGCGAAGCGCGCCGGGGCGTAGCGGTCAGTCGCGGTTCGTGAGGTCGTTGATCACCGGCAGCCCATCCTTGCGCCGTCGCGCGGCTTCCTTCTCCTTCAGCCGGCGCTTGTCCGCCTCGATCTCCAGTTCGCCCTTCGACTTCTTCGGCTTCGGCCGCGGCTTCGTCAGCTCGGGGTGCTCGTTCGGCCGGAAGGCGCCGGACAGCGGCTTCTTCACTTCCTTGCCGAGGTGCCAGTACGTGCCGCGGTCGGGGATCGCGCGCGGGTAGCCTTCGCGCATCGTGAAGGCTGCGAAGGACGTCGGCGGGATGCGCTGCGCCTTGCGGGCGCACACCGGGCACGCCGCCGGCGCCGACGACGCCGCGATCGGCCGCATCGCCTCGAAGATCCCGTCGCAGTGCTTGCAGTAGTACTCGTAGAGCGGCATGCCGCCCCGAGTGTACCTCAGCCGCCAGCCTCGACGAACTCGCGCTCGTCGTGGCCCTCGCCGGCCCCCCGCTGCTGTCGCTCGATCAGCCGCCGTTCGTAGATCAGCCGCTCGTAATACGAGAGCACCCGCTGGCTCACCCGGTCCCAGCGGAAGTGCTGCGCGCGCTCGCGGCCCCGCAGCGCCATCGCCTCGCGCCGACCGGGGTCGCGCAGCAGGGCGACGATCGCGGCGGCGAGCGCGCGCGGGTCCTCCGGCTGCACCAGCAGCCCTTCGACGCCGTGCGTCACCACGCCGGCGAAGCCATCGATGTTCGACGCGACCAGCGGCAGCCCGGCGGCCATCGCTTCCAGCAGCACGATGCCCTGGCTTTCGAACCCCGTGTTCGGCGCGACGAACAGGTGCGCCGAATGGTGGTAGCGCGGCAGCTCGGCCATCGGCACGTAACTGCGGAAGACGACATCGCGCAGGCCCGCGTTGCGCACCGCCCGCTCGTAGCGGTCGAAGCGCCCGGCGCCGACGACGATCAGGCGCGTCTCCGGCAACTCGCGCTGCACGGCGGCGAACGCGCGCACGAGATGCTTCAGTCCCTTGCGCTTCTCCGGCCGGCCGACGAAGAGCACGTTCAGCTTGCCATCGGCGAACTCCGGGAGCGGCGCCGCGTCGGCGGCGAACAGCTCCACGTCCACGCCGTTCGGGATCACGTTGTAGTAGCCCGGGAAGTACCGCTCGATGTGCCGCACCGCCGCCGGCGACACCGCGATCTTGCCGTCGAGCTTCGCGATCCAGCGCTTGATCAGCCGGCGCCCGTACAGGTAGAGGAAATTCGAGTCGCGCGCCGCGTGCCACGTGCCCACGTTCACCGCCATCGAGTAGCGCAGGAAGTTGATCGGCAGCTGCGGCATGAACGGCTCGTGCACGTGCACGATGTCGAACCGCTCCTCCTCGAGCAGCCGCCGAATGCGCCCCGCCGTCCGCAGGGAGAGCGTGATGCGCGCGACCGACCCGCTCACGCGCAGCGGGATCGGCCGCCCGATGATCGTGATCGGACACGGCCCGCCCGACGCGGGGCGCGAGCCCGGCGCGATGATGTGCGGCTGATGCCCGAGGCGCACGAACTGCTCGGCGAGATGGCGGATGTGATTGTTGACGCCGCCGGACACCGCCCAGTCGTACGGCGAGACGAGCGCGACCTTCACCGCCCCGCCTCCCCGCTGGCGTCCGCCTCGCCGGAGCGCCGGCGCCCGTGCAGACGGCTCTCGACGAAGCTGCGGATCGTCGGCGCCCACCCCATGTTCCGCGGCGTGGCCATCATCCCGCGCCACTGCTGCACGATGATCCTGCGGTATCCCAGGTCGCGCATGCGCGGCGCCACGCCCGGCCTCGCCACCGTCGTGCGCTGCTCGATGGCGCGCCGCAGGTCCATCGCGCTCGTCCCCTCGAACTCCGTGCGCGCCGAGCCGATCGATTGCAGGAAATGCGCGTCGCTCGAGCCGATCGCCGCGAGCGCGTAGCGGTCGCGGTTCAGCCGCCGCGCGCGCGCCGAGGACACCCGCCCCGCGGGGCTCAGGTTGTACTCCTCGATGCCGTCGAAGCGCACCGCCGGGTCCGTGCTCGCCGCCACGCGGTCGAGCACGCGCGCGCTCACGCTGCGCGTCAGCCACGACAGCGGGTGCGGCGCGACGGCGATGCCGCCCTGCCCGTGGATCGCCGCCAGGGTCTCTTCGATGCGCCGGAAGCTGGCGACCGGGCGCTCGATCCACAGCGCCAGCAGGTGGCCATCGAGGGTCGTCACCTCCATCCCCGGCACGAGCCCGAAACGGAAGCCGCCGCGCGCGTGCAGCTCGCGCGCCTCCTCCGCCGCCCGCATCGTGTCGTGCTCCGTGACGGCGATGACGTCGAGGTCGTGGCGCTCCTGGACGAACCGCAGCAGCTCCGGCACGGTCGCCATGCCGTCGCCGTATCGCGTGTGAATGTGGAGGTCGGCCGTACCCAAAGAGCCTCAGCCGTCGCTGCACCGCCGCATCGGCGCGCGGCTGCCGGCTATTGTACCGCCTCGCGTCCGCGCGGTTCGCGCTCGCCCGGCGGCCGCGCCGGGCGCGGCTCGCTCCCTTCCGGCCAGATGCGGTCGAGCACGCTCCACTGCCCGGGATCGCGCTTCAGGTGCTCCTCGAACCGCTGCAGCATGCGCGCGGTGTTCGCGCGCACGTCGTGGTCCACGTCGCCCGTCAACACCAGCGGCAGCGGCGGGCCAATCCGCGCCTCGATCTTGTACCCGTCCAGGCGCCGCACCCAGCCCGGCATCAGCACCGCGCCCGTGCGCATCGCCAGGTCCACCGCGCCCGTCGGGAAGCGCGCCGGCGCCCCGCAGAATTCGATCTCCACCCCGCGCCCCTGGATGTCGCGGTCGATGAGGATCGCCACGACGCCGCCGGCGCGCAGCCACGCGATCGCCTTCTTGATGCCGCCGAAACTCACGTCCTCGTACTGGTGCCCGTGCACGTTGCGCAGCCCGCGCATCAGCCGTCCCAGCTCCGGCGGGTCGAGCGGCTCGACCAGCGCGAAGACGTGGATACCCGCCGCCGCCAGCCCCTGCACGGCGAACTCCGGGTTCGCGTAGTGCGCCGATGCCAGCACCACCCCGTGCCCCGCCGCCTGCGCCTCGCGCACGTAGTCCAGCCCGGTCAGCTTCAGGTCGTGCTCCAGGAATCGGTGCACGTCCATGCGGTGCATCCCGATGACGTCGGCGTAGTAGCGCCCGGTGTTCCGCGCGCAGTCGCGCGCCACGCGGTCCACCTCCGCCGGCGTCGCACGCGGGCCGAGCACGTGGCGCGCGTTGCTGCGCAGCGCGGCGCGCATTCGCGGCCGCCACGCCCACAGCCGTTCCGCGACGAACCGCGCGATGCCATACCGCCAGCCGAGCGGCAGCCGCCCCAGCGTGTTCACCACGATCAGCATCAGGTAGTACTTCCATTTCCGGAGGACGGGGACGCGACGCATGGTCACGCGCGCTCCGCGACGGCGGCGGCGGCCGGCGGGACCCGCTCCGGCTCCCACAGGCTGCGGAAGATGAACCACTGCTCCGGATGGCGGCGGATCTGCGCCTCCATCGAAGCCATCGCCAGCCGCGTCAGCTCGTGCACGTCGCGCGCCTCGTCGCCGCTCGGCCGGAAATCGCGCAGCCCCGGGTCGATGATGGGCCGGATCACGAGATCGTCCTCCGGCCCGCGCAGCACGATCGATGGCACGACCCACGCCCCCGTGCGCAGCGCGATGCGCGCCGCCGCCGGCGACACCAGCGCCGGCGCCCCGAAGAAGTCGACCCGGATCCCCTGCTCCGGCGTCGTCACGTCGAGCAGCATCGCCAGCATCTCGCCCCGGCGCAGGAGCCGGAACACCGCCGGCCCCACGCGCTCGTGGCCGATCACCTTCATCCCGAGCTTCGCGCGCGAGCCCTGCACCAGCGCGTTCATGCGCTCGTACGGAAACGTCTCGGCGATCGCGTTGATCGGATAGCCGTACGCGGCCAGCGCCGCCGCCCCCAGGTCCCAGTTCCCGAAGTGGATCGTCGCGATGATCACGCCCCGGCCGGAGTTCGCCGCCTCGTTCAGCGCGTCCCACTGCTCGAAGCGCAGCCGCTCCCGCACCTCCTCGCGCGTCATCACCGGGAAGTGGATGAAGTCGATGACGTACTTGCCGAAATTGCGGAAGTTCCAGCGCGCCACGCGCGCGATCTCGCGCCGGCTCGCGCCCGGCATCACGCGCGCCAGGTTGCGGTTCAGCGCCCGCCGGTGCCGCGGGAAGAGGATCCAGTAGCAGAACAACGCGACGCGCTCGCCGAACCAGTACCCCGCCCGCAGCGGCAGCGGCCGCGTCAGCAGGATCGAGAGCCGGAAGAGCCAGTAGACCGTCCGGTCGAGCACGCGCGCCTCATCCGGCGATGAACTCCTCCACCATGTCGTGCGCGACGTCGTCCGGGAACTGCTGCGGCGGCGACTTCATGAAGTACGCCGACGGACCCAGCAGCGGCCCGGCCAGGCCGCGGTCAAGCGCGATCTTGCAGCAGCGGATCGCATCGATGACGACGCCGGCGGAGTTGGGGCTGTCCCAGACCTCCAGCTTCACCTCCGCGTTCAGCGGCACGTTGCCGAAGGTCGTGCCCTCCATCCGAATGTAGCACCACTTGCGGTCGAGAAGCCACGGCACGTGGTCCGAAGGCCCGACGTGCACATCATCCGCCGGCAGCTCGTAGTCGAGCTGCGACGTCACCGCGCCGGTCTTCGAGATCTTCTTCGACTCCAGCCGCTCGCGCTCCAGCATGTTCAGGAAGTCCGTGTTGCCGCCGAAGTTCAGCTGGTACGTGCGGTCCAGCCGCACGCCGCGCTCCCGGAACAGGCGCGTCAGCACGCGGTGCACGATCGTCGCGCCGACCTGCGACTTAATGTCGTCACCGATAATGGGCAAGCCCGCTTCCTCGAAGCGCTTTGGCCAGTAACCGTACTGGTCGCGCGCGATGAACACCGGGATGCAGTTCACGAAACCGCACCCCGCCGCCAGTACCTGCTCGACGTACCACTTCGTCGCCTCTTCCGACCCCACCGGCAGGTAGCTCACGACGACGTCCGTTTTCGTGTCCTTGAGCAGCTTCACGATGTCGTCGGTCGGACCCTTCGCCTTGTGGATCACCTGCGAGAGGTACTTCCCCAGGCCGTCGTGCGTCATGCCGCGCGACACGCGCACACCCTGGAACGGCACGTCGCTGAACTTGTACGTGTTGTTCGGCGCCGTGAACACCGCCTCCGACAGGTCCTTCCCGACCTTGTTCTCGTCAATGTCGATCGCCGCCACGAAGTTGATGTCGCGGATGTGGTAGCCGCCGAGGTCGACGTGCATCAGCCCCGGGATGAGGTCGCCCTGGCGCGCGTCCTCGTAGAAGTAACGCCCTTGCACGAGCGAGGAGGCGCAGTTCCCGACGCCGATGATCGCGACGTTGATCTTGCCCTTCTCGCCGCGGCCGTTCGCCACCGCGGGAGCGGCCTTCGCCCCGGTCTTCGCGGCCCTGCGGGTGGTCGCCATGGTGCTCGCTCCTTCCTCGAAGAACAGCTCGCGTTCCGGCATGCGCATGACCGCGCACACCGCATCGATGAATTGGCGGTTCGGCTGCTTCAGCCCCGCCTTGATCTGGGAGAGGTAGCCCTCGCTGATGCGATAGCCCGCGCGCTCGAGCTCGCCCAGCAGCCAGCGCTGCTTCTGGCCGCGCTGGTCCAGGACGTCGAAGAGCCGCGTGCGCATCATCCGGCGACCTCCGGTCAAGTTTCCTCTACCGTAGGCCCGCACCGCCGCGCGGGTCAAGTGACGAAAACTTTACCTGATGCCAGCATGGATCCGCCGTCGCCGCGCCGGAATGGTCCGTTCCGCTCATTTCGCGTGCCGGATCCGTAGCGGTGGCGGGCGCCGTCGCTGACTGGGAATGCTACGCCAGGCCGCCCACCTGGGCTTCTGCCTCGCGGTGCCAGCCCGTCATCCCAAGCTCGCGGAACTGCGCCAGCGCCGCCTCCAGCAGCGCGCGCGCCCGGCCGGCGTCGCCCGCTGCGCCGCGCCGCGCCTCCATCAGGCCCTCGTCGTAGTCGGCGATCGCTCGGAGCGGACGGTGCCCGTCCTCGTCGAGGATCGGGCGCGCGGCGTCGAACCACGCGCGCGCCTCCTCGAGGCGGCCGGTCAACGCGCACAGGCGCGCCAGCGAGATGCGCGGGTCGACGTTGAGGCAGCGGAAATCGGCCGGCAGGATCTTCGCGCGGATCGACGCCTCGAGCGGTTCGAGATACGCCCTCTCGCCGAGCACCCAGAGCGCTTCGACGGCCGTGCACACCGTGCGCACGTAATTCGGCGACCATCCGGGCGCCTTCTCGATCGCGGGGAGCGCCTGTGCGACCAGGCTGACCGCGAGCTGCGGCTGGCCGGCGTATGCGGCCCCGCGGGCGACGCCGGCCTCGATCGCCGCGCGCGCCCACGCGTCCGTAGCCGACCGTTGCTGCGCCAGGGTGACGAACGAGGCGAACGCCTCGCTCCACCCTTCGCGGGTGGCGGCGCGCAGCTCGTCATCGGCCGCGACGAGCTGCAGGGTGTAGATCGAGGTGGTCGTCAACCGGTCCGCTAGCTCCCTCGACCGCGCGATCTGCTCGCGGGCGACGCCCAGGTTGCCGAGGGCGATGTTGGCACGCGCCGCGTATGCCCAGGACGCGACCGCCGCCGCGATCCCACCGGCTCGTTCCATCTCCTCGGCAAACCGGGGGAACTCCGCAGCCGGCAAGCGCGCATCGCCGGCGAAAAACATGCGCTCGCTCAAGCGGAATGGCCGCTCGACGTCGCTGAGCGCGCCGTAGTCGACGCCGAGCACGCTCGCCCGGCTCGCGATGGGGCGGACGCCGAAATTCAGCGCCCGTTGCCTCGCGATATCGACCGCACCCGACTCGTCGCGCAACGCGTCGATGACCGCGCTGAGCTCCAAGCGCGCGGGCGACGCCAAGGGCACGCCGATGTAGTCCGGGTCCAGTGCCTCGCGACGGAACAGGTCGATGTTGGTGAGTCGTGCCCACGCGAGGTCATGACGGTCTCCGGCGAGATCGAGGCCGAGCGGGGTGATCTCCCACGCCGCAGACACGTTCCCCGAGTTGAAGAGCGCGCCCGCAAGCTCGGCGTAAAACGCGACGCCGCGGTCGGCACTCGCCCGCGCGAGATCCGGGCCCGCGCACTTGCCCTCCCGCACGGCATCGTCCCACTGCAGGCTCCACGCGAGCGCAATCGCGAGCCGCCCTCGGATGGGCGGCGCCTCCTCGTCTCCCGCCAGTTCCAGGGCCATGCGAAGGTACGTCACGGACTCGTCCCATGCGCCGGCCGCCTCCGCCTCGTCGGCCGCGGCGAGCGCGTACGGCACTCCGTGCTCGGCACCCGGGATCGCGGCGCTGCGGTAATACTGGTACGCCACCTCGCTCGCGGATACGGCATCCGTCCGCGGGCGACCGCCCGCTCCAGCCGCCGTCATCGCCTCGGCGATCCTGCGGTGCAGGCGGACCTGGCGCGACGGATTCATCTCCCCGTAGAGCGTGTGCCGGATCAGCGCGTGCGTGAAGTCGTAGTGATCCGGGCGACCGTCGGGACGGAGGAGCTGCGCGTCGAGCGCTTCATCGATCGCGTCGAGGGTGATGCCCTCGTCGAGCCCGGCGACGGCCGCGATGGTCTCGAAGCGGAATCCGCCGTTGAACGCCGAGGCAGCGGACATCAGCTTGTTCGCGTCGTCGGACAGGCGCGACAGGCGTCGCGTAATCACCTGCCGGACACCCTCAGGGATCCCGAGCTCGGCAATCGATCGCGCGTTGCTCCGCCACTCTCCGTCTTCCCGGTAGAGCTTGCCTTCCTGCACGAGGTGGATGAGCACCTCCCGGATGAAGAAGGGGTTCCCATCCGTCTCCGCGCTGATCGCTTCGATCAGCGCGGCGTTCACCTCCTGTTCCGCGATCGTGCTCAGGAGGGCGCCGACTTCGCCGGGCGCCAACCCCTTGAGGACGATGCGCTCGTACTCCGCCTCGCGCCGCAACGCCGCGAGCGCGTCAGCGAGCGGATGCTGGCGGTCCAGTTCGACATCACGATAGTTCCCGAGGATGAGCATCCGGTGCTGCGGCGCGAAGCGCGCCACGTGGCGCAGCATGGCGATCGTCCCGCGGTCCGCCCAGTGCAGGTCGTCGACCACGAGGAGCAGCGGCGCGCGCCGCGACGTCGCGATCAGGAACTGGGACACCGCATCCATCAGCCGGAACCGTTCTTCGTCGGGCTGCAGTGGCGCCGCCTCCGGAATGTCGCCGAGACGAACGCGCAGTGCCGGCACCAGGCGCGCGACGGGCGCCGCGCCGTACCCGAGGTCCGCCCGCAGCTCATCGACGTCCGCCTCTCGCGCGTACGCTTCGATGGCATCGGCGAATGCGCCGTACGGCGGTGCCCAGTCCCCCTCGAAGCAGCGGCCGCTCAACACGCGCGCGCCCAGCGCCGCCGCCGCCTCCGCGAATTCCTGCGAGGTCCGCGTCTTGCCGATCCCGGGTTCGCCCACGAGCATCACCAGACCGCCGCGCCCGGCGTCGGCCTCGCGGAACCGCTCGTGGAGCTTCGCGACCTCTGCAGCGCGGCCGACGAATGGCGTCGACGCGAGGAACGCCGCCGAGTCCTCTCGCTCGTACATCACTTCGGCCGCCGGCACCGGGCTCGCGAGCCCTTTCAGCTGGAGCGCGCCGAGATCGCGGAACGCGAACGACTGGCGCCCGGCGAGCAGCCCGGCGACCAGCGCGCTGCAGCGCACCTCGCCGGCGCGCGCCGAGTCGCAGAGCCGGCGGGCTACGACCACCGTCGTGCCGAAGTAATCCGACTCGTCGATCAACGCCTCACCGGCGTGCAGGCCCACCCGGATCTCCAGGCGCTCCCCGCCGGGCGTCGCGCGCCGGGCGGCGCGCTGCATGCTGATCGCGCATCGCACGGCGTCCGCGGCCGACGGGAACGCCACCATGAGCCCGTCCCCGAGCCACTTGACCTCGTGGCCGCCCGTGGCGGCTACGGCGTCCCGCAGTGCCTTGTGATGCGCCTTGAAAATCCGCTGCGCCTGCTCATCGCCCGCGCGTTCGAGCAACTCGGTCGAGGAGACCAGGTCCGTGAAGAGGATCGTCGTGAGGGCCGTCGACTGCGGTGCCTGCGCCATGGCGTCGCGATTGTAGCACCGCCCTCGCTCGCCCCCGGTGCCTCGCGGTGCCGCGGTCAAGCGCCGCCGAGGGCGCCGGACGCCGCGCTACTCTGGCGCCACGCCGGCGGCGTCCGCCAGGAGCCGTTGCGCCCGCTGCTCGAAATCCCCGAACACCGCCTCGTACAACCGCCACCCGGCCTCGATCCCCAGCCAGCGCGCGAACCAGCCGCCGATCGTGCGATGGTCGCGGTAGATGAAGCGCACGTACCCCTCGAAGTTCGCCAGCCCGCCCGCGAAGTACGTCACCTGGCGCAGCGGCTCCCACGCCAGCGCGTGCTCCATGCACCCGGCGATCGCCTGCGTATCCGCGTCCGGCCGCAGCCCGCGTAGCGTCTCGCCGTACAGCGCGAGCACCTCCTCGAGCGACCGCTCGCGCTCGCGCACCGCCGTGCGGTCGAAGAAGCGCAGGAACCCCGGCCTGGTCACGATCCCCAGGTACAGCCAGTACACCGCGAGGTCATACGCGGGCGGCCCCGCGCACGCGAACTGCCAGTCGAACAGCGCCTGCGGCTCGCCGTCGCGCACGAGCACGTTCCCGCGATGGTAGTCGCCGTGCAGCAGCGTCTGCGGCGAGCGCCCGAACGGCGCGAAGATCTCCGGCCGGGCCGCGAGCGCACACGCCAGGTCGAGCGACCGCTCCGAGATCACCCGCGGGAAGAACTCCCACTCGGCATACGTGCGCCGCAGCGCGTCCGCGCCCGCGGGCACCCAGGCGAGCGTCCGCTCGAGGTCGTCCGTAAAGGGCCGGGGCAGCCCGGCCGGCGGGTCGTGCAGGTACGCCGCGTGCAGTCGCGCGAGGTTCCGCACGCACTCGTCCGTGTCCTCCGCCGACCACTCGATGATGCGCTTGCCACGCGGCAGCGCCTCCATCAGCACCCAGGCGTCGCCGCCGTCCGCCCGCGGCGGCCCCACGCCCCACACGCGCGGCACGCGCACCGGGACGCGCGGCGCCACCTCGCGGAAGAACGCGCCCTCGCGCATCGCCGGCCCGACGCCGTCGAGCCCGGCCTGCTTGAGGATCGCGTCGTGCCGCTCGCCGCCGACCTCGATCTGCACGCGCTCGAAGTACGAGCCCGTGAGCCCCTGCGTCGGCCGCAGTCGCCGGCGCTTGCGCACGCGCGCGGGCAGCGCCGGGTCGCCGTGCACCGCGCGCACGCCCGCCACCAGTTCGTCGTCGGAGATCAGCGGCTCCGCGGGCATCGCTCCCTCGCCGCGCATTGAAACACAGCGAGATGCGTACGTCAGGCCGGCGGCGCCAGCAGCGTGTTGTCGATGAGGCGCGTCGTGCCGAAGCGCGCCGCCAGCGACGCCAGCGCCGGCCGGTCGACGCGGTCGAGCTCCGCGAGCGTCTCCGGATCCGCGATGCTCACGTAGTCGGCCCGCGCGAGCGGCTCCCCGTCGATGAGCGCCCGCATCCGCGCGCGCAGCACCCCGGCGTCCCGCTCGCCCGCCGCACAGAGCTCCGACGCCAGTCGCAGCGCGCGCGACAGCACCAGCGCCGCCTGCCGCTCCTCCGGCGACAGGTAGACGTTGCGGCTGCTCATCGCCAGCCCGTCGGCCTCGCGCACGATCGGCATCCCGACGATCTCCACCGGCAGGTCGAGGTCGCGCGTCATCCGCCGCACCACCGCGAGCTGTTGCGCGTCCTTCTGCCCGAAGTACGCGCGCTCGGGCTGCACGATGTTCAGCAACTTCGCGACGACCGTCGTGACGCCGCGGAAGTGCGTCGGCCGGCTCGCGCCCTCTAGACGCGCCGTCAGTCCCTCGACCGTCACGTAGGTGCTGAAGCCCTCGGGGTACATCTCCTCGACGCCCGGCGCGAAGATCGCGTCCACGCCTTCCCGTTCGAGCAGCGCCAGGTCGCGCGCTTCGTCGCGCGGGTAGCGCGCCAGGTCCTCGTTCGGCGCGAACTGCGTCGGGTTCACGAAGATCGAGACCAGGACGTGCGCGTCGGCCGCGCGCGCGGCCCGCACGAGCGAGAGGTGACCTTCGTGCAGGTAGCCCATCGTCGGCACCAGGCCGACGCTGCCCGCGAGGCCGCGGCGCCAGGCGCGCACCTCGGCG
>Ga0070741_10006761_pt1 | contig 24361 bp, 20 predicted proteins | sample Coa_R1_4_FD_66440 | JGI IMG/M metagenome (GOLD analysis project Ga0070741, IMG submission 66440) | Surface soil microbial communities from Centralia Pennsylvania, which are recovering from an underground coalmine fire - Coalmine... | ecosystem: Environmental > Terrestrial > Soil > Unclassified ...
TGGGCGCGGGGGCACTCCAGGTGCCGGTGGCGGGGTTGCGCCAGGCGTAGTAGAGGTCGATGTTGTTGGCGCCACCGCCATCCTCCTCCCAGACCAGGTAGGCGGTGCCGTCCGGCGCCATCGCCAGCTGTGGCCGGTACTTCAGCCTCGTCCCTGCACTCTGGCTTACCTGCGTCACCCCGGCCATCGGCACCACCGTGGGTGTCGGTCCAGGAGTGACGGTCATCATCACAATGGGAGTGGCCGTCGGCGTCACCGTGGGCGTGCGGGTCAGAGTGGCGGTGGCAGCACTGGTGGCTGTCGCGGTTGCGGTGGCAGTTGCGGTGCTGGTCGGGGTGCTAGTGGGGGTGAAGGTACTGGTGGGGGTGAAGGTGGAGGTGACGGTCGGGGTCCGTGTGGCGGTCGGGGTGAAGGTGGAGGTGGCCGTCGAGGTGGCCGTCGGCACCGGTGTATTCGTCGGCGTGTTGGTCGGAGTGGACGTGGCCGTTGGGACTGGAGTCGGCGTGTTGGTCGGGGTGCTAGTGGGAGTGAAGGTACTGGTGGGGGTGAAGGTGGAGGTGGCGGTCGGGGTCAAGGTACTGGTGGGAGTGAAGGTTGGTGTCCCCGTCTGCGTCGCCGTCGGTGTCCGGGTCGGCGTGAACGTCGGACTTGGGGTGAAGGTGGGGGTGGCCGTGGGCGTGCGGGTGGCTGTCGGAGTAATCGAGGCCGTGAGCGTGGCGGTCGGCGTCCGCGTTGGGGTGGCGGTGGCGGTCGCGGTTGGGGTCCGGGTAGCCGTGCGGGTGGCCGTGGGCGTCCGCGTCGGTGTGATGGAAGGAGTGGGCGTGTGGGTGGGAGTAGGGGTGATGGTGGGCGTCGCGGTTGGAGTATGCGTCGGCTTCGGCGCCGCCGAAACCGTCGCCTCCTGGCTGACCAGATGCGCGACCGCCATGCCAAACGCCAGGAAAAGCACCAGGGCGCGCACCAGCGCCAGGTACGATCGGATGAATCGACGCCATTCAGACATCTTGACCGGCCGACTCGCCTCCCTCGATTACCTTGCTCTTAGCTCAGGCCAGCGGGACAACAGAGAGACACCAAGGCAGCAGGTAGAGAATACAGCTACCTGTTATCTAGAATGGGCATCTCCGAGAGGGCCGATGGCCTGTAGATTGGTAGCTATGAGGTAGCTAACCGCGGAGAGTATAGGCTGGCAGCGGCGACGGAGATGCTTGCACTAGCCCAAACGGGCTACGTCTGGGCGGCACATTCGCCTTATTGGCCCTTGGAGGCTTGGTGGGGCGGCTCGGCACGAACAGTGCAGCGGCCACGTAAGCCGCCGCACCAAGGCCATTCACGAGGCTACCCTGGGCCTCGACGGTGCGCTGGGGCTCAGGAGCCGGCCAGGGCCTCGACGGCATGCAGGGTAAAGGCAAGCTGCCTGGCGGCCAGGCGCAGGCGTACCGGCGCACTGTCGTCGCCCTTGATCGCCCGCGCCAGGTCGCCTTCCTGGATGCAGCGCGCCAGCCGGTCGACCTCATCGCAGAAGGCGGCCAGGGTGCGAATGCGGAAGACGCGGTGGCCATCAGCTGTCTGGGGCTCGGCAAACGCGTCGGCCGGCCCGGTGGAGGGGTGTGCAGGGAAAGGAGCCGGATTGCCATGCGCGCCCAGCGACTCGGGAGTAGGTGCGCCGGTGGCGTCCTCCAGCCACAGGTCGTCATCGGCATCCACCTCGCGCTCGCCGGCATGGTCGGCAGCCGGCGGCCGGCGTGGCCGAGCCGGCGGTTCAGAGGCACCGGTCGGCTGGGAAGGGGGCCCGACCCGCTCGACGGCCTGCCAGCCATCGCCGGCGATGGCCAGCGCCTGCTCGAGCGAGAGCCCCGGGGCCCGCGCCAGCGCGGCGCAGACGCGGCTGACCTGTGCCGCCGTCCATTCTTCGGCCGCCGCGCGTGAGGCAACTGCCTCCTGGAGCGGCGGCGAGGGGAGCTGGGCCAGGTGCTGCGCCTGTGTCACGGTCAGCTTCTCGTCTGCCAGCAGGTCGCGTACCGCCGGAGGCAGCTCGCGCAGTGCCAGATAGCGGCGCACCGTACGCGGCGCCATTCCCACCAGCTCGCCGGTGCGAGCGTCGAGCTCCTCGGCTCGCGCCTCTGGCCCGAGCTCGGCCGCGAGCTGGCGGCGCAATCGCGCCAGCCCTTCGGCCTTCTCCAGATCGTTGAGGTCGCGGCGCTGCAGGTTTTCGAGCAGCTGCGTCACCAGACGGTCGCGAGAAGCAGCAGCTCCCACCGGCACGCACGGCACCACCGCCAGGCCAGCGAGGATGGCCGCCTCGCGCCGGCGATTCCCGTAGACGACACGAAAGCCACCCTCAGACGGCACGACGCCAAGCGGCTGCAGCACCCCGTAGCGCCGCAGACTCTCCGCCAGCGTCTCGAGGTCGCCGGAATCACGGCGCACGTTGTCGGCATTGGGCTCGAGCCGGCGCGGGTCGAGGTAGAGCAGGCGCGGCTGGTCGCCGGCCGAGGAAAGCGCGGCGGGCAGGGAAGGAGCAGAAGGCGCAGCTGGTCGTTCCACGTGGGCAAGAACGCGCCCGCCGGACAAGGGTTGCAGATGGGGGACGAGGACGGAAGATGAAAGACGAAGGACGCAAGAGACGAAGGACGCAAGAGACGAAGGGCGAAGGACGCAAGAGACGAAGGACGCAAGAGACGAAGGGCGAAGGACGCAAGAGACGAAGGACGCAAGAGACGAAGGGCGAAGGACGAGGGCGAGGGACGCAAGGATGAGGCGGACGTCCGCCGGTCTTTCGCCCACCGCTCCTGCTCCGGCAGGCTCTGTCCGCCATGGCTGGCAGGACTGGCCCACGGCGGCTGGCCATTACTCGCTGCACGACGGCGCGGTCGAGCCGCGCACGACTAGCCGCACCGGCAGCAGCCTGGGGGCCGGGGGGCTATCCGGCGCGGCAGGCGGCGCCTCGATGCGCTCGAGCAGCCAGCCGACCGCCACAGCGGCAATCGCGGCGCAGGGCTGGGCCACGGTGGTCAGCGGCGGCACGGTGTACGCTGCCTGCGGCACGTCGTCGTAGCCGACCACTGAGAGGTCGTGCGGCACGCGCAGGCCCGCCTGGTGAATGGCGGCGATCGCGCCGATGGCCATCACGTCGTTCCCGCAGACGATGGCGGTTGGGCGCTCGTCCGGCGGCAGCGCGCACCAGCGCGCCGCGTGCCTGGCGCCCGACGCGTAGTCGAAGTCGCCATGCAGGACGTAGTCCTTGCGGAGCGCGATCCGGTGCTCGCGCAGCGCCTGCTCGAAGCCGGTGAGCCGCGCCCGAGCGTGGATGTGCCCGGCTGGCCCGGCCAGGCAGGCGATCCGCCGGTGCCCCAGGGCCAGCAGGTGCTCGACAGCTAGCCGCCCGCCGGCCATATTATCGACCCCCACGAAGCCAAGCGCGGCTGGCGGTGGCTCTGCCAGCGGCCGGTCGACGAGGATGGTGGGAACCGGCGGCAGCGGCGGGCCAGCCGACGCCGCACCGCGCGTGCGGCGCACATCGGCCGGAATCCAGAGCAGGCCATCGATCTGCAGCCGGAGCACCGCCTCCAGCTGAGCCGTCTCGCGCGCCGGATCGTCGGCCGTATTGGCCACCACCATCTGGTAGCCGCGCGCGGCGGCCGCCTCCTCGATCGCGTGCGAGAGGGCCGCGAAATAGGGATTGGCCGTGCTCGGCAGCACCAGGCCAAGGATGTGGGTGCGCCGGGCGCGCAGGCTGCGCGCGATCAGGTTGGGCCGGTAGCCGAGCTCGGCGACGGCGGCAAGCACACGCCGCCGCTTCTCTTCAGAGACACCACGCGGGCCGCCGTTGAGCACGTAGGAGACGGTGGCTACCGAGACGCCCGCGCGGCGAGCGACGTCGTCACGCGTCACGGGCATGCCGCCAGTGTAAAGCACCGGCCGGCTACACCGGTACTCCTGCTGCGGAGCCTCCGACGTTCTTTGGTGCGCGCGGCTGTGCCTCAGTATCGCGCCCGCGCTTGCCTCCTGCCTCGGCCTGGCGGAAAGGTGATCTACTCGTGTAGAATGCCGTCTTGAAATCTACTCGTGTAGAGGAGCTGTTGATGGCCATCGATATCCGTCCCCGCGGGGTCCAGGCCGCTGGTGAGGCGGCGGGTGCCGCCGCGGCCGCGCCTCATCTCCCGGCCGCCCGAGACGGCCGCGGCCGGCAGGCGGTGCGTGTCGCTATCGTCGGCGTGGGCAACTGCGCCTCGTCGCTCGTCCAGGGCGTCCACTTCTATCGCCATGCCGATCCCGGCGCCTTCATCCCCGGCCTGATGCATCCGGTGCTGGGCGGGTATCACGTCGGCGACATCGAGTTCGTGGCTGCCTTCGACGTCGATGCACGCAAGGTGGGCCGCGACCTCGGTGAGGCCATCTGGGCGCCCCCGAACAACACCATCAAGTTCGCCGACGTCCCTCTGCTGGGCGTGCCCGTCCATCGCGGCCCCACGCTCGATGGGCTGGGCGCCTACGGCCACGCACGGATCGACGAGGCATCGGAAGCTCCGGTCGACGTCGCCCGGATCCTGCGCGAAAGCCGCGCCGACGTGCTGGTCAACTATCTGCCGGTGGGAAGCGAGCAGGCCACCCGCTGGTACATCGAGCAGGCGCTGGCGGCCGGCGTGGGCGTGGTGAACTGCATGCCTGTCTTTATCGCCCGCGAGCCCGAGTGGCGCGCGCGCTTCGAGCAGCACCGGCTGCCGATTGTGGGCGATGACATCAAGAGCCAGGTGGGCGCCACCATCGTCCACCGCGTGCTGGCCCGCCTCTTTCGCGATCGCGGCGTCAAGCTCGAGCGCACCAGCCAGCTCAACGTGGGCGGCAACATGGACTTCTACAACATGCTCGAGCGCTCGCGGCTGGAGAGCAAGAAGATCTCCAAGACGAACGCCGTCACCAGCCAGATCGATTACGACCTGGGCGCCGGGAACGTCCACATCGGCCCCTCCGACTATGTCGAATGGCTGACCGACCGCAAGTGGGCCTACATCCGGCTGGAGGGCACGACCTTCGGCAACGTGCCGCTCAATCTGGAGCTCAAGCTGGAGGTGTGGGATTCGCCGAATTCGGCCGGCGTGGTGATCGACGCGCTGCGCTGCTGCAAGCTGGCGCTGGATCGCGGCCTCGGCGGCGCGCTGGAAGGGCCGTGCGCCTACTTCATGAAGTCACCGCCCGTCCAGTATCCCGATGACGTCGCGCGCCGGCTGGTGGAGGAGTTCATCGCCCAGGCGGCACCGGCTCGCGCAGCACGCTAACAGACGCGCCTCCCGGCTGCGATACTCCTGCTGAGCGGCGCGTGGTGTCGGCTGCTGCTGGCCGATGTCGTGGCGGCTGAGGCGCCCGCGCTGCCATCATCCTGCCGGGAGGCGTGCCATGTCTCATGCCGCTGCAAACCATCCGGCCGGCGCCAGCGCTGCTGCATCCGCACCCACCATTGCGCCGTACGGCTCCTGGCAATCGCCCATTAGCTCGGAGCTGCTCGTTGCGCAGACCGTGGGGCTCAGCGAGATCACGCTCGATGGCGACGACGTCTACTGGCTCGAGGCACGCCCCTATGAGTCAGGGCGTAGCGTGGTCGTGCGCCACACTCCCGATGGTCGTACCTCCGATGTGACGCCGCCGGGGTTCAATGCCCGCACGCGCGTCCACGAGTACGGTGGCGGTGCCTATGCGGTGCACGGCGGCATCGTGTACTTTTCCAGCTTTCAGGATCAGCGGCTCTATCGGCAGCCGGTGGGAGAGGCGCCGGAGCCGCTGACTCCAGAGTCTCCCGCGCAGGCACTGCGCTACGCCGATGGCGTGGTGGATGCGCGCCGTAACCGGCTGATCGGCATTCGCGAGGACCACACGCACGCAGGCGAGCCGGTAAACGCCATCGTCGCCGTCGATCTGGGAGGAGCGAGCCTGGGCGACGGCGGCCAGGTGCTGGTGGCCGGCAACGATTTCTATGCCTCGCCACGGCTCAGCGCCGATGGCACGAAGCTGGCCTGGCTCACCTGGAACCATCCCAATATGCCCTGGGATGGCACCGAGCTCTGGGTGGCGCACCTGCAGCCCGATGGGACCCTGGGGCAGCATCAGCTGGTTGCCGGCGGCCCGCGCGAATCGATCTTCCAGCCGGAGTGGTCGCCAGACGGCGACCTCTACTTCATCTCCGATCGTAGCGGCTGGTGGAATCTCTACCGCTGGCGCGGTGGCCGGATCGAGGCGCTGACGCAGCGCGAGGCCGAATTCGGTGCGCCGCAGTGGGTCTTCAGGCTCTCCACCTACGCCTTCGAATCCGCGGGACGGCTCATCTGCCGGTACGTCGAGCGGGGCGAGGCGCACCTGGCGAGCCTCGATCTCACCACGGCGCCCACCACGGCGCGGCTCGAGGAGCTGGCGGTGCCTTTCACCTCGATTGGGAGCGTGCGGGCGGCCGCCGGGCGTGTCTCCTTCATCGGCGGCTCGCCGCAGCAGGCACCGGCGGTCGTCCAGCTGGACCTCGCCACCGGTGCCGCCGAGGTGCTGCGCCGCTCGACCGCGGTCGAGATCGAGCCGGGCTATCTCTCGCGGCCAGAGACGATTGAGTTCCCCACCGAGGGCGGGCACACGGCCTTCGCGTTCTACTATCGCCCGAAGAACCGCGACTTTGCCGGCCCACCCGGCGAGAAGCCGCCGCTGCTGGTGCATAGCCACGGCGGGCCAACCAGCGCCAGCACCAGCACGCTCGACCTGCAGACGCAGTTCTGGACCAGTCGCGGCTTCGCGGTGGTGGACGTCAACTATGGCGGCAGCACCGGCTATGGCCGGGCCTACCGCGAGCGGCTGCGCGGCCGGTGGGGCATCGTCGATCTCGATGACTGCGTCAACGCGGCACGCTACCTCGTCGAGCGCGGTGAGGTCGATCCCCAGCGCCTAGCGATTGCCGGCGGGAGCGCCGGCGGCTACACCACGCTCTGCGCACTCACCTTCCGTACGATGTTTGCCGCCGGTGCGAGCTACTATGGCGTGAGCGACCTCGAAGCCCTGGCGAAAGATACGCACAAGTTCGAGTCGCGCTACCTGGATGGATTGATCGGCCCCTATCCAGAGCGGCGCGACCTCTACGTGGCCCGCTCGCCCATCCACTTCGTCGACCGGCTCTCCTGCCCCGTGATCTTCTTCCAGGGGCTCGACGATCCGATCGTGCCGCCGGATCAGGCCGAGCGGATGGTGCGCGCGCTGCGCGCAAAAGGGCTGCCAGTGGCCTACCTTGCCTTTGCGGGCGAGCGGCACGGCTTCCGCCGGGCCGAGAATATCAAGCGCGCCATCGAGTCTGAGCTCTCCTTCTACGGGCGGGTCTTCGGCTTCCAGCCGGCCGACCCGATCGAGCCGGTGCCGATCGAGCACCTGCCCTGAAGCCGGCCGTCTCTGCCGTGGCGTACCAGCTGCCTCCGGCTGGGGCGGCCCGCCGGATTAGCGCACGGGTTGGAGGCGCGGCGTACCGGCACCCTCCGACCGAAGCGGCCACGGCCGATCAAGAGCCGTTCTGACGCCGTTGGCACTCAAGCCGCCGCGCGTTCCACCGCCAGGCCGAGCCGCTGCGCCTCGAGCGTGAAGATGCGGCGCAGCACAGCCACCGTGGAGGCATAGGTGGAATCGATCCCTTCGAACGAGAGGCTGCGGCTGCCCAGCGTGCGGGCCTGGGTGTATGGCGTATCCGACGCGTAATGGATGATGCCGAAGTCGAACGGCAGCCGCCGGAAGTGCACGTGCTCGCCCGTGGGATAGCGTGAGGGATACGAGGCCTCATAGACGGCGGCGCAGAGCGGGCCCGCCTCCATCTCCACTACGGTGTATTGCTCGCGGTAGAAGAAATCGAGATACTCGCGGTTCTGGAGAAAGGTGCCGCGCACCGTCACCGACTTCTGGTTATCGAGCACCGAGCCGCGCTCCAGAAACGGCGCAACGTCGTCATACGAGAAGGCGTTCTCGAAGACGTAGGTGTTATGGGTGTGCTCGTCGTAGACGACGTTGGAGATCATCACGTCGCCCACCGCGCCGTTGAGCGTGGCCGCCTTACCGATGGAGTAGGCGCCACGCAGCGGCGGCACCTCGGTGGCCACCTCGCGCAGAATGTGGTAGGAGGCCAGCCCGAGCGGATAGTCGACGTTGAGGATCACCGCGTCGGAGCGCTCGACCACGCGCGCGAACTCGGCCAGGCGCGGATCGAGATCCACCGGCTGGAGCCTGGCCAGCTCTACTAGCTGCGCGCCGACCTCGAACCCGGCCGCGGCATCGATCTGGATGATGCCGCGGGCCTCCTCCTCGGCACGGCGCTCTTCCTTGGCCGAGGCTTCGGGATGGTAGCGGTGCCAGAGGCGGGCGGCGTAGTAGAGGATGTTCTCGGCATTGGCACGGCCGCGCATCGCGCGCAGCTCGGCCAGCTCGCCCACCTGGCCGCTCTCCGGGCTGTGCTCCAGGAAGCTCCAGAGCATCGGTGCGCGCCGGCGCGCGTAGCCCGAGACGAGGTTGACCACGCTGTGCATGTTCGACGAGATGAAGTAGAGCGGCCGGCCGGCAAGGCCGCGGGCCTCGAGCGCCGCCCCGATCGGGTGCCACCAGCGCCGCACCAGCCGGGTGTAGCCGATCTCGTGGCCGCCGAGCAGACGCACCAGCATATCCTTGGGCTGGGCCGCGATCTGCCGGATGTGCGCCCAGAAATCCTTGCCCCAGATGGCCTGGAGCCGGCGCCAGTCGTCGTCGGAGAAGCCGAGACGCTGCCCCAGCGCCTCGATCTGCCTGGCTGCCGGGCGCGCACTGGCCAGCACGCGCCGCCATGCCGGCTCCCGTGCCAGCCGCTCCAGCTGAGCGTGCAGCTTGTTCCATTCGATCTGGTACGCCACCAGGCAGGGAATCACGTCATCGAGATCGGAAGGGCTGGCGACGTGCACCGTCATCGTGTCGCTGCCGTTCCAGCGCCACTGCCGGCGGCGCGCTGGCGCCTCGAGCCGCTCCCAATGCGAGACGGCCTGGCCCAGCACGGCGCGGAACTGCTCGCCTTCCTGCCCCAGGATGATCCGCCGCACCTGCGCCACGACCGGCGGCAGGCGCTGAATGGCGTAGATGAATGCTCCGGCGTCGGGCAGCGGCGAGCCGGCGCCCGAGTGCAGGCTCGACCGCACGCCGATGTGCGCCGCCTCGAGCGCGCGCAGTGGCACCTCGCCGCTGCTACGCAGCACGGTGGTGTAGGTGCGCACGTAGAGCTCGACGTCGTCCTTGCCGGTGCCGGGGGCAATTGGCGGCTGCATCGTGCTCTTCAATTCTGCCGCGCTGAGGACGAAAGACGAAGGACGAACGTCTTTCGCTGCCCTCAAAGGGGTAGCCTAACCGGCCCGCCGCCGGCGATCGCGCGATCGACGGCGAAGCAGACCTCGTGCGTGTTGATGGTGCTGCGCAGGTTGGCGCGCGGCTCGGTGCCGGAGCGGATCGCACCGACGAGGTCGGCCACCAGCTGCGGAAACGGGAGCTGCGAGACATCACCACTTGCCGGCCCGGGGATTGGCAGAACCATCCAGCCCTGCAGGCCGGGGAAGCGCCGCAGGTAGATCTGGTCGTTGCGCGCGCTGCCCTCCGTGCCGACGATCTCCAGGTTGAGCACGTAGCCGGTATGGCCGACGAGCGACGACGAGATGGTCCCGAGTGCGCCGCCGGCGTAGCGCACCAGCGCAACCGCCACCGGCGGATAGTGATAATAGTCGCCGACCTCCATGCCGCGCGCCTCGACCTCGACGATATCCTGTCCGGTGATGTAGCGAATGCTGTCCACTGCATGGATGGCGCCGACGAGGAACGATGAGCCAGCCAGGTCGGGCTCACGCATCCAGCCGGGGCGCTCGCGCCCGAACCAGTAGTCGGCGGTGGCAAAGAAGATCTGGCCGAAGTCGCCTCGCTCGCGCATCGTGCGCAGTGCATTGACCAGCGGGTTCCAGCGCTGGATGAAGCAGGCTGCCGCGGTGACGCCGGCACGCTCCACAGCTGCCAGCACGGCGCGCAGATCCTCGGGCGTGGTGGCCACCGGCTTTTCGATCAGCAGGTGCTTGCCGGCCTGCGCTCCCGCCACCGCCTCGCGCGCGTGCAAGCCATTGGGCGTGCAGAGCGACACCAGCTGCACCTCTGGATCGGCCAGCAGCCGGTCGTAGTCGGTGTAGTAGCGAGCCTCAGGTACGCCCAGCTGCGCCGCCAGTGCGCGAGCGCTCTCCTCGCGCCGGCTGCCGATGGCCACCAGGCGCACGCCCTGCGCGGCCAGCTGGGTATAGGCCCGGCCGTGCGCGCTGGCCACCCACCCGGCCCCCCAGATGGCCACGCCGAGTGGCTGCTGCTCCCCGGGGCCCGGCGACGTTGCGGTGAGAGGATCGCGGTTCATCGCCATCCGCCATTCCTTCTGGATCTGGAGCCGCCTGTGGCCGGCAAGGAGCGTGGCCGCCGCCTACTCCAGCAGCCGGCCGTTAGCGGCCGATACGGCCTCCAGCGCCAGCGACTGTGGGCCGGCGAGCGCGGCCACGGCGTTCCAGGCACGGAAGAGCTGAGCGTACATGAGCAGGAAGTCCTCGGGCGACGGAATCTCGGCGCTCAGCTCCGATGAGCAGTAGCCTTCGTAGCCGTCACGCTGCAGGAGTCCGAACAGCTCGGGGTAGGGATAGCCGCGGGTGAACTCGTGCATGTGGACGTGGCGGATCAGGCGCCGCACATGGTTGTAGACCGGCGCGACTGAGCCAGCAACTACGTCGCGCTTATCGCAGTTGTAGACGATGCCCACGCTCGGGTGCCCGGCGTGCTCTACCGCGCCACGGGCGAAGTGCCAGTAGTTGAACTGCCCGTGCATCTCAAGCAGGATATCTACGCGGTGCGGCTCGGCAAACTCGGCCAGCTCGCGCAGCGCGTCGCCGACGTAGCGGATCACCGTCTCCCGATCCGGTGGCGGCTCGCCATGCAGCCCCTCCTTCGGCATATCGTTGCCAAAGACGCGCAGCCGCCGGCAGCCAACGTCGGCTGCCAGCTCGACGAACCGTTTGGTCCGGTCGATCACCTCGCGCCGGCGTCCGGTATCGGGCGTGTCGAAGCGAGAGCTCAGGCCGATGCACGCAATCTCCAGATAGGCATCCTGCACGCGGTTCCGGATCTCGCGCCGTGTCTCGGGAGAGGCTTCCAGCTCCACGCCATGCTTGTGGTTGGCTTCGGCGCGAAACTCCAGCCCGGCGAAGCCACCCCGGTGCGCCATCTCGATGATCTTCGGCAGCTCCCAGTTCCTTGCCATGTTGTAGGTCAGCAGACACAATCGCATTGCTCAGCTCCTTTTCCTTGCGCACTGCGCCATCCGAGGGGTGGCACCACCGCCATCAGGACGGCCGGGCACGGCTCAGCTCCTTCCCCTGCGCGCTGCTGCACTCTACCGGACCGGCTGGAGCGTGAGGCGTGCCCAGGCTCGCCACCGCTGCCCCGGGCCAAGCGGCCAGACGCCGGTGTCGAGCCGGCGCGGATCATTCATCAGCGTGAGCGCGTCGGAGACGGCCGAGCGCGGCTCGAGCGAGAGGAAGGGCTGTCCCGATGGGCAATATACCGCTAGCGAGCCGAAGCCGGCGCTCGTCTCGAGCGAAAGCGCCACGCCACCGGCAGTATCGTGAAGGATCGCGCGCACACCGCCCGCCTGGCTGGGGTCGAGGCCGGCCGCGCGGGCGCGCAGCGCCTCGCGCTTGCCGTAGAGCAGCACCGGCAGCCGCGGCCCGCGCATCGCGCGGTCATCACCAAAGGGTCCTGGGCCCGGCGGCGGCGCCAGCTCGCGCTCCAGCGCGGCCACGCTCTTTGGCTGGCGCAGATCCCAGCTGCCCTCGAGGCGCAGGATCTCCCCCGTGCCCAGGCCGGCTTTCATCATCCAGAGCTCGTCGGCCGCGATCTGGAGCCGGCAGGTCTCGCGCGCGGCGGCATCCTGCCCTACCAGCTCAGCGGCGGTGGTTAGTGCCTGTCCCGCCTCTGGACCGGCAGCTACGCCGGCCGGAGTCGTGCGCAGCGGAAAGTAGGGATGGAGTCCGAGTAGATGGGGAATCTCCTCATCGGCGCGGTTCTCCAGCGTGAGCTCGAGGAAGAGCGCACCGGCCTCGAGGCGGTGCGTCGCCGTAAGCGAGAACGGCCAGGGCCAGCGCGCCGCGCGGTCGGCTACCGACTCGGAGTCGAAGCGGCAGGTGAGCGACGTTGCGCCGGCATGGAGCACCTCCCACGGCGCTTCGGCAACGAAGCCGTGAATAGCGACGCCCGGCCGGTCGTTCTCCACCAGCTGGTAGGCGCGGCCGCGCCAGGTGAATGGCACCTGGTGCCGGCCAGGATAGGGCGAGAGAATGGGGTAGCCCCAGAAGGTCGGACGCGCACGCAGCGCCTCCACCGAAGGAGGCGTGGAGATGAGGTGGTGGCGCGTGCCGTTCAGCTCGACGGTATAGGCGATGCAGTTCGCCCCGATGCTGGGCACCACCCACGCAACCGCGCGCTCGTCGCGGAGGATGAACGCCCGCTCGCCGCCAAAGTCGCTCGTCGCTGCTGCCATGCTTGTCGCCGTCCAATCCGTACCCTCAGCCAGAGCCGCTCGGCTGCGGAAGCAGGGCGTGCCGCCTGCGCCCTCAGCCGGAGCCGCTCTGCCGAGGCATTGTAAAGCTTTGGTGGAGGATACAGGTCGTCGCTCGCCGCGCCTGATGGTATGCTCCGCCCAGCGAGCTCGATGGACGCCAAGTTCTATGGCTCGCACCGGAGAAGGAGCAAGACAGGCGATGGTGGCAACGACCGAACGGGTCACGGCGAGTCTACGTTGGTACACCCCCTGCCCGCAGCCGAACGGGCTGCAGGCAACCGACCAGGGCGTATGGGTGATCGATCAGCAGGACCTCAACGTCTATCTGCTCGATTGGAACGACGGCCACATCATTCGGCAGTTCCCCACGGCGACCAACCACTCCAGCGGCATTACCTGGGACGGCGAAGCGATCTGGGTGGCATCGACCTTCCCGCCAATCGCGCTCTTTCGCTACTCGCTCGATGGCCAGGAGCTGGCCAGGCTCGATACGCCGGGGAAGAGCGAGCGCAGCGGCGCGCACGGGCTGGAGTGGATCGACGGCACGCTGTGGGTGACCGTGCCGCCCTCGGCCACGACCTATCAGCTCGATCCGAGCAGCGGGCGCATCCTCCGGCAGTTCGCCGCGCCCGGCAACCGCCCGCACGGCCTCGCCTGGGATGGCCGGCTGCTCTGGGTGGCCGAGACGACCAAACGCATCATCGCCGGCTACACATTGGAGGGAGAGCTCCAGCGCACGCTTGAGCTGGCCGAGGGGCCGGCGGAAGGGCCCGATCCCCACGGCCTCACGTACTACCGCGGCCAGCTCTGGTACTGCGACGCCGCCACGCGAGCGATGTGCACCGTCGATCTTCACAAGTAGAGCAAGCCGAGCAGCTATGCGAAGAGGTGAGACCCGTAGGTCATCCCCTAACCACCGGTGGATGTCCCACTTTGGCTTGGGTTTAGTACCGCGGCCGCTCCGTATGCGACAATCGCCGCAGGTAGGTCAGTAGGGATGAATAGCCGCGTGGTTGGTCGCTTTGCCTTCGGTGGACGGCGCTTTGTCGGTCACGCTCTTCCTTTCGAGAGTGTGACGGAACTCGCCGCCTTCCAAGAACTCGTTCGTGAGATCGGTCGATGGCTCTATCGTCTCGACCATCCCGACGTACGCCGCGCTCCCAGCGGCTTTGACGACCTGCTCTCGTTGTGCTTTCGAAGAATCGAGGAAGGCAGCGTTGTCCTCCCTCTCGAGCGGATGGTCGCAGACCCTGCCAGCATGGGCTTCATCACCGGCGAGGGTTATCTCGAGCGCGCCATTCAAGCCATCGTTGAGGCAGCCAGTGCAGTCGATTTGGGGAATCCTCTTCCACACTCCTTCCCGCGTAGTGCGCTGGATCATCTCGAACGGTTCGGCGCTACTCTTCGCGAAGACGAGTGGTTTATCATCCAATCGCTGGACGGCCGCTCCTGCCGGTACACTATCCACACGCGCCAGCGTCTCCTGAGCCTGGCTACCGCAAGCTACCAGGACAGCGTCGACATCGTGGCCAGGGTCATCGAAGCCGACGTGCGGCGTTCTACTTTTACCCTCTCTATTCCTAAGCGCCCGCCGATCACAGCAGTATTTGCCCCTGAACAAGAAGCAACTGTTCTGGAAGCGCTGCGCAACCACGTATCCCAGCAGGTGCGTGTGCGCGGCCGAGGCACGTTCAGCTCAAGCGGCATCCTCCAAAAAGTCGACCCGGTCGAGTTCATCCAACCCCTATCTGACGTATCGAGGCATGCCGACCGGCCAGTTTGGGAGCTCATCCTTGAGATGATGTCCGATATACCAGACGAAGAAGCGAAGAAGCTGCCATCTGACCTCGCTCAGAATGTCGATCATTATCTATATGGCACACTTAAGCACCCATGATACCGCAGCTGCGCCAGGTGTTCGCTGATACTGCATACTGGATCGCGCTTCTCAATCCACGAGATCAGCTTCACCACTCAGCTGTCGTCGCCAGCCAGAGCTTGGGAAGGACACATCTCATCACCTCGGACGTAGTCTTAACGGAGTTCCTGAACTCGTTCGCTGGCTGGGGACCGTACTGGCGGCGCATGGCCGCTCGCCTGGTTGACCAGCTGTACCAGAATACGCAGACGGTGATCGAGCCACAGACACGCGATCTCTTTACTGCCGCCTTCAGGCGTTACAAGGACCGCGAAGACAAAGGCTACGGCTTGACTGACTGTACCTCAATGGTGATCATGGAGCGCCGGAGCATTCATGAAGTATTGAGCAGCGATTAGCACTTTCGCCAAGAAGGCTTTATCGTCCTACTTTGAGCAACTACGAAAATCATTCACCACGCAATTGCACCGGTTCTGGAAGTGCACTGGAGACGACTTGTAACGATGCGCACCATCGTACTCGAGCGGCTGCCGCTCCAGGCCAGGAGCCGGTAGGCGCTAGCCGTTCAGCGTCGTGGAGCGTCTCGCGTGCGCGTTGTAGCCGATGCCGGATCAGAGCCTTCTGGACGTTGGTCGCGTCAGTCACAGCGGTCTCCCCTCTCTCGACCTCCGCCCTAAGGGAAGTGCCGGCAGCTCACGCGCGCATGCGCTGGTCGCCGCCGTGCAGGCGCACGTAGAAGATCAGCACGCCGAGCACTACAGCCAGCGCGGCGAACGCATAGAGCTTCTCCGAGCGGATCAGGCTCGTCGCCAGCCAGCCGAAGAGCGCACAGAGCGCGTAGACCAGCAAGGCGATCTTGCGCTGCGTCAGGCCAATGCCCAGCAGCCGATGCACCAGGTGGGCGTTGTCGCCACCTCGCCAGGGGTGGCGGCCGGAAAGGCTCCGCTGCACGATGACCAGCAGCGCATCGAGCACGGGGACGCCGAGCACCAGCACGGTGGTGGCAATCTTCGCGCCGCCAATGATGGCCACCACGCCGAGTGCGTAACCGATGAACATCGAGCCGGTGGTGCCCATGAAGACTCGCGCCGGATTGAAGTTATAGGGCACAAATCCCAGGCACGCTCCGGCCAGCGCCAGGGGCAGCAGCGCGATGGTGCTCTGATGCAGGCTGAGCGAGACGAGCGCTAGGATGATCGACGCGATTACCCCCACGCCCCCGGCCAGCCCATCCATCGTATCCAGCCAGTTCATCGAGTTCATCAGCAGCACCAGCCATGCGATCGTGGCTGGCACGGCGATCCACGCCGGGAGCAGGACCGGCGCGCCGAACGGTGGCGGCGACCATGGATTGGAGATGCTGCTGATGGTAATCCCGAAGAGCACCGGCACGAGCGCCGTGGCCAGCTGCCCAATGAGCTGCGGCAGCGGCCCCAGCCGCTTGAAATCGTCCCAGATGGCAAAGGGCACGAGCACGGCCACTCCCAGGAGCAGGCCGGCAATGCGGTGGAGCTCGCCGGCATCGCGTGGCGCCAGCAGCAGGCTGGCAAGCACGGCGAGCACGAAGGCCAGATAGATGCCGTGCCCGCCGGCGCGCGGGATCGGCTGCCGCTGCACCTCGCCCGGGCGAGGCCAATCGAGCAGCCCCTTGCTCCGGCTCCAGCGCGCCGCCAGCGGCGTGAGCACCAATGCGGTTAGCAGTGCCAGGAGGAAGATGGCAGCCATCTGCCAGGTAAAGACGATGCCGGCGATCATTTGGAAGGCTAGCCCGCAGCGCAGTCACACTGCGGAATGCTGTGATGGTGCCATACTCACCGTCTGTTGCTCCCCGACTCTCGCGCCGCGGGCCACCAAAAACCGCCGGCTCACGACGGGAGCGGTCGGAAGCCGGCGGCAGCCGCGGCACGCCGTTGTCTACGAGCGCACCGTTAGGGGCGTGTCCCGGCCGGCGCTTGGACCGGCGCTTGGACCGCGCTGGCTTGCTCGCGCAGCCGGCACTGCTCGCGCCTGAGCAGTGCCTCTAGAGGCAGAGGCTCCTGATTGGGTAGCTGCCAGAGGAGATCCAGCTCTGGGAGAGCGTCCCAGTCCTCGAACCGTGTCAGCAGCTGCTCAATGCGCTGGGGGTGGAGCCGGATACGATCATCCACGATCAGGTGATACACATCACGCTCAGCGGCCGGTGCGTTGTTCGAGCGCGCGGCAGGCGTCAAAGAGTGTTTCGCGTAGCACTGCCGGCGGCGCGCCGGCCTGCACCGCCTCGGCCACCTGCGCCAGCGCGCGGGTAACGGTGGTCGGATCGAGGCCGGCGCTGCCTCGCACGGCCAGCACGCCCGGCAAGGGTGTGCGCTCGAGCCATTCGCCCGGGGCGACCAGCGGCTCCGTCAGCCGCTCGCCTGGCCGAAGGCCGGTGACGGTGATCGGCGGTACAGTCTCCGGGGCTTCTGGCCGCACCGGACGCAGGGCGCGATACAACCGCTGCACAATCTCCAGCACGGTAATCTCCTCGCCCGCGTCGGGCGCCACGATCGTAGCCCGATCGTCGGCACACGCAGCGTGCAGCAGGAGTACCATCGCATGCTCCGGCGTGATCCAGAAGCGACGCATCTCCGGATGCGTCACTGTCAGCGGCCGGCCGGCTGCGATCTGCAGGGCGAAGGTCTCCGGCGCTGAGCCCTGGCTCCCGAGCACGTTGACGAAACGCACGATGACACAGCGGGGCCCGCCGCGACTCGCGGCCGCGAGCAGCAGGGCCTCCACCAGCCGCTTCGTCGCGCCGTAGAGGCTCGGCGGATGTATGGCCTTATCGGTGGAGGGATAGACGATCTGCTCCACGCCGGCGGCGCACGCCGCGTCGAGCACCGCCTGGGCCCCAAGCACGTTGGCGGAGATGAACGCCTCCGGGTCCTCCTCGCCCCAGGGAACGTGCTTGTACGCCGCCAGGTGATAGACGAGGTGCGGCTGCTCCTCGCCAAATACCCGCATCAGGCGGCGTGCGTCACGCACGTCGCCGAGCACGGCACGCAGCGCCGGGGCCGGCGAGGCCGCCAGCAGCGACTGCCGCAGCCGGAAGAGGCTGCTCTCGTGGTGGTCGTAGAGCACCAGGCACCCAGCGCCGGCGGCGGCCAGCGCCGCCGCCAGCGGCCGCCCGAGCGAGCCGCCCGCGCCGGTGATTAGCACCGTGCGGCCGGCTACCCGGCGATGCACCTCCTCGGTGGCGAGGGGAACGGCAGGCCGTCCGGCAATGGTATTCCAATCGATCTGGGACAGCACGCCGGCGGGGTCGACCGTCACGCAGCGCCTCCCCCGGCCGCCTCGCCTGCGCCGCGAACGAGCGGCTCGAGCCAGCGCTGCATCCGGCGCTTGAGCACGGCGTGGTCATCGTCCGGATCGATCGGCTCGGTCACGAAGTAACGCGCCTGCCCGGCCAGCTGGCGGATGGCCGCTTCCAGATCGGCGTCGCCCTGGTCGTGCGGCAGCCCTTCGGCCAGCAGCCCGGCGGCATTCGAGACGTGCACGCTCACCGTCCAGGGCAGGAGCGGTGCCAGAAACTCGCCGAGCGAGGGTGCTCCGCCCTGCTCGCGGTAGAACCGAGCCGCGGCCATCAGCCGCTCGTCGCCGTGCTCGGGCGGCACACCGCGAAAGGCGTTCACCGCTAGCTGCGCGTGCGAGGTATCGAGCGTGAGCCGCAGCTCCGGCACGGCCTGCACACAGGCCAGCAGGTCGCGCGGCTCGACGCCAATCGGCGTGTAGATGAAGGCAGCTCGGCGCATGCGACAGATCGGTGGTACGTTCTCGATCAGCGGCACGAGACCGGCCTGGCGGCAGAGCGCCACGTACCACTCCAAGAACGGAACGGCGCGATCAAGGGCAGCGCGGCGCGACATCTCGCTCAGGCAGGCGGGATCGGGCGTGCCATCCACGCAATGGATATTGACGGCGGCCGCGCCAAGCCAGCTTGCTAGCCGTACCAGCCGGCGTGTGACCTCGCGGTCGGCCTCTGCCTGCCGACAGAGGCCAAAGAGCTCGCCGTCGAGCGACCAGACCGGCCCTTCCACGATCCAGATGAACCCGGGGGGCGGCGCCAGCGGCGCGAATTGGCCGGCCAGCCGCTCGAACCAGCCGTCGCCGGATAGATCTTGCTCGTGAATGTAGAGCTCCATGCCATCGGGGACGGGCGGCGCCAGGCGATCGCGGAGCTGCGCTGCCGTGGGCCGTGCTTTGAGCAGCACGTAGCTGCGGGCCGGAGAAGATCTCCCACCTGTTGGGGGCAGCACTTCGCCGGCGCTCCCGATCCTGGGACCGTCGCCAGGGCTCTGCCGCGGCGTACTCACCGGCTGGCCGGTCATTGGTCCGGAAGGCGTGCCGGAGCTGCCAAAAGACGTGGACTGCCACGGCGTACTCGCCGGCTGGCCGGTCATTGGTGTGCTGGCCCCCTTCTCTCCGCCGCTGGAGTCGTGCCGGCGGCATAGTAGTCGAGCAGGCGCGGGATCTCGCCGACGAGGCGCCGTCGCGGCTGCCAGCCGCGTGCGTGGAGGCGGGAGGCCACGCGGTAGCCCGGCTTTCCCGGGAGGCAGTCGCTTCCAGGCCCCACTACCTCTGGCACCTGCACGCCTCTCGCTTCCACCCGCGCCGCCATCGCTGCCTGCACCGCCTGAGCCACGTCGAGGGCAGTGGCCGTCTCGGCGACGGCGTTAGCTGGCCGGTAGACGCCGCCGGCACCGGCCATTCCTTCGGCTGCCAGCTGCAGCGCCTCGACCGCATCCTCGAGGTGGACGAAGCCGAGTGGAAGCCGGCCGCTGGGATGCACCTCGAGCGGTCGGCCGGCAAGCGCGTGCAGGCAGAAGGCGTGTGGCACGGTGACGAAACGAAGATCGTGCTTCATCACCGGTCCAATCCCGTACACGATGCCCAGCCGCACCGGAGCAACCGGCAGCCCGCGCGTTGCTGCCAGCAGCTCACCGAGCTTCTCGACGTAGATCTTGGAGAGATGGGCCAGATCACGCACGAGTCCATAGGGATGCGACTCGTCGACGGTGCCGTGCAGGTCGGGCCCATAGACATGGAAGGAGCTGCCGTAGACCACCGGCGGCGCGCCATGGCGCAGCGCCGCCTCCAGCACCAGCCGCGCACCGCGCAGGTTGGTTTCCTCGGTGTACTCGGCCGGCGCGGCTGCCGGATGGGCGCTTGCCTGCGCCGCCAGGAGGTAGACGACCTCCACCGGAGCAGCGGCGGCGAAGGCACGCTCGATATCGGCGATGTGGCGGACGTCGCCGCGCAGCACCTGGAACGCCCCACCGAGCTGCGCCGCCAGCTGCTCGAGCACGCTCCAGTCCGTGGAGAATGCGTTGTCGAGGCCCACTACCGTCCGGCCTTGCCCGGCCAGGGCGCGCGCCAGCGCAGAGCCGAGATAGCCGACGCCGAAGATCAGGCTCGCCACGAATTCCGGCTCCCTACCACTCGGAACGGCTCTCGCCGGGCCGGCGGCTGGCCTTCAGCGCTGCACCCCGGCTGCCAGCGCAGCACTGCGCGCAGCTGCAACCACCTGTGCCAAACCCTGCGGCAGGGAGCAGCGCGGCGCCCAGCCAAGCTCCTCCCGGATGCGAGTAATGTCCTGGGCGTTGCGCCGCACCTCTCCCGGCTTGGCTGGCTCGTAGGCCGGCGGCCGATAAAAGCCACAGAGCGAGGCCAGCTGCCGGTAGACCTCGTTGATCGTCGTCTCGGTGCCAGTGGCCACGTTGTAGACGGCCCACGGGCGAGGCGCACGGTCGATTGCCCGCGTTGTGGCCTCGATGACGTCGTCGATGTAGACCAGGTCACGCGTCTGCTCCCCATCGCCGTAGATCACCGGCTGCTCACCGCTCAGCATCTGGCGCACAAAGATCGTGATCACGCCTGCCTCGGTCGCTTCACCGGCATGGGGGCCATAGACGGTGCCGTAACGGAGCGCGATCGCCGGGAGCCCGCGCGAGCGCGCGAAGAAGGCGCAGTAGGCTTCGCCGGCGGCCTTCGAGATCCCGTAGGGGGAGATGGGCGCCATCGGAGCGGTCTCCGGTGTGGGGCGCACGGCGGCGTCGCCATAGATGCCAGCCGACGAGGGGTAGACAAAGAGCCCGGCGTGGTAGCCGGCGGCGCAGCGCAGCACGTTGAGCGTGCCCAGAATGTTCACCTCTGCATCCGATCGCGGGTCCAGGAGCGCCCGGCGCACGTCCTTGAGCGCTGCGTAGTGGGCCACCACGTCGAACGGCCCCTGCTGCGCAAAAACCTCCTCCAGCCGGTCATCGCGCACGTCGAGCCGGAAGAAGCGCGCGCCCTGCGGGATCGCCTCCACCCGGCCCGTCGCCAGGCTATCGACAATCACCACCTGGTCGCCGCGCTCGATGAGGGCCCGCGCCAGCGCGCTGCCAATAAATCCTGCGCCGCCGGTAATCAGCACACGCATCTGTCGCATCTGTCAAGTGCCGAAGTGTAGCAGGCACGATCACCCATTCTCCTTCCTGCTAGTGCCGCCAAGATCGATCCTGATCGATGGCACGGATTTTGCACCTACCCCTGGCTTGCAGAGATGCCGGTGGTGGCCATGAAGCTCAATATTACGGCCATCCAGCAGCAGGTTCTCGACGGCCTGGCAAGCTGCGGCGGCACGTGCTCCTATAAGCAGCTCTTCCGCGTCTGCTACGGGCTCCGCTGGGAAGACATGCCCAGCGTCGAGCGCAGCCGCCTGGGCGTCTCGGTGCGTGGCCTGGAGAAGAAGGGACTGGTGCGCATCACGCGCCGCTGGGGAACGTGGGGCTATGGCCAGCCCGAGACGGTGGAGCTGACCGAGCTTGGCCGCCAGCAGCTTTATCCGGCCTGAGGCGCTCGGCCGCACGTCTCCCCGGTCGGCCAAGGCCAGGGCCTCCATCCGGCCTGAGATGCTCGGCCTCGCATCCCCTGCTCTCTGCCACAACCAGCGTTGCTGCACGATTGGAAGGCCGCTCGCCGGGTGGCGTGCGCCGGGGGTGATCGGGCGCGACCGCTATACTTTATCTCCGGCGGCACCTGCACGGTGATCCCATGAGCCCGGATACGCGCGACCTGCGCCCCCTCGAAGCGGCGCTCGGGCTCACCTTCCGGAATCCTGATCTCCTGCGCCAGGCGCTAACCCATCGCTCGTATGTGCACGAGCATCCGGAGACGGGCGGCGAGACCAACGAGCGCTTCGAGTTCCTGGGCGATGCCATCCTGCACTTCGTGGCCGCGGATGAGCTGTTCCATCGCTATCCGGAGGCGCCGGAAGGCCGCCTGACGACGCTCCGCGCTGCCCTGGTGAGCACCGTCAGCCTCGCGGCCATCGCCGAGTCACTCCACCTGGATCGATACGTGCGGGTCAGCCGTGGCGAAGCCACGCTGGAAGGGCGCGGCCGGCGGAGCATTCTGGCCGATGCGCTGGAGGCTGTGCTCGCGGCCGTCTATCTCGACGCCGGCTTGGAGACGGCGCACGCGCTGGCCAGGCAGCTCTTGCGCCAGCGCATGGAGGAGGCGCTCCGCCTGAGCGAGGAGAATGTCAAGGGGCGCCTGCAAGAAGTGGTGCAAGCCACTCAAGGCGTTACCCCGTTCTACCGTGTGGTGGAACGCGCAGGCCCCGAGCACGCCGAACAGTTCGTCGTCGAGGTGGTGGCCGGGAACCGGGTCCTGGGCCGTGGCCAGGGACTTGGCAAACGACAGGCGGAGCGTGCAGCAGCGCGTCGAGCGCTCGCCTCCCTCGGTGTTCCCCTCGCTCCCTCCGACACGCCGGCTGCCGGCGAGCTTGCTCTGGCCGAGGAGGACGGCCCGCCGGTGTCCCCCACTACGGCTGACACCGCCGCGCGGGACGGTCCGGAGAGCCGGTCAGATTCCCGTGGAGCGCCGGCCGGTGCCTGAGTGGGCACATCTGCCGCGGGTGGTAGAGGCGGCCGGGGCGCGCCGTCCGCTGGCCGTTTCTCCCCTGCCGGGCGAGCAGCCGGCCACTCGGCAGGGCGAGAGGCTCGCCGTGCCGGCCGGCCGCGGCGCAGACGTCGAGCCTGCCGGCTGCTTCGATCCCGATGGGATAGCGCCGGCGGCGAACGGCGTGGCGCATATCCGGCTCAAGCGGCTGGAGGTCCAGGGCTTCAAGACCTTTGCCACGCGCACGACGCTGGAGTTCGCGCCCGGCATTACGGCCATCGTCGGGCCGAATGGCTCGGGCAAATCGAACCTGGCTGAGGCGGTGCGCTGGGTGCTGGGCGAGCAGAGCTCGAAGCTGCTGCGCGGCCGGCGTGGCGAGGACGTCATCTTTGCCGGTGGCCAGGGACGCGCGCCGATGGGCATGGCTGAGGTAAGCCTGCTGCTCGACAACGCCGCCGGTCTGCTGCCGGCCGAGTTCGCCGAGGTGGCCATCAGCCGACGGCTCTTCCGCTCCGGTGAGCATGAGTACCTCATCAACCGGCAGCGAGTGCGCCTGCGCGACGTGGTGGATCTGCTCTCGCGCGCCGGCATTGCTCAGGCCGGCCATAGTGTCATCGGCCAGGGGATGGTCGATCTGGCGCTCTCGCTGCGGCCGGAGGAGCGCCGTGCTCTCTTCGAAGACGCCGCCGGGCTGCGGCGCTTTCAGGCCAAGCAGGCCGAGGCGGCGGCGAAGCTTTCCGAGACGCGCGCCAACGCCGCCCGCGTGGCCGATCTCGTCGCCGAGCTGGAGCCGCGCGTGATATACCTGCAGCGCCAGGCGCGGCGCGCGCAAGATGAGGCCAGGCTGCGTGCCCAGTGGCAGGCCACCCTGCAGATATGGCTGGCGCACCAGCGCTGGGAGCTTGAGCACGCGCTCGCCGCGCTCGACGCCGAGCAGGCGCGGCTCGATCGCGCCGGCCAGGAGGCACGGCGCACGGGTGACCAGGCCACTGCCCAGCTGGCCGCGGCACGACACCGGCTGGATGCCGCGAAGGAGGAGCTGGCGCAGCACGAAGGCGAGCGTGCGGCCGCACGCGAGGCGCTGAGCGAAGCCCGGCGGCAGCTTGCCGTCCAAGAGGAGCGGCACCGCGCCGCCGGGCGGGCGGTGCAGGAGCTGCAGGCGGAGGTGGAGCGGCTCACGCGCCGGCTCAGGGCCGCGGCCGCGCGCGTGCCCGAGGCGGAGCGCGACCACGCGGCGGCCGCCGAGGCTGCCCGTACGGCTCGCGCCGCCGCCGGTGCCGCGAAGCAGCGTCTCATCGAGCGCGAGCGGGAGCACGCCGGCCAGGATGAGGAGCTGCAGCAGGCACGCGCGGCGGCGGCGCAGGCGGCGCGCCGTCTGACCCAGCTGGCCACGCAGCTCCAGGAGGCACAGCAGCAGCTCGCCCGCGCAGCCAAAGAGGCCGCCGAAGCCGCCGGCGGGCGCGCGCGGGCCGAGGAGGCGCTGCGCGCGCTCGTGGAGCGCGAGCGGGCGCTCGAGGCGCGAGGCCGTGAGCTGGCCACGCAGCAGGCGGCGGCGCAGGCCCACCGCCGCCAGGTGGCTGAGGCGCTGGCCGCCGCCCGGCAGCGCGCCGAGCAGCAGAACGCTCGCCTGGCGCAGATCGACCGGCAGATCCAGACGCTCGAGGCCCGGCTGGCAGTGCTCCGCGAGGTCGCCGAGGGGGAGCAGGTGCAGCGCACACCAGCACCGGATGAGGCGCGCGCCGATGGCCGCCGCCTGGCCGAGCTCCTCCAGGTCCCGGCTGGTCTCGAGGCAGCGGCCGCCGCCGCGCTGGACGTTGCCGGCGTTTCTCCCGGCTGGATCGTGCTCGGTACCCTGCGCGAGGCCATCGCCGCTGCCGCCGGCCACGCCGCTCGCGGCGGGCCACGCACTACTTTCATCTGCACGGCGGCACTGGCGCAGCGGGCCGCTCGGCAGCAGCCGGCCTCCCAGTGCCCCGAAG
>Ga0070741_10006762_pt1 | contig 24359 bp, 26 predicted proteins | sample Coa_R1_4_FD_66440 | JGI IMG/M metagenome (GOLD analysis project Ga0070741, IMG submission 66440) | Surface soil microbial communities from Centralia Pennsylvania, which are recovering from an underground coalmine fire - Coalmine... | ecosystem: Environmental > Terrestrial > Soil > Unclassified ...
TCGCGGGTTGGTTCCGAATCGTGAGCCACCATGGACGAACGGCACTTCGGGCGGCGCCGCTCGAGCGTCTCGCGCAAGCCTGCGCGCGCTATCTTGCCGACACGACGCCGCCGCACGAGTGGCCGACGGACACCGACAGCCTGCTATCGGAGTTCGGCGAGGCGATCGCGGACGGCGAGTTCCGAGAGCTTCTGACCGTCGAGTGTAGGAAAGTCGAACGTGATGGACGTCGGCTAATCGAAGACGGGGTCTAAGGTGGTCGCGCTCCGTGGATATTGCGATTGGAGGGGGGCGGTCGAGACGTGGCGTCGAGACTTTTTCCCCGTCCTCGGAAGATACCGTGAAGCTGTTGCGAGTATCTCAGTAGCCTCTCCTCTCTTCAGCCAGTTCCCTTGCGTCGGAAAACGCCACGTACGCGACGCGCTCTCAAGGTTTCTGATTGTGGTTGTCCACCCCCAATTCGAGACGACGAAGCCCCTCTCAGTTTGGATCGCCATCATCGTCGCATTGCGGCGTGGATTCGAACGACCGCAGGATTTCGCGCGTGCTCGGCGCGCCCGGTTGGTGCCCGGCTCTCTCGGCCGCGGCGATCGACGTCATGTTGGTGGTACGCACGTTGTTGTGCCTCTTCTTGTCCTTCCACGCACGATGCCGACAAGAATCGGTGCAGTGGCGCGCGGTCGGAGCCATCGCGCTGATGTCCTTCCCGCACGACTCACAGGATCTTGCCGACCACGCCATTGCCGTGCAGGCAGCGCGATCCGCTTCTGTTGGCGCCCGGCCGCCAGCTTCTACGATAGCGGTCTTCGTCACTGGCGACTCGTGCGCGCCCTCCTCCTCGTCGATTGGCTCGAAGGCGACGGGCAGGTTCTCGTCCGCTACGTCGTGCCCGGTCGAGGATCGCCACATCTTCCGCAGTTCGCCCGAGGCGACGACGCGGAAGCAGAGCGGGATCGTGCAGGATGGAAGATCCTTGTCGGCGTAGTTGATCACGTTGCGAAGCGCCCGCTGCAGTTTGTCGTTCCTCTCGCAATCCCACGGAGCGTCCTGCCCATCCAGGAAGCTCACGTGATTTCCCTTCATCACGCCGCACGACAGCTCGCGCCACATCCGCAGAATGCGGCGGGACGAGCGCGACGTTATCGCGAGCCCGTGCGCATGGATCTTGTACGTGGGGCTCTCATCGAGGACCAGCCACGCAGACTCGCCGTCGCGGCCTGCAAACCAACGCGCGAGCCGATGCAGGGATGGGAAGATGCGCTTCGCCCTCGTGTGGTTCGGCGGGAAGGTAAGCGAGAGCGAGAGCAGGCGCACGCGGCTCGACGACGGATCTCTTCCATGCAGCGCCCGCGCGACGCTCTGGCGGAACCGGAGCACGCCCTGATATTCGGCCGCGTTCGAGACCGGGTCGCCCAACACGAGCACGAGGCGCCGCGGGATGTAGGCCCGTTTTTCGGTGCGGCTGTTTTCGATTTTCTCGGACATGAGGCCGTTCTCCTTTTCACCATGGATGGGACACGGAGCGGGAGCAGAGATCGTTTACAGGGCGGGGATGGACGTGGAGAGGCGCAATCAAGGGGCGGCGTTGCGGTGAGCGGAAGACAGCGCGCAAGGTGCCGGCACGCACGACGCAGCCCACATCGGTGCGTGCGGCGTTGCTCGGCTCACGACAGCGCGAAGACGAAAACAGATCGCTACGGTCGTGTCACGACTCGTAACGGCGAAAAACGACGGAGCGCACCCTCGACGATGCCGGCGTCAAGACGACGTGGCGGAAGACGACTTCGCCTTCTGTTTGGAGGGCGGCTTTGCGACGTAGAACCCGCGGTCTTCCTCAGGAACTTTTCTCTTCCACCAATATTCCATTGCATCAGCGACGAGCTTACTCACCGTCTCGTTGTTGACCGTCGCGTATCGCGCGAACCTGCGGCACAGCTTGGACGGGATGCGCAGCGTCAGTCGGTGCGTCTTCACGCGTTCGGTTTGTTTTTCTGAATTTCGATTCGTGGCCTTGTCGGTCATGTTCGCCCCCTCGTCCTAGAAACTACCATACTCTCTGAGTAATTTGACGCCGAGGCGTCAAGACGCAGTGGCGTCTATATGCCACTGCATGTCCATCGCTGAGTACACCGGGCACGCGCTTCGGCGCGAGGGATCTTCGCTTCCTGAGCGTAGCCGCTGACGGAGACGCTGACCCGCTCGTCTCGATCGTGTGATTCCGAGGTCTGTAAAGCCGCTCGTGAACAACCAGCACAGGAGCCGGTCTCCGCTCCCCGATGACGTACCAACCAACGCGGTCGCCACGGACGACGCGTCTCAGAGGGACTCCCCTGCTTCGGCCCGCCTTCTGAGCGCGCGCGATGTCGCGCGGCGTTTGAACATCTCGCGCACGCTGGCCTACCGCGAGATGCGCCGCATGCCCCATCACGTCATCGGCGAACGCACGTTGCGCGTGAGCGAAGCCGCCTTGAGCGACTACTTGGAGGAGAGGAAGTGCGACTCTACAAACGCGGGATCGTCTGGCACGGATCGTACTGGACGGGCGGGCGCCGCGTTCGCGTATCGACGCGATGCACGGACAAGCGCGCCGCCGAGGCCCATCTCCGGAAGCTCGAACGACGTGCCAACGGCGCGGGTGACGCAGCCCCGTATCCGCCGCACTCCGTGACCGATGCAATCAGCCAGTTTCAGGCGAGCGGGATGATGGATCTCGCCACGGGCACGCAGCGCATGTACGTCGAGAAGGGCGGCCACCTCGTGCGTCTTCTGGGCGAGGTCGACGTGAACGAACTCGGCCTCGATCAGATCAACCAGTACATCACCGTGCGACTCTCGGAGACGGCGGCGCGCTCCACGGTCGCGAAGGAGCTCGTGGCCCTTCGGGTCGCGCTCGCGCATGCGAAGCGACGCGGCGTCTTCTTCGGCGACGCGCGGGCGATCATCCCGAAGTTCCGGTCGCGCTACGTGCCGCGGGATCGCCGCCTCTCCGAGAAGGAGTTCGACAAGCTCGCGCGGACGCTACTGCCGCACCGACGACGATGGGTGATGCTGGCCGCGTTCCTGGGCGCGCGCACGGGCGAGGTCGAGCACCTGCGTTGGGAGGACTTCGACTTTAGGCGCCGGTTCGTCGCTCTACCGGGTACGAAGACGAAACAATCACGCCGCGTCGTCCCTCTTCCCGTGAATCTCGTGCGGGCGCTGGTCAAGGGCCGCGCCAAGTCGGGGTTCGTCGTCGGAGCCTGGCCGAACGCACGCCGGGATCTCGCAGCGGCATGCAAGCGAGTCGAAGTCCCGCGCATCTCGCCGAACGATCTGCGGCGGACCTACGCGAGTTGGCTCAAGAACGCCGGCGTCGACAGCGCGGTGGTCGCCAAGCTGCTCGGCCACACATCGACGAGGATGGTCGACGCCGTTTATGGACACCTCGACGTGACCACGCTCGCAAGGGCGGTCGCGCGCCTACCAGGAGCAAAGATACGTTCTCAGGTCCGCAACCAACAACAACGGAGGCCAGAATGTCACAAGGATCGGAAATGTGGGGGAGACAAAACAAGCGACAAAACAAGCGGCAGAACGTTCGCGGCCGCCCCCGGGCGAAGTAACAAGACGGAAGACGGATTGTCAAGGTCGACGGCTACGTCGACCCAGGCGAGCGGGACATCCTTCCCGGTCTCCGGTTCGTCCAGAAGAAAAAAAGGCCGAAGCGATTCCGGCCACCGCCTTTCCCGCCCCTCTTCGGGCAGTGACGCCGGTGTGTCACATGGCCGCGGGCGCAAGAAGATGAACGGACGGGATGGAGATTTTCTCGACGGGAAGAGAGTGCTCGGACCCGGAATCGAACCAGGGACACGCGGATTTTCAGTCCGCTGCTCTACCAGCTGAGCTATCCGAGCGATGAAACGTCCGGTGGTTTACCTGAAGGGGGGCTACGCGTCAAGATCGAGGAGCGCGACGCGATCGGCGACGCGCTCGGGCAGCGTGAGGCCGAGGCCGCGCGCGTACTCGCGCGGGTAGCCGATCGGGCTCACCTCGACGCGGATCGGGCCGCCGGCGCCCTCGATCACCGCGCGCTTGCGGAAGTGCGTGTGGCCGGCGCACGCCAGGCGCACCGACGGCGCGCGGCGGATGGCGTCGCCGAGCCGCGACGAGCCCATGAAGCCGTTCAGGAAGTCCCACGGCGGCTCGCCCTTGGACGTCACCAGCTCGCGGAACGGCAGGTGGTGCGTGACCACGACGGTGGGACGCGCGCACGCCGCGAGCTGGCGCTCGAGCGACGCCACCTGCCCGTCGCAGATCGCCGCGTCCTCGAGCTGCGCGCCGTCGTCGCCGGGCCACGACACCCGCGCCTTGTCGTTCCAGCGCAAGCGGCCCCACGCGCCTTTGCGGTAGTCGTCGAGTGTAAAAGTACCGTCCAGGTCGGCGTTGCGTAGCGTGTAATCATACCAGCCGGTCACGCCGGCGAAGTCGACGCCGTCGAGCGTGACCGCCTCGTGGCCGAGCGGATGGAAGCCGGCCGAGCGCGCGGCGCGCGGGATCGCCTCGTCGTAGCGCGCGCGGCTCGACGGCGTGCCGGCGAGACACCACAGGTCGTGGTTGCCGGGCACGAACACCGCGTGGCGCGCCGAGGAGCGCAGGCCGGCGAGCGCGCGCTCGAGCGACGCGAGATCGCTCGACACGTCGCCGGCGACGATCAGCACGTCGGCGCCGCGCCCGCCGGTGAGCGCCTGCACGCGATCGGCCACGAGCGCGATCACCTCGGGGTGATGCTCGACGTGGAGATCGCTGGTGAGCGCCAACCGCACGCCGCGAGTGTAGCAGCGATTGGCGCGCTCGACGGCTCGCGCGTTCAGCCGCTCGCGCTCAGCCGCTCGCGCTCAGTCGCTCGCGCCGGCGTCGACGGGCGGCGGATTGAGCGCGGGCGCGATCCACACGATGTCGCCGTTCACGTCGTTGCCGAGGAACAGCCGCCCGTCGGGCGCCATGGCCAGCGCCGCGGGGCGGCCGTGCGCGTGCGTGCCGTCGTCCCAGCCGGTGGCGAAGTCCATCAGCGCGCCCGGCGGCGTGTGACCGCCGGTGAGATCGGTCGACGGCAGCGGCGCGCCGTTCGCGTCGGTCTCGACCGCCACCATCCGCGCGCCGTGCCACGTGCCGAAGTCGCCGTGCAGCGTGACGAAGATGCGGTTGGTCCACGGCACCGGCCACGCGCCGAGATCGAAGTCGAGCCCGAACGGCGTCTCGCCGATGACGAACGAGTTCGACTCGGGCGCGATCTTCGAGCAGTCGGGCACCGGCTGAACGCCCATGTACGGCAGGTTGGTGGTCGCGCAGCAGGGGAAACCCCAGTCGTCGCCCTCGTGCACCTGCACCAGCTTCTCGCGCCCGCCGGTGTCGGCCGAGTAGTCGAGCGCCAATTCGGCGACGAAGCAGCGATCGTGGCCGCGCTGGCAGCGGATCGCGATCGGGTTGCGAAAGCCCTTCGCGATCGGCGTGCCGCCCGGTTTGCCGTCGAGCCGCAAGAGGCCGCCGTGGAACGGACGCGACGGATCGCACAGCTCGCTCTGATCGCCGCCGTTGGTGACGTAGATGAAGCCGTTGTCGTCGACGTCGAGCACCTTGGGCCAGTGGCCGGTCGAGACGTAGATCGAGATGTTGGCGACCGGCTGGCTCGGTCCGCTCGGCGCACGATCGCCGCTCTTGTACGGCACGCGCAGGATCGCGGTCGAGTCTTGATAGTAGAGAAAGCCGCCGGTGAAGAGCAGGCCCTGCGTCGACGGGAGATTCGGCAGGAAGGTGAGCGGCGCGTCGGCCACGCCGTCGCGATCGTCGTCGGGGAGCACCACGATCGCCGATTTGCCGTTGGGCCCGCCGCCGGTGGTCGGCGTGGTCGGCGAGGCGACGAACAGCTCGCCGCCGGGCGCGAACGCGAGCTGGCGCGTGTTGCCGACGTTCCCGAAGTAGTGCACGCAAAATCCGTCGGGCACGCTCAGCCAATGCAGGTCGGGCGTGGACACGCCGCCGGGGATGCGCACGATCCCGCCGCCCGAGTGAACCTCCGAGCCGGGCAGCTCGCAAAAATGGCCGCTGTACGGCGGAGGCGGCGAGCCGCTGTAGATGCTGCCGTCGAGGTGGCCGCTCACTTCGTCGCCGCAGCCCGCGAGCCACGCGGCGGCGAGCAAACCGAGTAGTCGATACATAGGGGGCGAACATAACACGCGGGCGGCGGCGATTCGGCGATCGGCGGCCCGCCCGCTTGCAAAGCGTCCGCCGAGGGGTATCCTGACCGCGTATGTTCCTGGCGACCGCGGTGGTGCTCACGGCTGTCACGACGGCGACTCCGCCGGCGCGGCTGGCCAGCACCTACGACCAGGCGGCGTGCGCCGACGACGAAGGCGCCGCGCCGGATGCGCTCCTCATTAATGGTGAGCGTATCGAGGCGCTCATTAATAATGATGCGAGCCCGGCGGACGCGGAGGCGATCAACTGCTCCGAGCCGCCCGCCGCGCCGGCGGTCATCGACTGCAACGACGAGCGCGCGTCGCGCTTCGTGGCCGAGATGATCGGCTCGTGCGACATGCCCAAGCCGCCGGCGCCGACGGGCGGACCGGCGGTGGTGCACGCGCCCGCGGGCGCGCCGGTGCGCATCTGCGACGGCATCCACTGCTCGCACGACTCGTCGCCGATCCGCGCCGCCGCGCGCGCGCCCGACGACGGCTCGCCGCTGCAAGCCTCCGCGTTTTCACTCGCCATCGTCTTCGCCGCGTCGCCGCTCGATGCGCGCGCGCAATTGAAATTGCAATCGATCGACGGCCCGCGCGTAGAGCGCCCTCCTCGCGCCGTCTGAAGTCCCCCGAATTCGTTTTTTGTTTTAAACCGTGCGCTCGCTGCGCGTGGACGCGGCGGAGCACCACTTTCTAAAGAGGCTTTGAACCATGAGCAAAGGAACAGCAATCGTAGGCATGCTGATTTCGCTCGCCGTGGGTTATTTCATCGGCGGGTACATGAACGGCAAGGGCGGCGATTCGCCGCTGGCGGCGATCCCGGCGGCGGCGGTGCCGGACTCGAGCATCGATCGCTACAACGTGCCGCTCGGCAATGCGCCCAAAAAAGGCGGCGACAAAGCCAAAGTCACCATTGTCGAGTTCAGTGACTTTCAGTGCCCGTTCTGCTCGCGCGTCGAGCCGACGGTCGATCAGCTGATGAAGACGTACGGCCGCGACCTGCGCGTGGTCTGGAAGAACAACCCGCTCCCCTTCCATCAGAACGCGATGCCCGCCGCGCAGCTGGCGATGGCCGCCGCCGAGAAGGGCAAATTCTGGGAGATGCACGACAAGCTGTTCGCCAATCAGCAGAAGCTCGATCGCCAGTCTTTGGAGCAGTACGCCAAAGAGCTCGGGCTCGACGAGGGCAAGATCAAAGAGGCGCTCGATCAGAACAAGTACGCGGCGCAGATCAAGTCCGATCAGGACGAGGCGGCCAAGTACGGCGCGCGCGGCACGCCGGCGTTCTTCATCAACGGCCGGCCGCTCTCGGGCGCGCAGCCGTTCGATGCGTTCAAGAAGGTCGTCGACGAGGAGCTGGTGAACGCGGACAAGGCGGTCAAAGCCGGCGTGCCGGTGGCGCAGGTCTATGACGCGCTCACGCGCAACGCCAAAGCGGGAGCGGCCGCGCCCGAAGCGCCCAAGCCGCAGCCGCAGCCGGAAGACAACACGGTCTATAAAGTTCCGGTCGGCAATTCGCCGGTCAAAGGCAACAACACCGCCAAAGTCACCATTGTGCAGTTCAGTGACTTTCAGTGCCCGTTCTGCTCGCGCGTAGAGCCGACCATCACCGACCTCGAAAAGGACTACGGCAAGGACGTCCGCGTAGTGTGGAAGAACAACCCGCTGCCGTTCCACCCGAACGCGCTGCCCGCCGCCGAGGCCGCGATGGCCGCCGCCGAGCAGGGCAAGTTCTGGGAGATGCACGACAAGATCTTCGCCGATCAGCAGCACCTCGACGCGGCGACGTACGAGAAGTACGCGGGCGAGCTCGGCTTGAACATGAACAAGTTCAAAGACGCGATCGCCAATCACAAGTACGTCAAAGAGATCAAAGACGACCAGGCGCTGGCGGAGAAGTTCGGCGCGCGCGGCACGCCCTCGTTCTTCATCAACGGCAAACCGCTCCGGGGCGCTCAGCCGAAAGAGCAGTTCAAGAGCGTCATCGACAAAGAGATCAAGAACGCCGACGCGGTACTGGCCAAAGGCGTCAAGCCGAATGATCTCTATGCCGAGCTGATCAAGACCGGTAAAGACAAGGCCGACGCTCCGCCGCCGGCGGCGCAGCGCCCGGGCGAGCCCGATCAGAACACCGTCTACAAAGCGCTGATCGAAGACGCGCCGGTCAAAGGGCCGAAGAACGCCAAAGTCACCATCGTGGAGTGGTCCGATTTCCAGTGCCCGTTCTGCGGGCGCGTCGAGCCGACGGTGACCAAGGTGCTCGAGACGTATCCGCACGACGTGCGCGTGGCGTTCAAGCAGCTCCCGCTGCCGTTCCACAACAACGCGCACGGCGCGGCGGAAGCGGCGCTGGCGGCCAAGGCGCAAGGCAAGTTCTGGGAGATGCACGCCAAGATGTTCGCCAACCAAGGCGCGCTCGATCGTCCCAACCTCGAGAAGTACGCGCAGGAGATCGGACTGAACATGAATCAGTTCAAAGCCGATCTCGACTCGGGCAAGTGGAAGCAGAAGGTCGACGCCGAGCTGGCCGAGGGCAACAAGATCGGCGCGCGCGGCACGCCTTCGTTCTTCATCAACGGCAAGCCGTTCGTCGGCGCGCAGCCGTTCGAGGCGTTCAAGGCGAAGATCGACGGCGAGCTCGCGGCGGCCGATGCGCTCATCAAGAAGGGCACGCCGGTGGCGCACGTCTATGACGAGCTGATGAAGACCGCCAAGGCCGAGGTCGCGGCGGGCGCGGCGCCTCCGGGCGCGCCGCCGGCCGACAAGACCGTCTACAAGGTGGACGCGGGACAGGCGCCGGCCGTCGGGCCCAAGGGCGCGCCGGTGCAGATCGTCGAGTTCTCCGACTTTCAGTGCCCGTTCTGCGGGCGCGTGGTGCCGACGGTCAAGCAGCTCGAGGAGAAGTACAAAGGCAAGGTGCGCATCGCGTTCCGCAACTATCCGCTGCCGTTCCACGACAAGGCGCAGCTCGCGGCCGAGGCGGCGATGGCGGCCAACGCGCAAGGGAAGTTCTGGGAGATGCACGACAAGCTGTTCACCAATCAGCAGGCGCTCGATCGGCCGGCGCTCGAGAAGTACGCGAGCGAGCTCGGGCTCAACATCGATCAGTTCAAGAGCGATCTCGACTCGGGCAAGTACAAGCAGTCGATCAACGCCGACGTCCAGTACGCCAACTCGCTCGGCGGCGGCATGGGCACGCCGACGTTCTTCATCAACGGGCGGAAGATCGCCGGCGCGATGCCGATCGACGCGTTCGCCGGGATCATCGACGAGGAGCTGAAGAAGCACGGCAAGTAGCCATTATCTTGCAACGCAGCATGCCGGGGCCTCCGCGAGGGGGCCCCGGTTTTTTTTGGCGCGCGCGTGTATGATCGAGAGTCATGCGGCTGACGATGGGTCTGGCGGTGCTGCTGGCGGCGCTCGGCGGCTGCGGCTCGGACGGCGGCGGGGCCGACGCGTCGATCGACCTCGCGCCCGAGCCGATGTGCAACGGCCACTACGCGTTCCTGTGCGGCACCGACTGCGGCAACATCGGGCCCGACTCGCGCTGCTTGAAGGGCCAGTGGCACTTCGGCGAGTCGTGCGACTTCCCCGCGCACTACTGCGAGACGTCCTACGGCCGCTTCTACTGCGACTGCAACGGCAGCATCACCTGCTTCGGCGACGCGCACAACGGCCCCGTCGAGTGCATCGACGGCGGCGTCCCCGACCTCTAGCCCCGCTCGTTCTCTCGTCGGTGCGCCGGAAGCATGGCTATGCTAGCCTCCCGTCATGCTCGTGCTCATGGAACCCACTGCGACCGACGACGATGTGCAGCGCGTCTGTGACAAGATTCGCGAGCTGGGGTTCACGCCGCACAAGATGCCGGGGGCGCAGCGCGTGGCGGTGGCCATCACCGGCAATCCCGGGCCGGTCGATCCCGGCCACTTCGCGCACTTTCCCGGCGTCACCGAAGCGGTGGCGATCTCCAAGCCGTGGAAGCTGGTGTCGCGCGAGACGCATCCGCACGACACGGTGATCTCGCTGCCGGGGCCGGGCGGCGCGCCGTCGGTGATCGGCGGCGGGCGCTTCGGCGTGATCGCCGGGCCGTGCGCCGTCGAGACGCGCGAGCAGACGCTGGCCGCCGCCCGCGCGGTGCGCGAGGCCGGCGCGCGCTTCCTGCGCGGCGGCGCGTACAAGCCGCGCACCTCGCCCTATTCGTTTCAAGGCACCAAGCTCGACGGGCTCAAGATCCTCGCCGAGGCGCGCGCGCTCACCGGCATGCCGGTGGTCACCGAGGTGATCGATCCGTCGCTGGTCGCGCAATGCGCCGAGTACGCCGACGTCCTGCAGATCGGCACGCGCAACGCGCAGAACTTCGCGCTGCTCGAAGCGGTGAGCGAGATCCGCAAGCCGGTGCTGCTCAAGCGCGGCATGTCGTCGACGATTCAAGAGTTCCTGATGTCGGCCGAGTACATCGTCAAAGGTGGCAACTACCAGGTCATCTTGTGCGAGCGCGGCATTCGCACGTTCGAGACCATGACGCGCAATACGCTCGATTTGGGATCGATACCTTTATTGAAGCGATTGACGCACCTGCCGATCGTGATCGATCCGTCGCACGGCACCGGCGACTCGCTGCTGGTGCCGCCGATGGCGCGCGCCGCGCTGGCGGTCGGCGCCGACGGCATCATGGTCGACGTGCACCCCGATCCGTCGAAGGCGCTGTGCGACGGCCCGCAGTCGCTCACGCCCGAGGGCTTCAGCGCGCTCATGACCTCGCTGCGCGCGATCGCGCAGGTCTTGAACGTGGTGATGGATTGACGATTGATTGGATTGATTGGATTGATTGGATTGATTGAATGGCGCGTTTGACGCTTTATACCCGAGTGCATTGTCACCTCTGTGATGACGCCAAAGCGGCGCTCGAGCGCGTGCGCGCGCGCGCCGGCTTCGAGCTCGACGTGATCGACGTCGACACCGACGCCGAGCTGCAGGCGCTCTATGGGCTGGAGGTGCCGGTGGTGCTCGTCGACGGCAAGAAGTGGGCGAAGTTCCGCGTCGACGAGTCGGCGCTCGAACGGCGCCTGCGCGGAGGCGCGGCGTGAAATTCGTCGCCATCGGCGTGGCCGCGAGCATCGGCCTGCTCCTGGTCGTGCTGTTCGCGCTCGCGCTGCCCGAGGCCGCCCAGCGCGCCCGCGCCGGCGAGCGCCGCTCGGGCGAAGCCGCCTGCGAAGTCCTGCAAGCCGCGCCGTCGAATCCCGCGTTCGCCAGCTTCCCCGCGCCCGCGCCCGACTTCACGCTCAAAGACTACGCCGGCCGCGACGTGCGCCTCTCCGCGCTGCGCGGCAACGTGGTGCTGGTGAACTTCTGGGCCACGTGGTGCGGCACCTGCGTGGTCGAGATGCCGTCGATGGAGAAGCTGGTGGCGAGCATGAAGGGCAAGCCGTTCCGCCTGCTCGCCGTCAGCGTCGACGACGATTGGCCGGTGGTCCGCAAGTTCTTCGCCAAGGGGACGGTGCTCGACATCGTGCTCGACAAAGAGCGCGAGACGCCGAAGCGTTGGGGCACCGAGAAGTTCCCCGAGACGTTCATCGTCGATAAAGACGGCAACATCCGCTATTACGTCATCAGCGATCGCGATTGGAGCCAACCGGCGGTGGCCGCGTGCCTCGAATCGCTGATGGACGGTTAGTCACGACGTGCGTGTCGCGATTTTCCCGTCGAGCGCGCCGCAACTCCGCGTAGCGCGCGTGGCGCAGCGCTTGCTAATCACGCGCGCATGATTCGTTCAATGTCGATCGCGATCGCTTTATCGTTCGTCTCGCTATTCACGTTCACCATCGCCGGGTGCGGCGACGCCGGCGCGGGCCAGGACGCCTCGATCGATTCCGCGCCGTTCGACTCGCCGCCGCTCTCGTGCCGCTATCCCGACGGCCGGATCTGCGGCAACGGCCAGGTCGGCAACGACAACCCCGGCTGCCCCTCCACCGACGGCTGCAACTTCTGCAACTGCGAGTTCGTTACCTTCACCTGCACGGAGATCGCCTGCACCGACGGCTCCGCCCCGCACGACTGATTGATGGCGCCTCAGCGCGGATCGTCGACGTGGATGGTTTCGGTTTTGTAGGGCTTGAAGCCGAGGCGTTGATAGAGGGGAAGCGCGCGCGGGTGATCGAGCGTCTGCGTGTGGACCCAGAGGCGACCGAGCCGCGGCTGCGCCCACGCGCGGTGAATCGCCCAATCGAGCAGGTACGCGCCGAGGCCCTGGCCGACGAACTCGGGGATCAAACCGAAGTACGCCACCTCGATCTCGCCGCCGACGCGCCGATCGAGCTCGACGTAACCCGCCGGCACGCCGGCCGCGTACAGCACCCAGACCTCGACGCGCTCGTCGCCGAGGATGGCCGCCAACTCGGCGTCGCTCAGCTTCTTGCGACTGCGATCGGTCCATAGCCACCGCTCGCCGATGGTGTCGTAGAGGTAGCGATAGAAGGAGACGGTCGGCTTGCGCGCGTGGACGATTTGCAGATCGTCGCGCAGCGGCGCGGTCGGCCGGTCGCTCGGCGGCTCGCGCATCTCGAGGTACGTGACGACGGTGGAGATCAGAGCCGGGCCAGCCATCCGCTCGCCGCCGCGCCCTGCTTCGGATGCGTCTTGAGCGACTCGAGGATCGAGCGCGCGTCGGCGTCACCACCGACGGCCATCTGGCCCCACGCGGCGACCAGCGTCTCGAACGTCGGGCGCCCCTCGGTGCCCATCTGCGGCTCGATCTGCGCCGCCATGCGCCCGAGCATCACCAGCTCGGCGCGAACCGGCGCCCACGACGCTTTGCCGTCGGCGATGTCGCGTACCAGCGCCGTCATCTGCTCTTGCGTCATATCGCTCATGGGACACCTCCTCGAATGAGTATCTCACTTAATTAGGGCGAATGGCGTGGCGTGCAAGCGACCAATCAGAACGGGTTGTTGAGCAGGAAATAGACTTGATTCGAGCCGCCGGCGTTGACGCCGTAGGCGTAGCCGAGCTGTAGCGCGGCGCCGAAATAGTAGCCGTAGATCAGCTCGAGCATCACCTCGGCGCCGACGCCGACCTTGAGCTTGTCGAAGCTGAAGCCTTCATTGAACGCGCCGCCGTAATCGGTGAACAGCTTGCCGTGCAATCGCCGCAGATAGACCGGAAACGTCGAATAGCCGCGCTCGATCCAGACAATCGGGAAACGATATTCGACGTTGAGCACGTGGAATTGATCGCCGACGACCGAGCCGTAGCCGTAGCCGCGCAGCGGCGCGGAGCCGGGACGCGAGAAGTCGTAGATCGACTTCAACAGGTCTTGCGGCGGATAGCCGCCGAGGAAGAACGCGCTGCGCCGATTGGGATCGCCGCCCGAGATGCCGCCGGCGTACGCCAGCGACAAGACGTGATCGCGCAGCCACGCCGGCTTCCACGGCATGGGAATGAACTCGTTCCAGCGCCACGAGACCGAATAGGTCGTATTGAAGCTGGAGCCGAGAAACGGCGCGCCGATGCCGAGCGACACGCCGACCGTGCGGCCCTGCGCGGTCGAGACGGAATACAGATAGCGGCGTAACGCGCTGAACGACCACGAGACGCCGATTCCCGCCACGCGGCCGTTTTGCGGCAATTGCGGCACGAGGTGCGTCGGATCGGGCGGCGGCATCGGCGTCAAGCTGCGCGAATAGTCCACGTCATAGGAGAAGCTCAGATCGGACGATTCAATCAGGTGGCGCAAGATGGGTAATTGAATGCCGGCGCCGAAGGTCCAATCCTCTTGATCGAAACCGATGTCTTGTCCATTGATGACCAGGCCGCCGCGGTGGCCGAGCGAGCGGCCGGCGCCGACGTAGAGATTGGGCCACAGTCCGTAGTAGCTGTAGTTGGCGCTGAAGTTGACGTCGTCGGAGCGGCCGGTGCCGAAGGCGAGATCGAGCGCCCACGCGTGGCGGCCGGCGACGTCGGAGCCGTTCAGTCTGAAGCCGAGTAATTCGCCATAACCGTCGGGCTGGGCATAAGGGGTAAAGGTCCACGGGAACAAAGTGGTCAATGGGTTATAGCGGTGCGAAGGCAGCGGTGTGCCGCTCTTGGGCGATTCGGAGTCGGGGCGATCGAGCAGCGACGGCGCGGCCAACCACCACTTGGAGGGATCGAGATCGGCGATCTCCAGATCGTAGCCTTCGGCGCGGAAGCCGACGAAGGCGACGCGTTTGCCGTCGGGGGAGATCGCCGGATCGAACAGTCCATTGACCACATTGGTGGCTTGAAACAGTTTGCCGGTGGACAATTCATAGGCATAGAGGTTGTGAACCTCAGTGCGGTCACTGACGAAGTACAGCCAATGGCCGTCCGGCGAAAAGCGCGGCTCCAGGTCTATGGAGCGATCGTGCGTGATTTGAGTCAGCTTGCGCGTGGCGAGATCCATCAGCCAGATGTCGCGATAGCCGTTCTCACGCCACCACGAGAACGCCAGCGTCTTGCCGTCGGGGGAGAACGACGGCGTATAGACCTGCTCGAAGCCGCGCGCCGGGATCAGCTCCTCGATTCTGCCGCTTTCGATGTCCATTAAAGACAAACCGCGCGACGTCAGTGAATTGACTTCGAACGCGACGCGTTTGCCGTCCGGAGACAGACCGGGATTGGTGGTGCGCAGGCCTTCGGTCAGGCGGCGCTTCTCTTTGGTTTGACGATTGTAGACATAGACGTCGTCATAGAAATAGTAGGTGTCCCAGATGTCGACGGCGTGAAAGACGCCGATGGTGCCGTCGGCGCTCAGGCTCGGGCCGCCGGCGCCGTCGACTTTGAGCTCGGTCTGCGATTGGCCGGTGTCGACATTGAGGCGCATCAGGCGCGGGCGCGTGTGGCCGTCGGATTCGGAGTAGACCACCTCGCGGCCGTCGGGCGTGAAGGCGGGGCGATTGACGGTCTCGAGGTAGCTGGTCAATTTGCGCGACGGCGTGATGCCGCGCGCGGCGATGGCGTCGCGCTGCGCGCCATAGCGCCGCTCGAGCTCGCGCTTGAAGTCGACATAGACCTGATCCCACGTTTGACCGGTGGCGTGGCGTAACGCGCGGCTGAGCCCGCCGGGGATGCAGACCGAGCCATAGTCTCTAGAGAGCTTGAGCAGCTTGTCCTGACCATAGTGCTCGGCGACGAAGCGCATCAGTGCGGAGCCGTAGAGATAGGCGGCGTTGCCGAATGGGAACAGCGTCGGGAAGTTGCTGAACTGATCGAGACGCTGGAGGTGATGCTCGAGCGTGGCGGCGCGCAGGTACATGTCCCAGATCGAGTTGCGCAGGCGGCCGCCGGAGGTGCGCGCCGACTCTTCGAAGACGGCGAGGCCTTCGATGATGTAGCGCGGCTGCGCTTGATTGGGCGCGTAGATGATGCCGAGGCCCCAGCCGAGGACCGCATTGAGGACGTTGGCGCAGACACCGCCGATGGTGCCGATGTGCAGGATATGGGTGTACTCGTGCATGAACAGGCCCGAGAGCCAGTCGTCGTAGTCGTTGAGCTCGGCGCGATCGTCGGGCGACGTGGCGAACAGGCGGATGGCGGGATAGGGCTGCACGGTGGCCGAGCCGTTGAAGTCGTCGGTGTCGTCGGTGATCACGACGTGCGTCTTGCGCTTGAGGCCGGTGCCGAGGAACGGCGTCAAACGTCTGCGCGCGTCCTCGGCCACCACCGCGAGGCGCTGCGCCACCTGCTCCTCGCCGATTCGGCCGTCGGAGTACGTGTAGTAGTGAATGTGGAAGTGCGGCGTCTCGATGGTGCGCCAGCGCTGCGCCGGATCGCCGGCGAACGCGGAGCGCGCGGCGAACAGCAGGACGAGCGCGAACGCCGTCGACGCGCGGCTCACAGATCGGTCCCGAGCACCTGGCTTATCGGCTGGTAGCCGAGCGATTGATAGAAGCGCTCGGCCTCGAGGTTGCCGGCCCAGACGGTGAGGACGAGCTGCGCGGCGCCTTTCTGGCGCGCCCACGCGGCGCCGGCCTCGAGGAGCGCGCGGCCGCAGCCGGCGCGGCGGCGCGCGCGCGTGACCACCAGGTCCTCGACGTGGCCGCGGCGGCGCTGCACCATCGACGCGGCCGGCGGCGTGTCGTAGATCTGCATCCAGATGAGGCCGCACACCGCCCCGCCGCCGTCGTCGGCCACCAGCAGCGTCTGCCAGCCGCCGGTCTGCGCGTCGCGCACCCGATCGTCGACGAGGCGCGAGCGATCGTAGTCGACGCGAAAGAAGCCGGGCTGAAGCGACGCGTGCAACTCGTCGACCTCGCGCCACAGCGCGAGCAGCGCCTCGCGATCGGCGGGGCGCGCAGGACGAACGCGCCACGGCCGAGCTTCAGCCAGGGAACGCCTCCGCGAGCACGCGCTCGACGTCGCGGCGCGAGACCGGCTTGCGCAAGAAGAAGTCGGCCCCGAGCGCGCGCGCGTGCTCCTCGGTGGCGGGCGCCGACTCGGTGGTGACGACGCAGATCTTGGTCGACGCCTTGGTGGCGTCCTCGCGGACGCGGTGGATCAGCTTCATGCCGTCGAGGATCGGCATGTTGAGATCGACGAACAGCAGATCGAAGCGGCCCTCGTGCAGGAGCTTGAGCGCGGCCAGGCCGTCGGCGGCTTCGGTCACCTCGGCGCCGCGCTTGCGGACGGCGAGCGAGAGGAGCTGGCGCATGGCGGTGGAGTCTTCGACGATCAGGATCTTGAGCGGCGCGGTCATGAAGCTCGACTCCTGGACGAGGGCACGGGCGCGACCTGCGCGCGATGCGCGGGCGCGTCGAGAAACGGCTCGAGCTGGCGCAAGAACTCGTCGGGGCGCTCGAGGAACGGCATGTGGCCCGACGCGGGGACGACGCGCAGCTCGGCGCCGGCGATGGCGCGCTGGAGGCGCTTGCCGTGCGCCAGCGGCACGATGCGATCCTCGTCGGCCCACAGCACCAGCGTCGGCGCGGTGACGCGGCCGGGATCGGCGTTCGAGTCCGCGAGCGCGGCGATCGCCTGCATCGACGCGTACGTCGCCTCGCGGCCGCCGGGGCGATTGAGGCGCGCCCAGTAGTAGTCGACGAACTCGTCGTCGGCGAAGCGCGGGTCGCGCACCTGGTCGCGGATCATCACGCGCTTGATGTCGGCTTTGCGGAAGGCGTGGCGCCAGAGGAACGGGCCGACGACCGGCTGGAGCAGGAGCTTGCCCTCGGCGGGGATGGCGATCGGGTAGACGGTGGCGCAGCACAGGGCGAGGCGGCTCACGCGATCGGGATCGCGCGCGGCCAGCGTGAGCGCGACGCCGCCGCCCATCGAGTGGCCGAGTACGTCGGCGCGCGGCAGCGAGAGCGCGTCCATCACCTCGGCGACGACGCCGGCGAACGACGGCAGGTCGTAGTTGAACTTGTCGGGGGCGGGGCGATCCGATTCGCCGAAGCCGGGCAGATCGAGCGCGATCACGTCGTGCTTCTCGGCGAGGCGCGGCAGCACGTGGCGGAAATACCAGTGCGAGACGAAGAAGCCGTGGATCAGCACCAGCGGCTCGCCGCGGCCGGCGCGGTGCACGAAGATGCGCCCGCAGGTGGCGTCGACGAAGCGGCCCGGCAGACTCATCGACGGGAAAATTACCACAGATGGGCGAGCGGCGGGATCGAGCGGATTTCGCCGCCCGCTAGGCGAGCAGCATGTCGCCGGCGGCGCGCAGCAGATCTTCGGGGTAGCGCGTGGCCATGTGCTCGTGCACCAGCGACTCGATCTCCTGCGCCGTCGGGAGCGCGAGCGCCCGCTCGGCCAGCTCGCGCGCGGCCGACAGGCGCGAGCCGCGCAGCACGCTCTTGACGACGGGGATCGACGTCGAGTTCATCGACATCTCGTCGAGGCCGAGGCCGAGCAGGATGAGCGCGAACATCGGCTCGCCCGACATCTCGCCGCACAGGCCGACGCGCACGCCGGCGGCGTGACCGGCGTCGACCACGTAGCGGATCATGCGCAGGATCGCCGGGTGCAGCGGATGATAGAGGTAGCCGACGTGCTCGTTGCCGCGATCGATCGCGAGCGCGTACTGGATGAGATCGTTGGTGCCGATGGAGAGGAAGTCGCACTCGCGCGCCAGCAGATCGGCCACCATCACCGCCGACGGCATCTCGACCATGATGCCGATGGGAACTTTCGGATCGTAGGGCTGGCCCTCTTTGTCGAGCTCGGCGCGCGCCTCGTCGACCACCGCCTTGGCCTCGCGCAATTCACCGACGCCGGAGATCATCGGGAACATGATGCGCATGCGGCCGTGCACCGACGCGCGCAGAAGGCCGCGGAGCTGCGCCTTGAACAGGCCGCGCTCGCGCAGGCACAGGCGGATCGAGCGCAGGCCGAGCGCGGGGTTGTCCTCGCCCGAGACGGTGGCGAACGGCGCCATCTTGTCGCCGCCGAGATCGAACGTGCGGAACGTCGCCGGGTACGGGTGCATGCGCCGGAGCACGCCGCGCGCGTGCATGAAGTGCTCCTCCTCGCGCGGCAGATCGGGGCGGTCGAGGTAGAGGAACTCGGTGCGGTAGAGCCCGATGCCCTCGGCGCCGTGATCGAGCGCGCTCGACACCTCGTCGACGATCTCGACGTTGGCGTAGAGGCGCACGCGCGCGCCGTCTTGCGTCTCGGCCGGCAGATCGCGGTTCGAGAGCAGCTCGTGCATGAAGGCGACGTGGCGCCGCCCCGACGCGCGGTACTCCTCGCACTGCTGCGGCGTCGGGCGGATGATCACCTCGCCGCGGATGCCGTCGACGATCATCAGGTCGCCGTTGCCGACTTCGTCGGTGACGTGATCGAGGCCGACCACCGACGGGATCTCGAACGCGCGCGCTAGAATCGCCGAGTGCGACGTCTTGCCGCCGACGTCGGTGACGAACGCGCCGCACGCCGCGCGGTGCAGCTGCGCGGTGTCGGCGGGCGACAGATCGTGCGCCACGATGATCGCGCCGGCGGGCGGCATGGCCGGCGAGGTCTCGACGCCGAGCAGGTTGCGCAGGATGCGATCGCCGACGAAGTCGATGTCCGAGCGCCGCTCGCGGAAGTAGTCCTCGTCGAGCGCGTCGAACACCGCCTTGATCTCCTCGACGGTCTTGCGCAGCGCCCACTCGGCGTTGACCTTCTCGTCGCGGATGCGCTTGCGCGTCGGATCGACCAGGTGCTCGTCGTGCAGGATGAGCTGGTGCGCCTCGAGGATGAGGAAATGATCCTCGCCCTCGCGCTCGGCCAATTTCTTCTTCACGCGCTCGAGCTGATCGCTCGAGGTGGCGAGCGCCGAGTCGAAGCGCACGATCTCGTGCTCCACCTCGTCGTCGGCGATGTGGCGCTTGGGCGTCTTGACCTTGCGGCGATCGATGACGAACGCGCGGCCGACGGCGAGGCCGGGCGACGCCGGCACGCCGTGCATGATCTTCGGGGTGCTCCCCTCGCCGCCGTCTCCCGCCACTAGTCCTCCCCGAACTTGTCCCGCACCAGCGCCGCCAGCGCGGCCAGCGCCGCGTCCGCGTCCTCGCCGTGGCACTTCACCGTGATCCACGTGCCCTTGGCCGCCACCAGCATGAGCACGCCCATGATGCTCTTGCCGTTCACCGTCTGCCCGTCCTTCTCGACGGTGATCGCCGCCTTGAACTTGTTGGCCGTCTGCACGAACTTGGTCGCGGCGCGCGCGTGCATGCCGAGCTCGTTCTGGATCTGCAGCTTCTGCTCCGTGGCGTCGGCCATCAGCGCGGTTCCCCCGAACGGCGAATGTGGATGCTCTTGATCGCGGTGGCGGCCAGCTCCTCGGCGAGCGCGCCGGCGCCGTGCAGGCGATCGGCCGTGGCCAGCTTGAACAGCATCGGCAGGTTCATGCCCGAGAGCACGACCGCGCTCCCGCCGCAGCGGCGGCAGCAGAGGTTGAACGGCGTCGAGCCTTCGAGATCGACGAGGAACAGGACGTCGGTGGTGCCGAGCGCCTCGACGGCGGCCTCCAGGTGCTGCTCGGTCTCGAGGCGCGGCTCGCCGAACTGGACCGAGACGGTCTTGACGTCGAGGCCGCCGACCATGCGCTCCGCGGCGTCGACCATCGACTCCGCGGCCGCGCCATGCGTCACGATGATCACGCCGGTCTTCATTCTCGTCCTCTCGCCAGATCGCGATGCCGTACCGTCAACGGATGGCGGCGCGGCATGCGCTTGGCCAGCTCTTGCACTACCGCCACCGAGCGATGGCGGCCGCCGGTGCAGCCCACGGCGACCGTCAGGTAGGCCTTACCTTCGCGCTCGGCGCGCGGTAGTACAAATGTAAGCAAGCCCTCGGTGCGATCCAAAAATTCGCGCGCGTCGGCGTTGTCGAGGACGAACGACGCCACCTGCGGCTCCTCGCCCGTCGAGGCGCTGAGCGACTCGACGAAGTACGGATTCGGCAAAAAGCGCACGTCGAGCACGATGTCCGCCTCGGCGGGCAGGCCGTGCTTGAAGCCGAACGAGAGCAGCGTGATCGCCAGGACGTCGGCCGAGCGGCGGTAGCGCTCCTGGATGACGCCCTTGAGCTGGTGCACGTTGAGGTTGGCGGTGTCGACGACCGCCTCGGCGACCTCGCGCAGGCCGCGCAAGAGGTCGCGCTCGCGCTCGATGCCTTCGCGCAGATCGTCGCCCGAGAGCGGGTGGCGGCGGCGCGTCTCGGAGAAGCGGCGCACCAGCACGTCGTCGCTGGCGTCGAGGAACAGCACCTCGAGCTGGTGGCCGTGCTCGCGCAGGTTGGCGAACGCCTCGCGGTAGCCGGTGAGAAACTCGCCCTCGCGCGCGTCGACCACCAGCGCCGCCTGCTCGGCGTCGCCCGCCGCCGACAGCAGCTCGACGAAGCGGCCGAGCAGCGGCAGCGGCAAGTTGTCGACGCAAAAAAACCCGACGTCCTCGAGCGCGCGCAGCGCCGTCGACTTGCCCGCGCCCGAGACGCCGGTGACCACGACGACACGCATCGGGCGCGCGGGCATCACTCGACCTCGTCGACGTGCTTGAGCGGCAGCTCTTCCGGCTTGGCTTCGATCAGCGCGCGGTTCAGGCGATCCTGGAACTCGCGCGCCGAGTGCTTGCCTTGATACTTCAAGAGCAGGTTGCGCGCGGCCACTTCGATGATCGTCGTAATGTTGCGGCCGGGGCGAATCGGCACGCGCAGCATCGGCACCGCCACGTCGAGGATCGAGTGGCGCAGCTCCTCGACGCCGAGCCGATCGTACTCCTCCTCTTCGTTCCACTCGACCAGCTCGACCACCAGCTCGATCTTCTTGGCGTCGCGCACCGCCGAGATGCCGAACAGGTCTTTTATATTAATGATGCCGAGCCCGCGGATTTCCATGTGGTGCTTGATGATGTCCGAGCCCGAGCCGTAGATCATGTCGGGCACGCGCTTGCGGATCTCGACGATGTCGTCGGCGACCAGACGATGCCCGCGCAGCACCAGATCGAGCGCCGCCTCGCTCTTGCCGATGCCCGACTTACCGAGCAGTAAAATGCCGACGCCGAGCACGTCGATGAGCACGCCGTGGACGCTGGTGGTCGGCGCCAGGCGATCTTCCAGCCACTTGGTGACGCGGTTGATGAACACCGACGACATCAGCGGCGTGGAGAAGATCGGCACCTCGTGGCGATCGCCGCCGGCGACCAGCTCCTGCGGAACCTCGAGCCCGCGCGTGACCACGACGCACGACGGCTCGAGTGCACACAAGGTCTCGAGCCCCATGCGCCGCTTCTCCGGCTCGACCGATCGCAGGTACGAGATCTCGGTGAGCCCGAGCACCTGCAGCCGCTCGGCGTGCACGTACGCGGTGTAGCCGGTGAGCGCGAGCCCCGGCTTCTGAATGCGCGGCCCGGAGATGCGCCGGCCGAGCCCGCCCTTGCCGCCGACGAGCTCGAGGGCGAGCCCCGCGTCGCGCGCTTCGAGCAGACTATCTACACGAATGCTCGGCACTCCTCACCGCGTTACATGTCGCAGTTGAGCGCGTTGAACGATCCGTTCAGCGTCGTGCCGGCGAAGGTGATGGTGAACTTGCCCTGGAGCGGCGTCCTGGTGGTGTCGAACTTGGTGATCGTGAGGTGGCCGCCGCTGGCGACGGTGGTGGTGTCAGGCGTGGTGCCGTTGATCGCGTAGTGGAGGAACGTGGCGTAGACCGGCCCGCCGCCGACGTTGCAGTCGGTGTTCGGGTTGATGGTGAAGCCGTTGAGCTTGTAGTCGGGCACCGCGTCCGTCGAGAACAGGATGTCGAGCTCTTCGTGCTCGATGGTCGGGTCGGCGCCGCCCTGGAAGTTCTTGTCGAACTTGCACTCGGGCGCCCAGTCGCTGAGCTGGATCTTGACCTGGCTCGTCGACAAACCCTGGCAGTCGTCGAAGCGGCCCATCGGCCGCGTGGTGTACATCTGGTCGGCGACCGTGAGCGTGCGGCCGTTGACCGTGAACTTCTCGCCGCCGCTGCAGCCCAGAAGCAGAGACGCGAACATCGCCATCGCGATCGCGTTACGCATCAGTATTTGGCATCCTCGTCGGAGATGACGCGGAAGATCTCGGCCGCGTCCTTCGACTGCATGAGGCGGGTGCGGAACTCCGGATCCTTGAACAGCCGGCTGATCCGCGCCAGCGCCTTGAGGTGAACGCCGGTCGAGTTCTCCGGCGCGACCAGCACGAAGAAGAGGTGCGTCGGCCGCCCGTCCATGGAGTCGAAGTCGATGCCCGACGGCGCGCGCCCGACGCACGCGACCAGCTTGCCGACGGCGTCGAGCTTGCCGTGCGGGATCGCCACGCCTTCGCCGATCGCCGTCGACGCCAGCCGCTCGCGCTCGATGAGCACGCGCGCCAGCGCTTCGCGATCGACGCCCGAGACGTGCGCCGCGAGATGATTCGCCAGCTCCTTGATCACCTCGCCCTTGTCGTGAGCGGACAGGTCCGCGACGATGAGCTCCGGCCGCACGAAATCGACGATCTTCATCCTAGCCTCGAAAGCCCGATGTCAGCTCTGGGCGCCGTCGCCCGTCTCTATCAGGCCGTACGTCCCGTCGCCACGACGATACACGACATTCACTTCGTGTGAAGAGGCGTTTGTAAACACCAGGAAATCGTTGCCCAGCAGGTTCATCTGCATGACCGCTTCGCGCGTGCTCATCGGCTTGGCGAAGAACTTCGACTTCTTGATGATCTTCGGCTCCTCGGCGACCGCTTGCGCCGCCGCGCCGCCCGCCGCCTCGACGGAGACCTCGGCGACCGAGACCACGCTGTGCACGATCTCGCGCTGGCCGTGGATCGACTCGAGGCCTTTGTGGTGGCGGATCTTTTCTTTGTAGCGCCGCACCTGCCGCTCGATCTTCGCCATGACGAGATCGATCGACGAGTACATGTCCTCGGTGGTCTCCTCCCCCTTGATGACGATCCCGTTGTGCAGCGTGATCATCACGTCGGCGACGTGGTTGTACCCGCGATCGCAGGCGAGCACGACGTGCGCCTTGATCGGATCGGGGAAGTACTTGCGGATGCGATCGACCTTTTCGCGCGCGTACTCTTTCAGTGCTTCGGTCGCATCCATGTGACGGAATGTGACGGAGAGCTGCATTGGCGCTTCCTCCGTGAGGCAGGTCTGGAGATCTAGTTTAGAACAGTTGCTTGCGCTTGGAAGAGGAAAGGATGCCGAGCTGCTCGCGATATTTGGCGACCGTGCGGCGCGCGATGTCAATCGTTTGCTCGCGTAAAAGCTCGACGATCTTTTGATCGGAATATGGATGGCGCGGGTCCTCGGCGCTGATGAGCTGCTTGATCTTGGTCTTCACCGCCTCGGAGGCGAGCTTGTCGTCGTCGGTGGTGAGGCGGATGCCGGAGTTGAAGAAGAACTTCAGCTCGAAGATTCCCTGCGGCGTGTGCACGTACTTGTTGGTGGTCACGCGCGAGATCGTCGACTCGTGCATATTAATGTCTTCCGCCACCTCGCGGAGGATCAGCGGCTTGAGGTGCGCGATGCCCTTCTCGAAGAACTCGCGCTGGAACTTGATGATGCTCTCGGTGACTTTGACGATCGTGCGCTGGCGCTGCTGGATCGATCGAATCAGCCACTGCGCCGAGCGCAATTTGTCCTGGATGTACTCGCGCGCCTTGGAGCCGCCCGAGAGGGCGGTGCGGTAGAACGAC
>Ga0070741_10006763_pt1 | contig 24358 bp, 14 predicted proteins | sample Coa_R1_4_FD_66440 | JGI IMG/M metagenome (GOLD analysis project Ga0070741, IMG submission 66440) | Surface soil microbial communities from Centralia Pennsylvania, which are recovering from an underground coalmine fire - Coalmine... | ecosystem: Environmental > Terrestrial > Soil > Unclassified ...
GCGACTACGACCGGCTCGCGCAGCGATTCCTCAAATCCCTGCCCAACGACGCGCAGGCCGACTGGATCGCGCGCCTGGCGCTGACGCCGCGTTTTGATGAGCAGGCGGCGCGGTATGCCTACTCGCCCCTGCCCGGAGCCGACCAGAATGCGGCCTGGGACGATCTGGAAGGCTACAGCTTCATCACGCGCGCGGAGCAGGCGGACTGGCGGACGCTGCATCCGCGCATGAAGGCGGCGCTGCGCCGCCGCCTCGCCCCTCCCGACGAACCGGACGAAGAACGCCGCCATCAGACGGACTGGCGCGACTACTGGCAGTCCCGCGCGCAGAGCGATACCGACGACTACACGGCGCTGGCCTGGTATCACTGCTACCAGCTCGAGCCGGAGCCGACGCGCCTGGAATGGGACGCCCTGGCCGAACGCTCCCTCGGCGGCAGCAAGCCCGACATGGCGCTGCATCACCGCCTGCTCGACTGGTGGACTCCCACCGGTATCGAAAACGGCCCGCCCGCCAACATTCTCGCCGCGCCTGCCCTGAACAGCCTGGGGCTGGGACTGGGGCGCACGTCTCTGGGCCGGCGTGATGCCAATGTCCGCCGCGCGATCGCCTGTTTCGAGACGGCCCTGCAAGTCTGCGCCGAGGCGGACTACTCGGAACTCTGGGCCACCCTGCACAATAACCTGGGACTGGCCTGCCACAACTTGCCGACGGGCGACCGGGGCCGGAACCTGGAGCGGGCCATCGCCTGTTACGAGGCCGCGCTGCGGGTCTATACCGAGCAGAGCTATCCCGAAGATTGGGCCAGGATTCAGAGCAATCTCGCCACCGTCTATGGCGATCTGCCGACGGGCGACCGGGGCCAGAACTTACAGCAAGCCATCGCCTGCTGCGAAGCCGCGCTGCGCGTGCGTACCGAAGAGCGCACTCCTGTCGAATGGGCTGCCACGCAGCATAACATGGGCAACGCCTATGCGCGCCTGCGCATGGGCGACCGGGCCGCGAATCTACAGAAGGCTCTGGCCTGCTACGAGGCGGCGCTGCGCGTGCGCACGGAACAGGAGATGCCTGTGGAGTGGGCGATGGTGCAGGGCTGCCTCGGCAATGTCTATACCGACCTGCCCACCGAAGACAAAAGCGCCAATTTGCAGCAGGCCATCGGCTGCTATGAGGCGGCGCTGCGGGTCTATACCGAACAGGACTATCCTTACGACTGGGCGCTGACGCACAACAACCTGGGTCTCGCCTACGTCGCTCTCCCTGACGGGGACAAAATCGCCAACCTGCAGAGGGCGATGGACTGCTATGCCGCCGCGCTGCGTGTCTACACGGAGCCGGACGATCCCTCTCACTGGGCCATGACCCAATGCAATCTCGGCGTGGCCTATCAAAGCCTGCCTGCGGGCGACCGGCGCGAGAACCTGGAAAGAGCGGCGGCCTGCTATGAGGCGGCATTGCGGGTCTACACGGAGCCGAACTACCCTTACGAGTGCGCCATGACGCGAAGCAATCTCGCGTTGGCGCGGAAAGAGCAGGGAGATTTCGCCGGGGCGAAGCAAGCGCTTCTCCTGGCGGCGCAGGCGTATCGGCAGATCGGCATGGAAGAGGGCGTGCGCGAAGTCGAAGAGGAGTTGGCCGGGCTGCCGGAGAGCGAGTAGATCGCCCGCTACCGGCGCTGAAGTTCGGCGCGCAGCCATGCCGCCCGGTTGCTGGTGATGCCGTCCACACCGGCGGCGACCATCTGCTGGGCGATTTCGGGGTCATCCACCGTCCAGACAGTGAGCGTCAGGCCCGCCACTTGCACGCGCCGCGCGAACGCGCTGTCTATGGGGCCGGGGGCGGACAGGTCGAGGCCGTCGGCCCGGATCGACTGCGCCTGCGCGATGAGGGTCTCCACGTCGGGCGTCCAGGCATGGGCGGCAGGGTCTTGGCGGAAACCGGCCAGATAGTAAGTCTTGATCTGCGGCAGGCGGCGTTTCGCCTCGGCCAGCGATTCGGCGCGGAAACTGATGATCGCCAGTTGCGCGGGCGTCTTCCCGGACTGCCGGATCGCCCTCTCGACGGCGGGAACCGCTTCCGGGCCGGTCTTGATCTCGATAAAGCACCTGGCTCCCTGCGGGATCGTCTCCAATGCCTCCCGCAGCGTGGGCAGCCTCTCTCCGGCCCAATGCGCGCCCTTCCATCGCCCCGCGTCCAACTGCCGCAGTTCTGCCAGGGCGCTCTCCCGGATTACCTTACGCAAGCCGGTCGTGCGTTCCGTGTCGGCGTCATGGCACACGATCGCCTCGCCGTCTTGCGTCAGATGGATGTCCAGTTCGATGGCGTCCACCTTCCGTTCCCAGGCGAGCCGGAACGCGGCCAGCGTATTCTCCGGCGCATCCGCAGACTCGCCGCGATGCGCAATGAACTCCACCTGCGCCATCTGCCTCTCCTTTCTCCTCTGCGCAGAGTATACCTGACGCCTGAGCGGGTACAGAACGTACCCGTCTCGGTGGCGGCTGCGCCGCCAAGCGTCCTGCCGGACGCACCCGTATGGAAAGGCCGCCTCTTGGTATGCAGCAGAGTGCGATACATGCGGAGAGGCGTTGAGTACGCATCCCGTCCGGTAGGACGATTGGCCGCAGGCCCTCCAGACGGGTACGTTCTGTACCCGGACTTGCTATCTCAATCTCCTGCTCGGCAGCGCGCTCCGACAAGGAGTTTGCCCCACGAACGCCGAATCATGTCCCGGCCTGGCGTCTATCGGCCCGGCCATCCCTGAGAAGATCAATAGCCCTCCCTTATCAGGAGGGATGAGGAGCAAGTCTGAATGAGTGAACCGCTACGTGTCGGATTAGTCGGATGCGGCGGCATGGGCAATGAGCATCTCAAGATCATTGCCCGGATACCGGAAGTCGAACTGGTCGGAGTGTGTGATTACCGCCAGCAGCGTTTGACCCGCATGTGCCAGTTGCACAATGCGCCTGGCTGGCTGGATTACGAGGAGTTTCTGGACGACGCCAGGCCGCAGGCCATCCATATCTGCTCGCCCTCCGGCCTGCACGCCGAACACGGCATCGCGGCGGCGGAGCGCGGCATCCACGTCCTCTGCGAAAAGCCGCTCGATATAGACCTTGCCAAAGTAGACCGGCTCATCGCCACCTGCGACCGGCACGATGTCCGCCTGGGCTGCATCTTCCAGCGGCGCATGAGTCCCGCCGCGCAGAAGGTGCAGCGGGCCATCGCGGAGGGCAGGATGGGCCGTCTGCTCTCATGCAGCATCTCCGTGAAATGGTGGCGCTCGCAGATGTACTACGACAAGGACGACTGGCGCGGAACCTGGGCTTTGGACGGCGGCGCGCTCGCCAACCAGGGCATCCATTCGCTCGATCAGATGGTCTGGATGGCCGGGCCGGTCGCCGAGGTCGAGTACGCGCATCTGGAGACGGCCAACCACTCCATCGAGGCGGAAGATCTGGCCTTCGTGGTCGTGCGCTTCGAGAACGGCGCGCGCGGCCTGATCGAAGTGACCACCTGCTGCCAGCCCGACCTGGCGACCCGCCTGGAGGTCTACGGCACGAACGGCTCCGCCGCGCTCGATGACGCCAGAGTGACGCGATTCGGGCTGGATGGCAAGGATATGCTGGACACGCTGGAGGATACCGGTTATCTGACGGGCGGGCGGTCCGATCCCTGGGCCATCAGCCTCGGCGGGCATGAGGCGCAGATTCGAGACTTCTATCAGGCCATTGCGGAGCATCGCCCGCCGCGCGTGGATGGGCGCGAGGCCCGTCCTTCCGTAGACCTGCTGACCAAAATCTATGCTAAAGCCTTCCCCGGCCAGAAGATCGGAACCTAGCATTCGCCACAGTATGGAGGGCCGGAGAACCATGCCGACAATGACAGCCATCTTGCAGCTGATGAGAAGGAAAAGCGTCCTGGTCGCATGGTTCGGGGTAGGCGCGCTGCTGATAGCGCCCTGCCGGACGGTTGCGCGTGCGGACGCGCAACGCCCGCCCATGCCCGCTGTTACTCCTGTCGCACAGGGCAAAACGTCCGCTCCGGTCACGCCGACTCGCGCCCTGTTTCGATACCGGCGCGATGACCGCGCGCCCGGCCATCTGACGACCGTCCGCATCAACGCCGCGCGCACGGCCGCTGCGCCCGTCAGACCGCTGATCTTCGGCAATTTCATCGAGCATCTGGGCGGCGTTGTCTACGATGGCATCTGGGCGCAGGCGCTGCTCAACCCCAACCTCGAACGTATCACGCCGAACGACAAAGCCCCGTCGGACTGGGAATTGACCGGCCCGACCGCCTGGCAAGCCGGGGGCTATCTTTCGCCGCTCTGCGTGCGCCTGACGACAGGCGGCGCGTTGGCGCAGACCGTTCCCCTGCCGAGCCATCGCACCCGCAGCTACACGGGCTATCTCTATGCGCGCGCGCCGGAAGGAAAAGGAGAGATCACGGTCGCGCTGCAGGGCGTCGGGCCGAAAGCGGGGCGGGTGTTCGCGCAGGCCGCGCTGCCCGTCGAGAATGCGGTGTGGCGCAAGTTCGCCGTTCCGTTCGTTCTGCCGGACGGCGCGCTGGCGAAAGGCGAGCGGGCGCGGTTTGTTGTCACGCACGCGGGCGGCGGGCCGGTGGACATAGATCAGTGCGAACTGTTTCCCAAAGACAACCTGCTCGGCATGGACCCCGACGTGATCAAGAAAGCGCGCGAGTGGCATATTCCGGCGCTGCGCTATCCCGGCGGAAACTTCGCCAGCGGCTATCACTGGCAGGACGGCATCTTTCGCCGGGAGCAGCGCCCGACGCGCCGCAATCCGGCCTGGGGCGGCGTCGAACCCAATCACTTCGGCACGAACGAGTTCATCCGGTTCTGCCGCCTCATCGGGGCGCAGCCGCAGATCACCGTCAACGCGGGCGACGGCACGCCGGAAGAGGCCGCTGCCTGGGTCGAGTACTGCAACGCGCCGCCGGGCCGCAGCAAGTACGGCCTGATGCGCGCGACCAATAGCTCCCCGGAAGAGTATGAGGTCGGCCTGTGGGAGATCGGGAACGAACTCTACGGCGGCTGGCAGATCGGGCATACCGATGCGGCGGGCAACGCCGCCCGGTTCGTGCGCTTTCGGGACGCGATGCTTCAGGCCGATCCCGACATCCATCTCATCGCGACCGGCAAGGGCGACGAGTTCACGCCGGAGGGCTTGCAGCGCAACCGCATCTGGAACGAGCGCCTGCTGCGCGCCGCCCTCGCCAACGGCAGGCCCGCCCCGGACTATCTCTCCCTCCATCCGCTCGTGCCGCTGCCCTACGACCTGGAGAAAGCGACCTATGCAGAGCAGTACGAGAGCGCGATGGCGCAGCCGACTTTCCTGAGCGACAGGATGCTGCCCGATCTTGCCGCGCTGATCACCGCTATCGAAGGGCCGCAGGCGAAGACACGCCTCGCCGTGACCGAATGGGGACTGATCGTCGGGGGGCCGAAGTGGAGAGACAGCCCCAACCACGATACGCAGGCCGGGGCCGTCTTCAACGCGCTGACCCTGAACGCCTTCCTACGCAATAGTGACTGGGTGACGCTGGCGAACATGACCGCGCTGCTGCACGGCGGGGGCATCAAGAAGGTCAACGGCGTGGTGATCGTAGACCCGCAGTTCTGGACACAGAAGCTCTATACCGACTCCCACCCGCACACGCCGGTAGAGACGACGACGACCGGGCCGGGCCGTGATGTGCCTGCGCGCGGCTTCCTGCCCGCCGTCGTCAATGTGCCGGATGTGGATGTCGCCGCTGCCCTGACCGCAGACGCCCGCACTCTCGTTGTCTATGCCGTCAATCGCCACCGGACGGAGGCGCGTCCGCTGCGCCTGGAAGTCGCTGGTTTCGAGGCGGCTGCTCTCTCCGCCACGCTCCTCACCGCCGCCGACCCGCAGGCCCGCAATACTCTCGATAAGCCGGACAACGTCGCGCCGCGCCCGTTCCCGACACCCGCCTGGCCTGCCGCGAACGGCGATTGGCGCGTCTCCCTGCCGCCGCACTCGCTTGCTCTGTTCACGCTGTCAGCCAAACGATAAGATAAGCGCCTACCAGAAATGCCACTGGTGGGTGACGAGTACGTAAACGCCGAGGGCGAGGTTCGTCACGGCATGGGCGACGATGCAGGCAAAGAGGCTGCGGGTCTGGCGCAGCAGCAGGCCGTAGGCGGCGGCGCAGACGAGGGCGGCCAGCCACTCCGGGTGCGCGGCCCCGAACGCAACCGCTACGATCCCGAACGCGGAGGCGCTGAAGGTTCCTATCGGTAGGGAAGTAAAGTCCTCTTTCGTCAGGTAGCGCAGCAGGAAGGAGCGCCAGAATAGCTCCTCCATGACCGGAACCATGAGGACGAGGCCGAAGAAGCGGAACACAAGGAACAGGCCGCGCAGTCCGGGTTCCGCAATCGCGGCGAAGGGGTTGAAGGCCGCGCGCTGGCCCAGGAAGGCGAGGGGCGGCGTCACCCTGTCCAGCAGGATCCACGCGGCAAAGACCGCCAGCCCGACCAGCGCGGCAAGCAGCAGCACATGCGCCTCGAATCGAATGTCCTGCCAGACCGCCCGGAACGCGACCAGCGCGCCGGTCACGATACAGACTTTGGCGATATAGAGCCAGACATAGTGCGCAGGGAATCGCGGTTCCAGCAGGGCCGTCATTCCCATAAAGACGGCCATCGGCGCGACATAGGCCAGCCAGAGCGGATACGGCGCGCTTCTGGCGGCGCTGGTCTCGGTGGAGGCGGGGCGGGTCGCGGACAAAGTCCTTCTTTCTCTCCTCTTCGGCGGTCTGATTCCTATTCCATCATCGGCAGACGCTTCCCCGGTCTCGATATGTCTTGCGCCCCAAAAGGTTTAGAGCGTCCAGCCTTTGCGGAAGGCGGGACGGATGTAGGCGTCGGCTTCCGCAGCGTTCCGGGCGCGCATCTGCGCGGCATCCCATTCGATCCGCCTGCCCACGCGCAGCGCGACATTGCCGAGCAGCAGCGATTCGGTCAGGACGGCGGCGTAGCCGAAGTGCGAGAGCGCCTGGCCGTGTCCCAGGCAGGCATCCACCCACTCGTGATGATGGCTGCGCGTGCGCGGCAGCGTCGGGGCGGGCGGCGTAAATTCGGCGAACTGTTTGCGCGGCAGCAGCACGAACATGTCCTCTTCCGTCTCCCCGCCGTGCCAGGTGCGGGTGAACAGCGTTCCTTTCGTCCCGATGACCAGCGAGCCGCCATCCTTGCTGATCAGTTTCTCGCCCTGGAACAGTTCGCGCGGGGGCAGCTTGCCGCCGTCGTACCAGGTCATCTTGACGGGCGGCTGACTGCCGCGCGCCGGGAAGTGCAGTTCGAGGATGCTCCAGAGCGGGGCCGTCTCCTTCATCGTCGGGTCGGTCAGCGCGGGAGAGCAGTCCTTGATCTCCACCGAGGTCGGCGCTCCAAGCTGCAAGCCCCAGAAGGCGGTGTCGAGGTTGTGGATGCCCATGTCCCCGATGGCTCCGGTCCCGAAGTCCCAGAAGCCGCGCCACTTGAACGGCACATAGGCGGGGTTGTAGGGGCGCTCAGGCGCGGGACCGAGCCAGACATCCCAGTCCAACTCCTTCGGAACCGGCGGCGTCTCCTTCGGGCGGGCGATGCCCTGCGGCCACCAGCCCGCCGGGCGATCCGTCCAGACGTGCAGTTCCGTCACATCGCCGAGCGTTCCTGCGCGCATCACCTCGACGGCGCGGCGCGTTCCCTCGAAAGCGTGGCCCTGCGTTCCCATCTGCGTCACCACGCCCTTCTCGGCAGCGACCTTCGCCATCTGACGCGCCTCCCAGACGCTATGCGCCAGCGGTTTTTCGCAGTAGACGTGCTTGCCCAGTTGCATCGCGGAGACAGAGATAATGGCGTGGTTGTGGTCGGGCGTGGCGACCAGCACCGCATCGAAGTCCTTCTCGGCTTCCAGCAGCTTCCGCCAGTCGGTGTACTGCTTGGCGTCGGGATAGCGTCCGAACGACTCGGCGGCGCTGCGCAGATCGCAGTCGCAGAGCGCGACGATCTGCGCGCCGGTGTCGTGGAGGTCGCTGATATTGTCCGCCCCGCGGCCGCCCGCGCCGACGACCGCGACGCGCAGCTTCTCGCCTGCTGCCCTGCGTCGAGAACGGGACGCCTTTGCGGGCCGCGCGTCCGCCGCCATACCGCCCGCCAGCGCCGCTGCCCCTGCCAGGAAAGAGCGGCGGCTGATCGGTGGGGGAACTTGCTTCATGGGAGCCTCCTTCGCCTCAGACACGGGGTTGAAACCCCGGTCTGGAAATGCCAAGCCTGCCTGCGCAGGCTGGAAGTCCACGCAGGTGGACTTGGCAACTTCAGATCGGCCTTTCAAGGCCGCGTCCTATTTATAGCGCCGGGGTGAGCGTGATCTTCCGAAATTCGACAGGGCCGTGATCGCCCTGAATCATCAGAGGGCCGGGGCTGCCCTCGTCGCAGTCCAGCGCGCCGCCGGTGATGCCGGGAATGGTCTGCCGATCTATGACGGTCTCGCCGTTGAGCGCCACTGTCACCATCCGCCCGACCAGCGTGATGTCGAACGTCTGCCACTCGCCCGGCTTTTTGGCCGTATCTATGCAGGGCGCGAAAAAGCCGTAGATGCCGCCGAGCGTATACCGGCTCGGACGCGGCCCCTCGTCGTCTTCGATCTGAACCTCGTATCGCCCGCGCAGGTAGAGACCGCTGTTCGCGCCTGCCGGATACCGGAACTCGACATGCAGCTTGAAATCGTTGAACTTCTCGGTCGTGACCAGGTTCGCGCCGCCACCGGTATTGCGCAGCACGCCGTTCTTCACCGTCCAGTGATTTTCGCCGCCCTGCGGCTTCCATCCTGCCAGGCTCACGCCGTTGAAAAGCTCTCTCGGCTGGCCCCATCGGGGCGGGCGTTCCCGATGCAGAGACGGAGCGCGCCGGGCCGTCCAGGAACAGACACCGGCGTCATAACCCGTGACCGTTCCCGTAAGCCTGTCTCCCTCCCACCGGCCCTCGAACTGCAAGTCGCGGTCTTCATACTGGGGCGGCAGCGTGAAACGCAGCGTTCCCTGCGAGAACTCGACGCGCGAGATCGGACGCACGCTGCCCACCGTGCCGACGAACCGGCCCACGAGGGTCGCGCCGGAACGCTCAATCTCCAGCCAGGAGTACGCCTTTCCCTGCGCGGTCTGGACGGTAATATCCCACGCCCCCACCGGCTGCCGGAGTTGCGAGGAAGCCTGGCGTACCTTCGGCTGAGGCGCAGGAGCCGCTGACACGACAGCAAGCCCCAGGCTTAGAACCATCGCCCCTGCCGTCCAACTCCACGCGCTTTGTTTCCTCATCAGGCAACCTCCTTTTGGAGTATAGAAACCGACTCGCTCCGGCGGACGCCACAGATCCGGCAGTTTGTATTTTGAACCCGGCGGGTAGCCGTAGGGCCACCGGTAGTACCAACTCACGCGGGCCTGCTCGGTCGTCAGGGAAGGAACATAACGAAATGCTCCTATGTCGCGGGGCCGGTTCTGCGGAAACTCCCCGTTCGGCGGGAGCGCCATCATCTGATTCCCGCCGTCTTCGGCGTCAGGACACGGTTGTGGAGCGACTGTTCCAGAGCGGGGCGGAAGTCGGCGGGCGCGGTCTTCGCGGCCTGTTTCAGCGCATGGAGGGAAGCGTTCCCTGGAATGCGTTCCAATGCCATGCGCGCCTCGTCGCGCACCGCCGTATCCGTCAGCAGTGGGGCGATGCCCGGAACCGCGCGGCTGTCCGCCGTAAAGCCGAGCAGATGCAGCGCCTCTGCGCGTGTCGCCGTCGGGCGGCGGGACTGCGCGACTTGCAGCAACTCCGTCGAGACGGCCCGGGCCTCCTTTCCCGCGCCCGGTCGCGCCGCATGGTGGGCGATGTTCTCCAGCGCGCCTTTCGCCGCTTTCGCCACGCCCCTGTCCGGCGACGCGCACAGGTCGGCTATCGGCGCGACGGCTGCCGCGCCCATCGGCCCCGCTCCGCGCCAGGCCGCATAGCGTCTCTCCGCATCCGGCGATTTCAGCGCCTCCAGAAAGGCGTTCAAATCCGATTCCATGCTGAGGCAGCCTCCTGTTTACGGGCGCTGGCCCGCGATCTTCGTCCGAATGTGATACAGTCCGGGCGAGGCGGTGATATAGAGCGTTCTGGCATCGGCATCGCCACAGGCGCAGTTGGCGGCGACCTCCGGCGCTTCAATCGTGCCGAGCCGCTTGCCGGAAGGCGCGAAGACCTGCACGCCGCCGGAGCCGGTGCAGTAGATGTTGCCCCGCGAGTTGTTGGTGGGGGTGCGAAAGACCTCCGGTCCCATAGCGCGTTTCCTCCTCCATTGTCTGAACTTAACTGTCTGAACTGGGATTTATCGGATTACAGGATGGACTGTGATTAAGCCTGGCCCCATCATAGTCCATCCTTTAATCATTCTAATCACAGTTCAGACAGGCTCTTTATTTCTTGACCGGCTTTATCACACGCTTGAACTGGAGGCTGCGCGCGCCAAAGTTGAGGAGCAGCCCGACCTCCAGACCGTAAGCCTCCAGATAGTTGATGGCCTGCGCCAGATGAACGTCTTCCAGTTGCAGGAGGGCTTTGATTTCGACCATCACGGTCTCTTCTACAAAAAAATCCACACGGCGGGTTCCAATCTCGACGCCTTTGTACAAAACCCGCATCTCCTGCTCGCGGCTGAACTCCAAACCCTGCTGCGCCATCTCGACGGCTAACGCCCGCTGATAAATCACCTCCTGGAACCCATTGCCCAGCGCGCGATGCACCTCCATGGCGCACCCGATGATCTTGTGCGTCAAATCTGCATGGGCGTAGCGCGCCTCCATGCTCTCCTCCCTCTGTCTTTCCCTGTCTGAACTGTGATTTATCGGATTACAGGATGGACTATGATTAAGACCAGACTCCATCCTCGTCTCTCCTCCCTTGTCTGAACTGTGATTAGAATGATTAACGGATGGACTATGATTAAGCCAGGCCCAATCATAGCCCATCCTCTAATCCGACTAATCACAGTTCAAGACCATACAGCGCCGCGACACGCGCATCAATCTCCTTCTCCCACGCCTCGCACCCCACGCCCTTTGCGTCCAGGCAACACTGCACGAGTGCAGCAATGGCTTGCCGCTCCGCCTGTGGCGCGTCAGGTATAGGTATTTGTTCAACATAGAAGGTTTTGAGGCGTATGCGCCCTCCTTTTTCGGCATCACCGAGGATAGCGCATTTACTACTGACGTATTCCCAAACTACTTTTGAATTGAGCAGTCCCAACAGATATAGATCGGAGTTGGCAATGCATGTAGCAGTAGCATCGAGATAATGACCTTCCGTATCGAGTGTGAAGCGAGGTTCTTTGCCAATGTCAGGATAAACTATCTTCGGCTTATCGAAAGCATCATAGTAAACACATGACCGAAGTTCCCACCAATGCTTTCCTTTGTCCCAACGTTTTTCTAGTCTGTATTGCTGTATTTGTAAATGTGCGAAGATGGCAGGATAGCGAACTATATCAACGCCTGTGTGGGTCACGATGAACCACTTCTCACGATTGATACACCATCGCCTCACATTGTCACCAACAGCGAGCGGCTTGATAATCTCCGCTGATTTCGGGTCTTGAGTGATGAGTTCAGTTCGCTTCGCATCAGTTATGTAAAAGGCTGAATTCAAACCAGTCACTACACCACGATAAATCTGCCCATTCACGTACTGGCGGAGCGGCACGCCCGCCTTTTCCATCTTTCGCAGTCGGTCGGCGGAAGCAGAGTCGGTCAACGTCCAATCCGCGCCGTGTAAAGCGTTGGATGGTAGTGGTTGCCCGTCGCGCTGAATGAGCGTAAGCACATCAGGATAGGGCGGCTCCAGCGACTTGACCTGTGTGAAGTACACGGGGGGGGGTGTACTATTGCTATAAATTCTCTGCGCAACAAAGATCATTGGGAATGTGGCAGCGTTCTGGAATACCGGCAGTTCACCGAAGTCGGTGATGCTCTCGACACGGCAGGTTTCGGCGATATGCTTGCGCAGCTTCGCGCCATAGGCCGCCCGGAACCATTTGTTCGAGGAGATGAAGACGAGCATTCCGCCCGGACGCAACAGTTGCAGCGCGCGGGCATAGAAATAGCAGTAGAGGTCGGCGGTTCCCGTGTAGACGGCGGGATAGACCTTTTGCAGCGTCGGCTTCTGCTCTATAATGAGTTGTTGCTTGACGTAGGGCGGATTGGCAAGCACGATGTCGAAGCCGCCCGGAACGTCCTGTTCCGCGAGTTCCTGCCCGAAGTTGAACGCCCCGCCGATGGTCGCTAACGGCTTCTCCGGCAGGAAGACCTCCGCGAACTCCACGCCCCAATCGAAGCCCTCCACCTGCGCGCCCGGATGAATGCCCTGCGCGATTTCATCACGCAGTCTGGCGATCTCCTTATGAAGCGCCTGTTTCTCGTGGTCATGCGCCCGCATGTGCCGGGCCTTCAGCGCCTTGAACCGCTCGATCTGTTCCTGCCGGAACATATCGGGCTGCGCGCCGCCCTGCGGATCGGGCGCGGCCAGGCTATCGCCATATTCGATTTTGAAATCCAGGTTCGGCAGAGGCGGCGGCGTCTCGCCGTTGAACTCGACGACCAGCGACAGCCACAGGCGCAGGCGCGCGATCTGAATGGCGAACTCGGCATTGTCCACGCCATACAGGTTGTTCTGAAGGATGTCCAGCTTGCGCTTGTACTTGTCTGCCTCCGTCATCGGGTCGGCGCGCACTTCCAGCAGGCCGATGAGGTCATAGAGTTCGTGCAGCATTCCCAGGAGATACGCGCCACTGCCGCAGGCCGGGTCTACGACCTTGACAGCCTTCAGCCTGTCCAGCAGATCGCGCGCGTCCGTCCGGGAAAGATTGTCGGCGTTGCGCGCGTCCACCAGTTCCGCATAGCCGCCGAGATAGCCCTTGAGCGCCTCGCGGCACATGAACGAGACGATAGGGCGGGGCGTGTAGTAGGAGCCGCTGCTATGCCGCTCGCTCTGCGTGACCAGTTCCTCGAAGACCTTGCCCAGCATCTCCGGGTCTACGGCCACCTGAATATCGAGCGGCGTCGTCTCCGTCACGGTGAAGTTGAATCGGGAGAACAGACCGTTAAAGAGAAGGTCGAACGCCTCATCGGGAATGAACTCGCCTTTCTCGTCGCCCTCCGCTTGCTCGAACAGGCCGCCGTTGAGGAACGGCACGTCCCCGATGCGCGCGTAGAGAGCGGGATTGTTGCGTCTCAGGTCAAGGGAATTCTGGTTGTTCAGGCCGGCAAAGAACAGCGGGATCAGGTGCGCCCGATAGAAGTTCTGCGAACGGTCGCGCCCTTCCCAGAGCGCATGGAGGTAGTCCTGTCTGCCCTGGAACCGGAGCCAGCCTTTTTTGGAGAGGAACTGCACGAACATCAGGCGGTTGAAAAGGCGCTGCGTGAAAAGCCGCTTGTCACCCTGCACGCCCTCGATCCTGCCCTCGACGATCTCGAAGATACGCCGATACTCCTTGAAGAAGGCGCTTGTCACCTTCTCTACGTCGAACGCGCCTGCCCACTGGCGCAGCCAGGCGGCGGAGTCGGCGGGGTTATCGGGCCAGCGCAGCGCAGGCAGGTTCAACTCGCAGAGCGTGCGGATCGGCTCCTCCGGCGACCAGCCGAACGTTGCCAGCTTTGCATTCGCGTGCCTGTCCCCGGAGAAATGCGCAATGGTGAACCGCTTGTAGTCAGGACTGACGCAGAGGAACAGCAGGTTCTCCACCTCCCATGTCGGCAGGTTGGACTGTCGGCGGCGGCTCGGCACAAGGCCGCGCAAAACTTCGCGCAGGTGCGTCCGGTAAAAACGGTCCTCGGCGAACTCTATAAGGAAGAGACCCCAGGGCTGTTCCTTCACCAGCGGCGCGAACTGGCACACGCGCCCGATCCTGCCTGCCGCGTCTTTTAACCCCAGTTCATCCGCGTAGAAGTCGTAGACCTGCGGCTGACCGTCCATCGGCCAGCCGAGGCCGCGTTCCGGGGGGGGATCGCTCAGGAAGGCGTACAGCCCCTCTTCGCTCTGTATCTGTCGTACTGCGCTCTCCGCTATCGCCATTCAGCAGACCTCCATCCAGCAGACCAGTGTCGCCTTCGCCCCCGCGACCGCCTGCATATCGCGCAGATGCCGGACGACCTTCTGCTTCTCGATCTCCTGTCGCGCCGCTCTCAACGCCTCTGCGCCCGCCTGCGTGACGCGCGGCGTCGGATACTCACAGCGGATCAGCGCGGCAATCGCCGCGACGCCCTCCCGGATTTCGCCCGTCTCCGCGTCCCGGAAATACCAGCGCAGTTCGCCCGTTGCGTCCTCGGAAGGAGCCGGATAGCGGTAGGCGCAGAACAGGCCGCGCGGCTTCTCCGCTTCCGCGCGCTTGCCGCTGAAGAGGCGTTTCGGCAGATCGGCCAGGCTTGCATAGACTTCGGGATGCTCCTTCTCGATCCGCTGCCATTCCAGTTCCAGCGCCTCCGCCTCGTTCTCCTGCTGCTCGTACTGCTCGTTGAACAGCTTCATCGCGGCCTGCGGGTCATCTGGGCTAAGAATAGGAGCCTCGATTCCCAGCGTCGTATTGATCCGCAGTATCTTGCCGGACACGCGCGCCAGCAGGTGCAGCAGGTCATCCAGTTCCTTCGGCGGCAGGAAGTTGTAGACGTAAACCTTCTCGTGATGCACAGGCTTGGACAGATCAATGCGCCGGTCTATACGGCCTATGCGCTGCATCAGGCGCACCGGATTCCAGTGGACATCATAGTTGAGGAGCGTATCGGCGTCTTGCAGGTTCAAGCCTTCGGACAGCACGTCGGTGCTGATGAGAATGTCTATCGGATCGGCCAGGCACGCGGCCAACTCCTGCTCGTTGCAGTTGTAGTAGGGCGCGAACCGCTTGATGGCCTTTTCCCGGTCTATCTTGCGCGTGCTGTCCAACTCTTCGATGCGCGCTCCCGGCAGGCGCAGCTTCAACTCGCCGAACAGGTAGCGCGCCGTATCGCGGAACTCGGTGAAGACGATCAGCTTGCGGCCCGCCAGCTCCGGCGATTTCAGGCGGCTGACCAGTTGGGCCAGTTTGTCATCGGTGTCTGCCGAGAGTTTCTGATAGACTTTGGTCAGGATCGTGACCAGTTGCGTCATATCTCCCAGCGTCAGTGTCAGGATGGTCGCGACATCGTACTTTTCCGTATCCAGCGCCACCGGCAGATCATCGGGAAGATCGTTCTCTTCCTCATCTTCGCTGCCCTCTTCGGTATCGCGGCGGCGCTGCTGCTGGTGCAGCAGCGAAGTCGTCCACAAGTTGGTATGCTGCTTCTGCCATGCCTCCCACATCTGCGGCGCGTTGACCCGAACGAAGTCGGCCATCTTGTGAAGCAGGTCTTCCAGGCTGGCCTCGAACGCCTTGTAGCTGCTTTCCAGCCGCTTCAGGAGCAGGGTGCGAATCAGGCCGAGGATATTGGCCTGATAGTCGAGCGTGGCCTTGTCCTTGTCCGACTCGCGCTTCTTGAAGGCTTCCGTATTGTAGACGGCCAGCGAGAGCATCGGAGCGTCTTTCTGGAAGGCAAGTTTGATGTCTTCGTACAGCCCGGCATAGACCTGATTCAGCGAGTAGTGGATGACGACAGGCGGCTGCCGCTCCGGGAAGCAGGGACGGTTCTCCTCCATCGCTTCCGAGTCCATGACGAAGCGGCGGCTGCGCTGGATCAGCACCTCTTTGAGCAGGTTGTCGGTACGCAGGAAGTCCGTACTCTGCGCCTGCGCCTGGATGTCGCCATCGCTCTCTTCCGTCTCCTCTCGTATCCGCTTCTCCGCCTCCGTGAAGTGGCGGCGTAAGTTCTGAATGCCGATGTCGGCAAAGTGCCGGATGTTGTTCTGTGCGAAGTAGTTGATGAGGTTGTAGAGGTCTACAAGGCTATTGTTGATCGGCGTTGCCGTGAGAAGATAGACCTGCTTGCCTGCGCAAAGCTGCATCAGTTTCTTGGCGCGTGTGCGGTGATGGTGGCGGAAATGGTGCGCCTCGTCCACGATGACCAGGTCGAAATACTCTTTGTAGTAATCGAGTTGATCGTCGGGAACTGTGCCATCGCGCCCGAAATCGGTATGGTTGTGAATGCGCAGATGCTCCTCGCAGGCGACCCGATACTTCTTCTTCAGATAGCGATTGAGATTGCGTTCCCACACGGATTTCCGCACGGATTTCGGCACGATGAGAAGCACCTTCTTCCGGGCGTGGAGCGCGTTTTCCAGCAGCATCAGGCCGATGAACGTCTTCCCCAACCCGACCCCATCGCACACCAGCGCCCCTTTCCAGCGTTCCGCAATCTGTAAGGCCCGGTGATAGCCGTCGCGCTGATACTTGGAGAGCATCTGGTAGATGACAGACTCGTGTTGCTCCCAATCGGTCTGCGTCTTCTCGCGCCCCAGGAAGTATTCGTACAGGGCTTTGGCATAGACCTCGAACGGGCGGTACTCTCGCAGATGCCGCTCGATGACCGCCAGTATCTCCTCGCTGACATCCTCCGCCTCCTTCCATATCTCTTCATACCACGCCCGCAGCGCACTGATCTGATGCTGCTCCGTCGTCAGGACGTTGAGTTCGATATTTTGCGTGAGGCCGGGGTGCGTGAAGTTGCTGGAACCGATGACGGCATAGTCTACCAGGCTGTTCGGGCCGCCCTCCATGATATAGCCCTTCGCGTGGAACTTGGCCCTGGTGTAGACTCTGGCGCGGATATGCCCGCACGATAAAGATTGACGCACTGCGGCAAGGCCCATCAGCGCATCATCCCGCTCCTTCGCGGCCTCGATGCTTTCATCGCTCTGCTGGCGCAGGCTAAGGAGCAGTTCGTTGCGCGTCCGTCGCGTCACTTCATCGCCGAGAACGATCCGCAGTCTTTCTAAAGACTGCCATGCGCCGTCGAGATCAAGGAGGGAGCCGATCTCAAAGTAACCGGTCGCCACGTCCCATTGACGCGAGTGAGGAAGCAGACGCCGGAAGGCTTCGAGGACGGTATTGCTGCCGCGATTATCGAGAATGGTAGGTAGTTTGTCAGCCATGAGGAGTGTCGGGCCGCAACAGCGCAGCAAGCGTCATGCGCAATAGACTATAGTGATAGGTTGCTTGCGTAGTTCGTCAGGGAGAAACGGAAATCCTTTTGTATCCGAAAAAAGGCCGGGAGGGGCGGCTCCCGGCGGGTCGTTCTCTACTGCTTCCTGACACCTAACACCCAACACCTACAGATGCCAGGGCGCGCGATAGGGCTGGGCCAGGAAACGGTTCGCCTCCGCATCGCCGAGAAACCGTTCGTTCACGGGGTCCCAGCGCAGCTTGCGGCCCAACTGATAGGAGATGTTGGCGAGGATCGCCAGGCTGACGACACGATGCCCGATCTCGACGGACATGATCGGTTTCTGCCGCGTCTTGATGCACTCCAGCCAGTTCTCCCGATGGCCGGGACTTTGCGGGATATGCACGCCGTCCGACGGAGGCTGATAGTCCCACGCCTTCTTTTCCGTATCCCCGCCACCATCGCCCCCGGAGACGATGAGCGTGTCGCGGTCGCCGTAGTACTTTGCGCCCCACGGAATCGGGTCTCTCGAGCCGGGGAAGGGATAGCGCGCGCCGGGCTGGCTCCAGGTCAGCGTCCAGTCCGGGTTCTTGAACTCCCAGGTCACCTCCATCGTGACCGGCACATCCCAGACACCCTCTTTGGCCGGTTCGCCCTTCGCCTCCACGCTGACCGGCCCGGCCTGATCCTGGTTCAGACACCACATCACGATGCTGAGAACGTGGTTGCCGCGATCTCGGATGAAGCCGCCGCCGAAGTCCATCATCCAGCGAAAGTTGAAATGGCAATAGTCCGGGTTGTAGGGCCGCCAGCGCGCCGGGCCGAGCCACAGTTCCCAATCGAGTTCCGGGGGCGGCGCTTTCTCCTCGCCCCATCCGCCGGTCCAGTTGTTTTCGTGCCAGACCTCCACGCGGTTCACCTTCCCGATCTGGCCGTTGCGGATGAACTGGCAGGCGGCGCGCGCGTATGGCTGCGACCGGCCCTGCGCCCCGATCTGCACCACGCGGCCATACCGTCGCGCCGCATTGATCATCGCCTGACCCTCCTGGATCGTGCGGCAGGTCGGCTTTTCGCTGTAGACATCCTTGCCCGCCTGGCACGCCTGGACGGTCATGATCGCGTGCCAGTGGTCGGGCGTGGCGATCATCACGGCGTCAATGTCCTTGCGGTCGAGCAGGTAGCGGTAGTCTTTGCAGAGGAACGGCTGTCCTTTGACCTTCTTTGCAGCGGCGGCCAGATGGTTGGCGTCCACGTCGCACAGCGCGGCGGCGTCCTCGCGCACATGCCCGCTGCCCATGCCGCCGACGCCGATATGCCCGATAACAATGCGGTCGTTCGCGCCGGGGCGCCCGGGGGCCGCCAGCACGCCGCTCGGCACGACATACGGCATCCCGACAGCCGCCGTTGCCGCCGACGCCTTCAAAAAATCTCGCCGCGAAATCCGCCTCTGTCGTTTCTCTGCCACAGACGTCCTCCTCTCGATGCGCTCATGCCCTCCATCTCAGTAGAGGATTGGACATCGTGCGGGCATCTCCTGCTGCAATCGCGAGGAAGAGGGGAGCAGGGCCAAACAGAGGCAGGCCGGAACAGTGTTCCTGTTCCGGCCTGCTGGAGGAAGGCGACCCTATGTCGCTCAGTAGGTCAGCGAGAGCTTCGGCTGCCCGGAGGCCGCCTGCCTGCTCTCGAAGGCGAGATAGATGGTGCTGGTAGAAGCATCCATCAGTTGCAGTGTGACGACCTGGCCCAGATGCGCCTTGACGAACGCGGTCAGATCGAACGTAACAGTCGCCGGAGCCACCATGATGGATTTGGAGGCTACCAGGGTTCCGGCGCTGCTGAAGTCCGTTCGGTTGAGACCCGGCGCGTTGTTCCAGGTAATCCCCGACTCCGTCCAGGACGAATCGGCGATATAGTTGACATTGACCGTCTTGGCGCTATAGACCGGATTCGAGGAAGCGTCTATCGTCAGCGAGAGCGTCGCCGCCGCCGGGGCCTGCGTCACGTTGGTCAGGTCGAACTTCAGATAGAAGGCACGGCTGTAGCTGTTGCTGGAGTCGTTCGACATTTTCCGGGTGACCAGCACCGTATCCGCGCCGAAGTTGAGATTGGAGAAGAGTCCGGCCCGCACATAGGCATCGGCGACCGGAGCCAGCGTCTTCGGCGAGGTCGTCGTGGTCGTCGCAGGCGCCGTTACCGTGAGCGAGGCAGACTTGCTCACGCCCCCATAAGAGGCGGTGATGGTGGCCGTCGTATTGGCAGTGACGCTGCTGGTGGAGATGGTGAAGCTGGCCGAGGTCGCGCCTGCCGCCACCGTCACGCTGCCTGGCACGGATGCCGCCGCGCTGTTGTCCGAGAGCGTCACGCTGGCCCCGCCGCTCGGCGCCGCGCTGTCCAGAGTCACCGTCCCCGTTGCGGACGCGCCGCCCTGGACGCTGGTCGGGTTGATGGTCACGGAAGCGAGCGAAGAGTGCGTCTTGGCGGACACCTCCTGCGAGTCGGCGCTGCCGTTGCTGTTGAAAGCGGTCACGACATAGTAGTAGGTAGTGCCGTTGGTCAGGCCGCTGTTGACGTAGCTGGTCGTCGTGAGGCCGGAGGCGATGACCGTATAGGGGCCGCCGCTGGTAGTCGCGCGCTTGACATTGTAACTGGTTGCGCCTGCGCTGGCCGACCATTGCAGACTGACCGAACTACTGTTTGCCGTCGCTTTCAGGTTCGTCGGGGCCGCCGGCGGCCCACCCGAAAGCGCCGCCGCCGCTTCCATCGCGCGCAGGACATTGATACGTCCGGCCCCTGCTCCCAGCGTATGCCCGGCATAGGGATAGACCGGGTCCACGTTCTCCTCGATCAGACTGCTCACCTGAGACGCCGACAACGACGGGTTCTGCGCCCACAACAGCGCCGCCTCTCCCGCCACATGCGGACACGCCATCGAAGTCCCCGCTCCATAGGCGTAGTTGAGCGACCAGGAACTCGCATACGTGGGCGTCGTCGAGAGGATATTCACTCCCGGAGCCGCCACCGATACCCAACTGCCATAGTTGGAGAACGAGGCCAGCGTGTCGCTGCCATCGCTGGCCGCCACCGAGATCACATTGGCGCAGGCCGCCGGATAGAACCTGGCGCTGCTGCTGTTGTTGCCTGCGGCCGCCACCACCACGCAGCCCTTGCTGGCGGCATACTGGACGGCCCCATCTATGGTGATCGAGTAGCTCGTGGAGCCGAAGCTCATGCTGATCACTCTGGCCCCATGATCCACCGCCCACCGGATGCCCGAGGAGACTGCCGCCGAAGTGCCGGTGGCCGTTTTATCCAACGCCTTGATGGGCATCAGCTTGGTGGCGGCGGTGTCGCTGCTGCTGGCGACCCCGTTCCAGCCGGCGATGCCTGCCACGCCCAGCCCGTTGTCAATCTGGGCGCCGATGATGCCCGCACAGTGCGTGCCGTGTCCGTTATCATCGGCGGCGGCTCCGGGCGTGGAGGTGGTGGCATCGTAGCCGAGGATGTTGCCGGAGGCGTCGCGGAGCATCTTGTTGCGCAGATCGGGATGCGTGCCGTCAATGCCGGTGTCCACGACGGCCACGATGACGGCGGTCTTGGGCTGCCAGGCGGCCCAGGCCTGGTCGGCCTGGATTTTCTTCAAGGCCCACTGGCTGGCGAAGGAGGGGTCGTTGGGGGTAGCGGTAGCATGGAGGAGGTAGTTAGGTTCGGCGTAGGCGACGCCGGGCTGCTGCCTGAGGTAGGTGAGGGCGTCCTGCACCGAGACGCCCTGGCGCAGGCGGAGGCGGTGGGCGTGGAGGACGGGTTCTTGCCCGGCGCTGTCGCCGAGGGGGGCCAGGGTTTCGAGGGCATGGCGCTCGGAGGTCTGCTGGCGAAAGCCGACCAGCACCTCCCCTGGCACGTACTCTGGCTCCTGAGCGCGCGCCCCCTGTGGCGCGCTCATCAGGGCCGCACACAGCAGCAAGCTCTTGCCGATAGCCGCCAGCCAGCGCGTACTTTGGCGATGCAGTTCAGTATGCGCATGATACATCCATGTAGTTCCTTTCCTTATTGGAGTCTCTCTTTGTGCAGAGCAAGGAACGATACAAGGCTGCCTGTATGCGCCAAACGCTGTCAGTCTTGCTGCGTTCTTTGCCTGCTTTCGCGCTCGCTGCCCTGCAACGTAAGAGGCGGGCAGGAGCGACCGGCGCGCTTCATAAGGGACTGCTGCGCTATTGCCGGATTTTGCTGCTTTCGGAACAGGGTCGGCGTGCGGGAAGGCAGTACGGACGACTCCTGCCGCTACGCCCGTTGTAATCGCAACGGCGCGAAGCGCGCCCGGAGAGAGGAAAACGGCGGCGCACCACCCACGCTCTATTTCCGAAAAGACCTTCCAAACGGTTATGCCGTTGTAGGCAGGAAAATTACCCGCGCTGTTCTGCCGGATTTTCGCGCAGAAACAGATGTGGCCGCCAGTTCGGTCAGGGAAACAGTTGCGGTCGGCGAAGGTATCTAGCGCCGTGAAGGGTGCCTTAAGGAGAGCAGAAAGGAATCGGCAGGAGGTATCGGCATCACCAGAGCGGGATTTCCGGCAACGGCATGGAGTCCGTGTCGCGACGGACGGGCATAATAGCGGCAGCCTGGGCCGCTGTTTGCCTCAGCAACCTATGCTTTTGTCTCTACGGGAGTTACTGAGCGCGAGGGGAGTGGGTGCTGTTCGCGCTCCTACAGCATTACCGCTAGTATACCTTATCTTCGGCTGTTGGCTGCCCAATCTCTACAAAAAAAGCGCCGGGCTTCAAAAAAGTTTTTTGAAGCCCGGCGCAAGGTGTAATCGGCTTTAGCGGTCGCTGTGCCGCATCGGCGCGGGGCGTATCCGCAGGAAGAGCCAGTAGGAGACGGGAGAACTGCCGTAGAGCGCGTCCAGTTCCGCAGGCTTGGCCGTGAACGTGACCGACGCGCCGACGCCCATCTGGTAGGAACGGTTTGGCGTGAAGTCGTGGACGGTTCCGAGGGTGAACTGCCCGATATCGTACCGCTTATCCATCGGCGCTAAGTTCAACTCTTCGCCGGATTTTTGGACATACTCCATGCGGGCAAACAGAGTATTCCGGTTCGCCAGGTTCAGGCTCGACTCCAGCAGAAACGAATCGGAATCCGCGCGATGGATGTTGTTGCGGCCCCAGACGAACGTGTTCGCCCAGAATCCGCCGTCCCGGCGCGGCTGAACGTACATCGCCGAGGCGGTCGTTCGGCGCACGTCTTCGCCGGGATGCAGCGCCTCCGGGCTGCGCAGGAAGCCATACGAGGCTTGCAGGCTCCAGTTCGGGCCGGGATTGTAGGTGATGCGCCCGGAATACGAGTCGAAGCGCATCGGATCGAAGTTCCAGCGCTGCTCGTCCGGCTCGCGCCCGGTGAAGATCGAGCCTTCTAGCTGCACATTGCGATGCCAGCCGCCGAGCGTCAGCACGCCGAAGGTGATATGGGAGCCGTCCTGCCAGTGATGGCCGATGGGCGCTGCCGGGTTATCCATTGCGGACAGGCGGTGCGGAAACGCGACCGGCCCCAGCGCAGGCTCGCCGGAAGGCGCGAAGTAGAGCGAAAGCCCGGACTCCTTGCCGAGCGGATGCCGATAGCGCGCCGCCAGTTCCATGAAGAAGTCGTGCGGGTGCTGCCGATCTACGAGCGGCCCGCCGCCGTAACTCTCTCCAGTCTGGAACAGCAGGGGGTAGCCGCGCGGCGTGACGGTGAGCGGCTCCAGGCTGAGCATGGCGCGGAGCATTAGTTCGTCGTTCTTGATCGGGCGTCGCGCCATCAGCATGGCCCAGTTGATCGAGTTATATTGATAGTCGCCGCGCGGCCCGTCCTGCCGGTCGTAGGCGAGGAAGGCGTTGTAGTGGGTCATCAAGGCCCAGCGGCCCGACTGCTGGTGGAGAGCGTACATAGGCGTCGCGGCAGGCTGCCAGGCCGTTCCCGATGCCTCCTGCATCTCGGAGATGCCCGCGAACGCGCCCATCATCCCGTGCATTCCGGCCATCGGCATCGGCTCCATCTTCATCTCCTGCGCCGTCAGGCCGGAGAGCCGCCCGATGCCCGCGTGCCAGCCGTCGAAGCACTGCGGACAGACGCCCTCGCCTTGCGGCCCCTTCACGGCCTGCCGCCCGCAGGGACAACTCGCCTCATACGCGCACTCGTCGCAGCCGCCATGCCCGACGCAGCAGGTAAAGCGGCCCTCTTTGACCAGCGTGCGCTTGGCATTGTTGAGCGTCTCTCGCGCCTGGCCGAGTTCCGGCGGCGCGGGCGGCTCCTCCTTGCCTTCCATCTTTTGATGCGGCGAGGCGAGCAGCGTCACCGACTTCGGAGCGATGCCGGGAAACGCGCCCTTTCCGGCCTGCCACGCGCCCAGGCACTCGCCGCAGACGCCTTTGCCCTGCGCCAGGCTGGCTCCGCACTGACAGGAGCCGTTCTCCTTTGCGCACAGATCGCAGCCCGCCGCGTTCGATCCGGGCGGCGCTTGGATGCAGCAAGCGTACCGGCCCTGCGCCGTCAGCTTCATTTTGGCCGCGTCCATCTGCTTGCGCGCAGCAGCCAGTTGCGGTTTCGCCTTTGTGGGCGGCAGTGTCTTGATAACCTCATCCTCATGCGCGGTGGCAGGCGCGACCGCCGCGCTGAGGAGACACAGGCTGGAGAGCAGCGTCCGCAGCCTTCCGGTGAAGTTTGTTCGGGTCATTCCTTATCCTCCCCGCGCCTTTGCCGCGACGACGAACGGCACGGTCTGCACTTCGCCTTTCCGCTGGAACTGAATCCAGCCTTTATAGAGGCCGGGTTTCGGAAACCGCGCCAGAAATGTCAGCGTGCCGTTGTGTCCGTTGGCCGGGGCGGACTCGTCGGGATGGCTATGCACGAAGGTCGTCGCGTCCTCATGGATGAGGATGAGATGCGCCATCGCGCCGAGCCAGGGCTGCAGGTCGGTGATGGGTTCGTTCGATTTGGCATCGCGGATCGAGAAGGTGAGCGGCATCATGCGCCCGGCGGGCAGTTTCTCGCTGTCCGTCAGCATCGCGACTTTGACGCCGCCGACCGGCTCCATCAGCGTGACCGGCTTGAGCGTTTCCGCCCCGGCAGGCGGCGTTCCGGCTACTTTGAACGGCTGCATCAGCACCTGTGAACCGGCCCCGCGCGGCGCGACATCGGCGAAGAGGCGGTAGTCGCCGCCGACCGGGAACGTGTAGCGCAGCGTGAACGTGCCGTCCGCGCCGAGGTCGGGATGCTCGTG
>Ga0070741_10006764_pt1 | contig 24354 bp, 18 predicted proteins | sample Coa_R1_4_FD_66440 | JGI IMG/M metagenome (GOLD analysis project Ga0070741, IMG submission 66440) | Surface soil microbial communities from Centralia Pennsylvania, which are recovering from an underground coalmine fire - Coalmine... | ecosystem: Environmental > Terrestrial > Soil > Unclassified ...
GGTATTCTCCCGATCCTGGCAAGGATTGTGGAATGCGATTAGGCTGAAACTGTTGTGGCACAATTTGCGTCACGTAAACATCATTTCCGCCTAATCAACTCAAGACTGGGGTTAAGTTAAGTTTTTGAATGAGCACAGTTAATCCTAACGGCCCATCCGAGTCGAATACAGTTGTTCGGCCACGCAGGAGGCGACAGCGTGTCGTTCTGCTTGGCGTTGCAATCTTAAGTGTCAGTGGATTTTTTTTCTTTCAGCGGCAAGGCGGAAGAACCGGCGGCGAAACAAAGCAGGGGCGAGGGCAATCACAACAGGCGCCACGTGCTGTACCGATTACAGTCGCAACTGCTCAAAAAGGCGATATTGGTGAGTATGTCAACGCTCTTGGTTATGTAACGCCGGTTTATACAGTGACGGTCAGGTCGCGCGTTGACGGAGAATTATTAAAAGTAAATTACAAGGAAGGAGAGATCGTTCGTCAGGGCACCGTTCTTGCCGAAATCGATCCCCGACTCTTTCAAGCACAACTGCTACAGGCGCAGGGCCAATACGATCGCGATAAAGCACTCCTTGATGAAGCATATATTGATCTGGCACGTTTCAGAGAAGCTTATGCAAGAAATGCAATACCAAAGCAGACTCTGGATATACAGCAGGCCACTGTTCATGAAGATGAGGGTACTTTAAAAATTGATGAGGGGCAGATTCAGAATGCTCGGGTGAATCTTCAGTATTGCACTATAACATCGCCAATCACCGGTCGAGTGGGATTGCGACTGTTGGATCCCGGCAACATAGTTCACGCTGCCGATGCGAATGGACTGGCGGTTATTACGCAATTGCAGCCCATCACGGTAGTTTTCAGCGTCGCCGAGGATTATCTGGCAAAGATAGAAAGCCAGTTGCGATTAGGAAAGCGCCTGCCGGTTGATGCTCTTGATCGCGCGCAACTGAACAAGCTGGGAAGTGGCGTCGTTACCGCCATTGATAACCAAATCGATGCCACCACCGGTACAGTCAGGATAAGAGCGACATTTGGAAATGAAGGGAATGCACTTTTTCCCAATCAATTTGTGAATGCGCATCTGCTGATTGATACACAGCACGGTGTCACCCTTGTCCCAACCGCTGCGATTCAGCGCAACGGCGATGCAGCATTTGTTTATGTAATCGGTCCTGACAATGTTGCAAAGGTACGCAATGTAACGATTGGCATCTCGCACGAAGATGTCACAGCCGTTGACGGTGTTAATCCTGGTGAAGTTGTCGCCACTGAAGGGTTCGATAAACTTCAGGATGGCGCGAAGGTCACGGTCCAGCAAGGCAACGGCAGCAATCAGGCGCAGCAGAACAATGGTGAGCAAAATCAAAATAATGGTTCCGGGCAACAAAGTAATGGCCAGCAAAATGGGACTCAGGGTGGTCAACAAAACGGCACTCAACAGCCACCTGCACAACAGGGCAATCAACCAAACCAACCGAATAATCAACAAAACAGCCCACAATCCGGACAACGTGGTGGTGGTCGAGGACCGGGAGGTCAGCGGTGAGCCCTTCACGAACCTTTATTCTTCGTCCAGTGGCCACGTCACTGTTGATGGCTGCGATCTTGTTGGCTGGCTTCGTAGGGTTCAGGCAGTTACCAGTATCGGCCTTGCCTGAAGTCGATTATCCAACAATCCAGGTTACTACCTTCTATCCGGGCGCAAGTCCCGAAGTGATGGCTTCTTCAGTAACCGCGCCGTTGGAAAGACAGTTCGGTCAGGTTCCTGGGTTGAATCAGATGACTTCGACCAGCTCTGACGGTCTGTCGCTGATTACGCTGCAATTCACCCTCAGCCTCGATATCGATGTTGCTGAACAGGAGATTCAAGCTGCTATCAATGGCGCACAGACGTTTTTGCCGCAGGACCTGCCAGCGCCGCCGATCTACAGCAAGACCAATCCGGCAGATGCGCCGATCCTTACTCTTGCGCTTACGTCAAAGTCTATTCCTCTGACAACCGTCGAAGACATGGCGGACACCCGGCTGGCTCAGAGGATTTCGCAATTGCCTGGAGTAGGATTGGTCAGCATCAGTGGCGGTCAGCGACCTGCCGTTCGCATACAGGCGAACCCTACTGCGTTGTCGTCCTATGGGATCAACCTTGAGGACGTAAGAGCCGCGGTACAACAAACCAGCGTCGATCAGGCAAAAGGCAGTTTTGACGGTCCGCAACAGTCATTTCAAATCGGAGCGAACGATCAACTTCTGACAAGTAAAGATTACAAGTCGACCGTTGTGGCATATCGCAATGGCGCTCCCGTCTTACTGTCGCAGGTAGCGAATGTCATCGACGGAGCAGAAAACACTAAAGAGGCGGCCTGGATGAACGATGTGCCTGCGGTAATTGTTAACATCCAGCGACAACCCGGCGCAAACATCATTCAGGTAGTAGATCGAATAGAGCAGTTGTTGCCTCAACTAAAAACCAATCTTCCTGAGGGAATCGATGTTCAGACGTTAACGGACAGAACCGTGACGATCCGCGCTTCAGTCGAAGATGTCGAGTTCGAATTGATCTTGACCGTAGCACTGGTCGTTATGGTGATCTTCCTGTTTTTGCGGACGCTGTCGGCGACAATTATCCCGGCCGTCGCGGTGCCTCTTTCTTTGATAGGCACGTTCGCGGTGATGTATCTGCTCGGTTATAGCCTGAACAATCTCACGCTGATGGCGCTGACGATCTCTACGGGCTTCGTTGTAGATGATGCGATTGTGATGATCGAGAACATCGTGCGCTATATCGAAGAAGGTGAGTCGCCGCTACAGGCGGCACTGAAAGGCGCAGAGCAGATCGGTTTCACAATTTTATCTCTGACAATATCGCTGATCGCAGTGTTAATTCCGTTGCTGTTCATGGGTGACATCGTCGGTCGACTCTTTCGCGAATTCGCGATTACGTTGAGCGTTACCATTCTGGTTTCCGCCGTCGTCTCTTTGACGCTGACGCCGATGATGTGCGCGAAGCTGTTGAAACATCAGGACGAATCAAAACGCGGACGATTTTATAACTGGTCCGAAAAAGCATTTGAGAGCGTGATCGCTTTTTACGGCCGAACGCTGGAGTTCGTTCTCAGATTCCAGGGCATAACTCTGCTGATCGCTCTCGGCACTCTGGTAGTAACGATTCTCTTATACCTCGTTGTGCCAAAGGGGTTCTTTCCGGTTCAGGATACAGGATTAATTCAGGCAATATCCGAAGCTCCGCAACGCACATCGTTTCCGTCAATGATCGAGCGTCAACAGCGACTCGCACAAGTAATATTGAGTGATCCGGCCGTCGCCAATATCTCTTCATTCATAGGAGTAGATGCCAATAATGTTACGCCGAACAGCGGGCGAATTCTTATCAACCTGAAGCCGTTAAGCGAGAGAAAGATTACCGCGAGCGAAATCATTCGACGACTGCAACCGAAGTTAGAAGATGTTCAGGGAATCACGCTCTACATGCAACCCGTGCAGGACCTGACGGTTGAGAATCGCGTCAGTCGAACCCAGTACCAGTATACGATTGAAGATGCCAACGCCAATGAATTGACTCTCTGGACAAACAGGTTTGTGGAAAGATTAAAGTCGCTGCCAGAGCTTCGTGACGTTGCGACCGATCAACAGAACCAGGGGCAACAGACCGCAATCGTTATTGATCGCCAGACAGCATCGCGGCTGGGTATTACTCCAACACAGATCGACAACACACTTTACGACGCATTTGGTCAACGTCAGGTATCGACGTTATTCACGCAATTAAACCAGTATCACGTTGTTTTGGAAGCTTCTCCTCAATTTCAACAAAATCCGATCAGGTTGCAGGACATTTACGTACGCACTGGAACCACTGCACAGACGCCGACTGGTGGTGGTTCTTCAATCTTACCTGCTCCTATAAATCCGGTTTCAATTCCTGTGGCAAGACAGGCAATCACTAACGCCGGCAATGGCGGCGGCGGTGGCGCAGGCGGATCTGGCGGCGGCAATGGCGCTGGAGGTGCAAATGGTGGAGGCGCCGGCAATGCAGGTACCGCATCTGGGTTATCGAGTCCTGCTACACCAACGAGTGGCACTCAAGGCAATCAATTAACGGCTGTCGCTACTCGCACAACAGCTCCTGCAACCAGGCCATCAATTACATCGGCTAATATACAAGGCGGTGCTTCAGCGGGAATAGCTGCTGGTGTTAGCACAGCAGCGGGCGCAACACCGGCAAACGCGCTTCCAACAGGTCAGCCCGTTCCGCTGAGCGCTATTGCGCACTTCGAAACACGAACTGCGCCACTACTGATAAGCCATCAGGGACAATTCCCTGTCGTTACGATCTCGTTCAATCTGGCACCGGGTGCATCTTTAGGCGAAGCGACAGACGCAATCGACAAGATCAGGAAAGAGATGAACATGCCTGATACGGTTCAAACGTCGTTTCAAGGAACGGCCGCAGCATTTCAGGCGTCGCTTACCAATGAGCCAATTCTGATTCTGGCCGCAATAATCACCGTCTACATAGTTCTCGGTGTTCTTTATGAAAGCTACATTCACCCGATTACGATTCTCTCAACATTGCCGTCCGCCGGTATCGGCGCCATTCTGGCGTTAATGCTCTTTGGGACAGAGCTTGGTGTAGTTGCGATTATCGGAATCATCCTTCTGATAGGAATCGTTAAAAAGAACGCGATCATGATGATCGACTTTGCGCTGGAAGCAGAGCGCAAAGAAGGAAAGACATCTGAAGAAGCAATCTACCAGGCATCGCTACTCCGATTCCGCCCGATCATGATGACAACGATGGCGGCGTTACTCGGAGGTTTGCCGCTGGCTCTTGGCTCAGGAACAGGATCGGAGCTTCGCCGACCGCTGGGAATAGCAATCGTGGGCGGATTGATCGTCAGTCAGTTGTTGACTCTCTATACGACGCCTGTCATTTATATTTTCTTCGATAATCTGGCAAACAGATTTTCGCCACGCAGACGCGCTAAGAAAACGCCGCGTCCGGATGGACACGAAGGACCACCACCTGGATCTGAGGGCACTGAAATAGAGTCGGAACCACATGAACGAAGAGGTCCGGCCCCCGAGTACGAAACTGAAGAGAGAATTGCCAAAGAGAAGACAGGCGGCAATGTGGAGGAGAAACCGCGTCCGAAACTGCCTCCAGAAGAAGAGCCAAAACCTCTGGCTCCGGAAAATGAAGTTCGCGACGAAGATCATAAAAACGAACCGCCGCCGGAGGAGAAGAAATGAGTATTTCTTCCCCGTTTATTCATCGAAGAGTCGCTACGGTTTTGCTGACGTTCGCGATCACATTGGCTGGATTGGTAGCTTTCCGGTTATTACCGGTGTCGCCGCTGCCTCAAGTTGATTTCCCGACTGTATCCGTTTCAGCCGGTTTGCCTGGCGCCAGCCCCGAGATCATGGCGTCGTCGGTTGCAACGCCACTCGAGCGCCAGTTTGCTCACATCGCTGGCGTGACGGAGATGACTTCGACCAGCAGCCTTAACTCAACCAGCATTACACTGCAGTTCGATCTCAGCCGAGACATAAATGCCGCGGCGAGAGATGTGCAGGCTGCGATAAATGCGGCACGTGGCAATTTGCCCGCGAATCTGCCCAGCAATCCTCGCTATCGTAAAGTTAACCCGGCCGACGCGCCGATCATGATCATCTCGCTGACCTCGGATGCTTACGATCCCGGACATCTTTACGACATTGCGTCTACAGTGATGCAGCAAAAGCTTTCACAAGTTGATGGCGTCGGGCAAGTTGTCGTCGGAGGCGGGGCCCTGCCTGCCGTGAGAGTCGATGTTGATCCGACCAGGCTCAATTCCTTCGGACTCGATCTTGAGGATGTGCGGACTGCCCTCAGCCAGCAAAACGCGAATACTCCGAAAGGCCAGATCGCAAACAATGTGACGACATCGGATATCACGACGAATGACCAGTTATTGGAGGCAGCGAACTATCGTCAGTTGATCATTGGTTATCACAGCGGAAACGCAGTCAAATTGGCCGATTTTGCGAACGTCCAGGACTCAGTTGAAGATGTCCGCGCGGGCGGACTGATGAACGGAAAACGCGCCGTGCTGATCATAATTTTCCGGGAGCCCGGCGCGAATATCATTGACACAGTAGATAACGTTCGTCAGGCGATTCCGCAACTAAAAGCTGGACTGCCCGCCGCGACCGATTTACGCGTTGTATTAGATCAAACGACGACTATTCGTGCTTCGGTTCACGATGTCGAAGTTACGCTGTTGATATCGATTGGGTTGGTCATTCTGGTTGTCTTTATCTTCCTGAGAAATCCAAGGGCGACATTCATTCCCAGCGTGGCAGTGCCAGTTTCTTTGATCGGAACCTTTGGAGTGATGTATCTGGCCGGGTATTCGCTCGACAATCTGTCGTTAATGGCATTAACGATATCGACCGGGTTTGTCGTTGATGACGCGATCGTCGTAATTGAAAACATCACAAGATATCTCGAACAAGGAATGCGGCCGATAGAGGCGGCGTTGAAAGGCTCTGCCGAAATTGGTTTCACGGTAATGTCGATGAGCATTTCGCTGGTCGCCGTTTTTATCCCGATATTACTGATGGGCGGCATAATTGGTCGTTTATTTCGCGAATTTGCGGTGACTCTGTCGGTGGCGATTCTTGTTTCACTGGCCGTTTCTTTGACCACCACCCCGATGTTATGTTCTGTCCTCCTGAAACACCAACGCCCCGAAGAACACGGACGATTGTATCGGATGAGCGAACGATGGTTCGACTCGATGGTTGGGTTTTACCGAAGGACCCTGACCGCTGTACTCCGGGTTCCGATAATTACGCTGATAGTTCTTCTGATTACGATAGGCATCAACGCTTACCTGCTGATTGTTGTTCCAAAAGGATTTTTTCCGCAACAGGATACCGGGCGTTTGGCCGGCGGAATTCAGGGAGCACAGGACGCTTCATACCAATCAATGCGGCAAAAACTGGCGCAGTTTGTCGACATCGTAAAGAACGATCCGGCAGTCGATTCGGTCATAGCTTTTACTGGTGGTGGAGGAGCAACGAATACCGGACGAATGTTTGTTTCGTTGAAGCCTCTCGACGAACGCAAAGTCAGCGCAACAGACGTTATCGCCAGATTACGGCCGCAAACAGCAAGAATTCCAGGCGCGACCCTCTTTCTTCAAGCCACACAGGACGTGCGAGTCGGTGGCAGGTCGACCAACGCGCAATATCAGTATTCTATTCAGAGCGACAACCTGGATGATTTGAATAAGTGGGCGCCGATTCTTCTCCAGGAAATGAGAAAGCTGAGGGGTCTCACCGACGTAAACACCGATCAGCAGAATGGCGGACTCCAGGTGGATATCACCTATGACCGATCGACTGCATCAAGATTAGGTATTTCGCCTCAGACAATTGATCAGATTCTCTATGATGCATTCGGGCAGCGGCAGGTTTCGACGATGTTCAGGTCGCAGAATCAATACCACGTCGTCATGGAAGTCGATCCGAAATACTGGCAAAGCCCTGAAGGGTTAAGAGCCATCTTCATAAATCCGAGCACCGGGGGTGAGATTCCGCTGAGCGCTGTCGCCCATTACGCGTCATCAACGGCGCCGCTGGCGATTAACCATTCGGGTCAGTTCCCGTCAATAACTTTGTCGTTCAATCTCGATCCTGGTGTCGCGTTAGGCGATGCCGTACAGGAAATCTCAAATATGGAACAGCGCGTTGGACTGCCGGCATCAATCCACGGAAGTTTTTCCGGTACTGCTGAGGCCTATCAACAATCGTTGTCTGGCGAGCCGATGCTGATTGCGACTGCCTTAATGGCCGTTTACATCGTGCTGGGGATTCTCTACGAAAGTTACATTCACCCGATCACCATATTGTCAACGTTACCGTCTGCCGGTGTTGGGGCGGTGCTGGCGCTGCTCTTTTACCACACAGAGCTGACCATCATTGCGCTGATCGGAATAATCCTGCTGATTGGCATTGTCAAAAAAAACGCGATCATGATGATCGACTTCGCCCTGGCCGCTGAACGCATAGAAGGAAAAAATTCCAGAGATGCAATTTTTGAGGCGTGCCTCTTGCGGTTTCGCCCAATATTGATGACCACTATGGCAGCGATGTTAGGGGCGATGCCATTGATCATTGCGACCGGCACCGGCTCTGAAATGCGGCGGCCGCTGGGAATCGCGATCGTTGGCGGATTACTAGTCAGCCAGATACTGACACTGTATACGACGCCTGTTGTTTATCTTTATCTGGACCGTTTGCGACTTTGGAGAGAGCGCCGAAGAAACCGACGAAAGAGACTTATCCCTCAACAACCGGACCCGCAGGAAAATCCTGCCGGGTAAGTGCGAGGTTACCGATGAAAAATAAATTCATTCATCCCAAGTCTAAGCTATTCAAGCAGCGCTGTTTTTATTGTCGGTTAATGATTCGCCCGTTTACAGCTTCATTGATTTCCTTATTCGTTATCGCAGCTTTACTTTCGTCAGGTTGCAAAGTTAAACAGCCATACAACAAGCCATCTGTCCCAATGGCTCCTTCATACAAAGAGATTCCTGACAAATACAAAGAGGTCGATGGGTGGAAAGTAGCAGAACCGAACGACGCCGCTATTCGAGGCAAATGGTGGGAGATGTATGGCGATCCGGACTTGAATGCTCTCGAAGAACAGGTGAACGTTTCGAACCAGAATATTGCCCTAGCTTTGGCTACATTCAGAGCCGCTCGCGCAATCATTTGGGAAACACGGTCGCAATATTACCCGACGGTTGGGACCAGTCCTTCGATTGTTCTATCGCATAACGGCGGGCGTACGGGAGTAGGTACCGTGACCACAACAGGAACTGGAATTGGAACAACTGGCGGCGGCACGGGTGGTGGGACTGGCGGAGGTACAGGAGGAGGAACCGGAGGAGGAACCGGAGGTGGCACAGGTGGCGGAACTGGTGGAGGCACTGGCGGTGGAACGGGAGGCGGTACCGGTGGGGGAACTGGCGGAGGAGGGACAGGCACTACCACGGGTACGGCCGTAACGAGCACGAGCGGCGGGATCAATAGCTTTTTTTCTTTGCCGATTGACGCGTCGTGGGTTCCCGATCTGTTCGGTCGCGTTCGCAGCGAAGTGGAGGTAAACGCATTTGCGGCGCAAGCGAGCGCTGCTGATGTCGCGAATGTTCGCCTGACGATGCAGGCTGATCTCGCTTCGGATTATTTCCAGCTGCGTGGACAGGACACGCAGAAACAGCTATTGGATGCAGCGGTCGCGGCATATCAAAAAGCTCTTGATTTGACGTTGGCTCTGTTTGAAACAGGAATCGATTCCGAAGAAGACGTATCGCAGGCTAGAACACAACTAGAAACTGCCAGAGCTCAGGACATCGAGCTAGGCGTTCAGCGAGCGACTCTGGAACACGCTATCGCGGTTCTGGCCGGACAAACTCCGTCTTCCTTTTCCGTCGCCGTAAGACCGATAAACGTGAACCCTCCTTCCGTTCCTGTCGGAGTGCCGAGTCAGCTTCTCGAACGTCGGCCGGATATCGCGGCGTCAGAACGGCGGATGGCTTCGGCGAACTCGCAGATAGGGGTTGCACGTGCTGCGTTCTATCCCAGTCTTAATTTATCGATGTCGGGCGGTTTGCAGAGCGGCTCATTAGGCTCGCTCTTTTCATTGCCGAGCGCGTTCTGGTCATTCGGCTCCGTTCTGACACAGACGTTGTTTGACGGCGGTCTTCGCAGAGCTCAAGTCGAAGAGACTCGCGCAATATATGACGAAACAGTTGCGACCTATCGACAAACTGTTCTGTCGGCGTTTCAGGCAGTCGAAGACAATCTCTCATCTTTGAGGATCCTCTCACAGGAGCGACGGCAGCAACAGATCGCTATTCAGGCATCGCAGCGTACGCTGGATCTCGCGATGGATCGTTACAGGCTTGGCATTGATAGTTACTTAAACGTCATTACGGCGCAGACAACTTTATATAACAATCAGCGAACGGAGGTCACGATTCAGACGAACGAGATGGTTTCGAGCGTCCAACTGGTGCTGGCGCTCGGAGGCGGATGGAGCGACGCGCAATTGCCGACGCCCAAGACGCTGTCTACGAAGTCGGCCATAAATCCTTAGGACACACGGCAAGCGGCCTGATATTATCAACAGGCTAACTGGTCCGTTGCGAATCACTCAGAGGACGCGATGCCAAAGATTCTTAAAGGTCATTTGATAGCCCTCTTCGCGTTCGACATCGGCTTCGAGATTTCCCTGGATAAATTGAACACGCTGCCAGCTTCAATGGCGGCGCCTCCTCTCTCAAAGAAGAAACAAACGCCTGCTTACCTGCAGTATACCGTCCCACCAAGGATCGTTGGACTTGGGGAAGTCGATGCTGTTGCTGGCCGACAAGGTCTGTCGCAGGCAACACTCTTCCACTTTGGCGCAGCCAGTATTGCCTATCAATGGACAATTTCGTCGGAAGGCGGTTTCGATCTGGAGGACCTGCCGAAACTGAGCAGCGACCTCTATAGCCACAATCTTGAAGATCGCGCCAGAAAGCAAATCGAGAAACTCACTAGCGATATCCAATCGGCGATAGTTCGTCCGGAAGTCGCTCCGCTGATGGAGGATTACTACCTTTTTATAATTGAGGAACTCGACCAGCCTCTGCGGGCTAAAGATCTGCTGTCGGAAAGCAGATCGACGTTGGCGCAGGTTCTTCGGTTCGAGACTTTGCCCCTGAGCCCTGATCACCAGGAAGAAGCCCTGAATCAGCGACTGTCCTACTACGAAAATGATCTCGTTATTGTCGACTGGAACGCTGCCATTATTTACGACCGAGATTATTGGGATACTGTAAACGTTCTTGAGTTATTGAATGTGGAGTTGCTGGAAGCACGCTACATCGACGCACAACTCGATAAACGTATGGGGGATTATGAAGGACTGGTGCTTAAGCGTGCAGACTGGCTTGTCCCCGTTCGAACACCTTATAAAAAGTTAATGTATCAACTTGCCGAGTTGCGTTTGGAGGCCCTACTGTTGAACGAGCGCGTCGATAACGCGCTGAAATTGATCGGCGATCTCTATCTTGCGCGTGTGCACGCGGCCGCAGCAAAGAGGTTATATCTTCAGGAGTGGGAAACAGCGATTTCACGCAAACTTGATATCATCGACAGTTTATATCAACTGTTAACCGATCGTGTACGTAATGCTCAGAGTCAAACCCTGGAGTTAGTCGTAATAGCCTTAATCCTTGTCGAGATCATAATTGCGATAGTAGCTCGCTGATTCCGGGTTACCATACAGGGACATTCGGATATCGTTTGTAAAGAAAACTATCGATCCCGAACGTTCGACCGGCCGCGCCAATCAAAACTACCAGACAAAGAATAATGTCAGATGCGTCGACGCTCGAAGGATTCCAGGGCATTGATCCTTTTGCACACAAATAATTGATCACTAAAAATAAGGCAACGACAGCCGCTAGCCTTGTGGTCAAACCCAGCAGCATTGCTATGCCGACGTACAGTTCCGCTGCCATTATCAGAACAGAAAACGCTCCGGCGTGCGGAATGACGGTCGATAGTGCAAACGATTTGTACCAGCCAAAACTTGGCCATCGATTCAGCAGATCTATCATCTGCTGCCGAAATGCCGTTGGATTCAGAATTTTAAAGATATCCGTAAGCAGAAACGCAACACCAAGAAATATCCGCGGAATAACGAGAATTGCATTGGGGTTCATTATATCTTCCTTTGAGTATGGGATGATTTATTGCGCGCGGCGTGTCAATTGAGCAAAAAGTTCTCCGGCTTCGGGTGTTCGCCGGTGCTTGCGGATAAATACATATGTTTGCGCGCCTGTGTTTAGGTGATAAACATCCTGCCGTGGGCATTCTGCCCTGGTGCATTGATGACCGTTAACCACAACATCAACCATATGGAACGAACCAAAGTCGGCGCGCATTTTATCAGGCAAAACAAACACCGCAAACGAATCTGTTCCCGAATCATAAAGGAGTTGGATTATCTGATTGCCACCCGAATTGAGAACTCGCTGACTAACCAGATTGTAATTGTCGATTGTTGGATCCAGCCTGGTCAGTGCCAAAGCAGCGTCTCTGTCAATCGCAGAGGAGCCGGAAAACCCCTCACTTAAATTAGCCTGGTTGGGACCTGTCTCCATCTGTTCCAGTGCGTCCAGATATTGGCCTAGTTCCAGCGTATTTTTCCGTTCTATTGTTCGATCAGATAGTAAATTCGAGCGTAGCAGTCCACCAACGAGCCCACACATGACAGTTAAAACAAGAAGAGCAAAACCAATCTGCATCGTTATTGCTCGTCGCGATCGTTTGGGGAAGTCGGCGGCGTTGAGTTTCGAATCTATTCCGAACCATATTCTATCTGGCGCTGAAATATATTTCGTTCTTGTTTTCATGACCAGCTGAATGTATTTGTCCGCGCATATATGGCATTCCTGCAGATGTCTTTTAACAATTTGGTGCTCGTTTTGCGGTCCGATGCCTCCGGCATACGTTCGCAGCAACTGCGGATCCGGATGCTTTGATGAATTCACGTCGACTTGCATGATCCTACCTTCTAAGTTTTGCCAGCTTTTGAACAAGCATTTTATTCGCTCGGTTCAGTCGGGCAGCAACCGTGCCGGCCGGGCAATTTAAAACCTCGCTGATCTGCTCGTAGCTCAGATCCTCAACATAACGCAGCACTATCGGAACGCGGAGTTTTTCCGGCAGGCTGGCGACTGCTGCCCGGACCGTTTCATCTATCTGTCTTTTCGCGAGTTCTTCTTCCGCTGAAACAACGCGTTCAGTTCGCCCTGACCAGAAGGCGAAATCCAGTGAGAGAATGCTACGATACTTGCGCGCGTGATTTGAGCACGTGTTGGTCACTATTCTGTAAAGCCAGGTTTCCAATTTGGCCTCTCCGCGAAAGTGGGAAAGGCCGGAATAGACTTTTAAAAAGACTTCCTGGGTAATTTCTGCGGCATCTGCCGGGTTCTTGGATAAAAACATCGCAAGGGAGTAGACGCGGTCCTTGTGGAGGTTGAATAGGCGACGCTGTGCGTCAGGATCGTTACGTCGACAACCTTCGACCGGATCGTCTTCTTTACTAATGGCTTCAGTCTCTGTCGTTCTGCTCAGGACCCTCAAATGACTCGCGTGCTCCTGTCCATATTGGAAATCGACGATTGTTGCTGATTTAGCGACACAAACTCGTAAGTTAAGACACCCAATATACGAGTTTTCTTGCATTTTTTTCGCTAAAAATTTTTACAAGGAAATATTTGATTGGCTCGTCTAAACCTGTATGACAAATGAAAGCATAGCGAATAAACGATTCACCAGAACAGACCTTGGTTTGGCGGTGCTTCGCACAGGCGCTGGGCTTTCGCTGGTTGGTATTTTTGGCTGGCGAAAATTTATCGGCGCCGCGCTGCTGATTTACAGCGGCAGGCCGTGGGCGAGCTATGGATTGGGTCCGCTGATTCAACAGATGGGATTTCCCGCGGCGGGGCTCCTGGGAATCTATGTTGAGATGAGCGAATCCATCTTCGCACTACTGGTCGCGTGCGGATTTCTGACACGGTTGATGTCGCTGCTGGTAACTTTGAGCATGACTGGCGCACTGTATTTCAGCTTGAAAAATGGCGAAGAGCCTTTGAGAGCGGCTCTCTACGTGGTGACGTTCGGAACTTTGCTTATAACAGGCCCTGGCAGATTTTCTATCGATTATTTTTGGCAATCGAGAGTAGCTGCAAAAAGGCTGAAAGGCATCCGGGTGTTAACCAGGACAGCTGTGACAAGTGCGTCACTCGATAGAAATATCAACATCGGTATGCTGGTCCTTCGCACAGGCATCGGAGTTTGTGCAATTCTCTTTTTTGCTCTAAAACAATCCGCGGCTTCGGAAACGTTTACCCACGGAAACAGCGGTTTTTGGCTATTGTCTGTCTTTGCAATCTGCGCAGCTCTTGCGACCTTTGGATTATTGACCCGCCTGGCGTCTGGAATCGCAGTCGTGACCTGGCTATGGGCTGTGTTCGCCGGATTTCATTCGGGCGAGAATCTTGGCGGTCTGCCAGCCAGAGCCATTGAATACGCGATTGCGTTCGCACCTTTGTTGTTTATTGGTCCTGGCAAGTACTCCATCGACTTCGCCATTGAGATTAAGCAGGAAACCGGGAGCCTTTTTAGAAAGCTGATTGGACCAATAACTAATGACCCATTAAGGTCGGAATAGGATCACAACATGCTCAAAGAACAAACTTATAAGATCAATGCTGGTTTGTTGGTCTTGCGAATAGCGGCTGGACTCTCTCTTTTCGCTCTTTTTGGACTGAATAAGCTTAAATCAGGCGCCGATTATTTTTTTGTAAGTCACCAGTGGTCATTCGTTGATTTTAATCGAAATATCGGATTGCCTCTGCCGGTTTTGAGCGCAGTGGTTCAGACGCTTAATGAATCGGTATGTGCGCTGCTGGTTGCCATTGGCTTCTTTACCAGAATTTCTGCCCTGCTCTTAGCAATCGGATTTACCGTCGCAGTGTGCTCCAGCTTGAAAGCGCATGAGGATATTCTGATTCCTGGACTTTATGCCTCGATGTTTGTTGCGTTAGCATTGACAGGCCCTGGCAAATTCTCGATAGATTCAATAATAAGAAGAAAGAGATCATAAAAGATCATTCGATCTCTTCAGTTCGGCAGAATTATTATTTTCGCGTCAGAGTTAAGCAACGGCTGCAGGAGAATATTCAATTGAAACGCAGGTCATTCCTGAAGGGTGTTGGTGCGGTTACTGTCGTCGCAGTAGGCGGTGGAGTATGGCGCGCCCATGATAAAGGCGTTTTCAGCGTCGGCAAAGGCCCCGCCTACGAGCCATGGGATAACTGGCGCGCGGAATCAAATAAAGGACCGTTGGAGTTGGTTGCGGCCGCCATTCTGGCCGCCAATCCTTTTAATACTCAACCATGGCTGTTCAAAGTTACCGATTCGTCGATAGAGCTTTACGCGGACAACCCGAGAAACACCGGGAAGTTCGATCCTTATCTTCGCGAGCTTCGTATAGGACTGGGTTGCGCGCTGGAGAATCTGATGCTAGCCGCGAGCGCGAACGGATACAAAGCTGCCCTAACGCTATTACCGGGAAAGCTAGCTGGCGGCACTGAGCGACCTGACCGGGAGTTGGTGGCGCGCATTGAGCTCTTACCGGGGAAAAGGGAAGAGACTGAACTCTATCGGGCTATTCCGCATCGCCATACTAACCGGTTCCCATACGATCCGCAGAAACCTGTTCCGTCTGAGTTCGTGGAAGTCCTAAGCCGTATCGCAGATGAGGAGTCGAACGTCAGAATACAACTGTTCACATCTGATGCGGATAAAAACCGCTTTGTCGATACATGCACGCAAGCAGTCATTCAAGATTCACCCAATATAGACGCCAAAAGTGGCACCAGTAAATGGATTCGCTCCGACTGGCATGAAGTTCAACAGCAACGAGACGGTTCCTTTATAGATGACGCAGGCGTTACGCCAATGCGCGCGGCAATGATCAAGTTTCTGCCGGATTCCCTCATGCAATTATTGACACCCCGACCATCAGCGGATCTGACCACATTAATCAAAGGATCATATACAAACCTGTTGATGACAGGCCGACTGTTTGGATTGATTGCCGTGCGCGATATGTATGACCAACAACAGAGCATTCTTGCCGGGCGAGTATGGCAACGAGCGCATTTGCTGGCCACTGCTCGTGGTTTGGCGGCACGTCCCGCCAATCAGCCAGTTCAATTGGTCGATCATCAGAAGATGTACGGTAAAGCCCCTGACGAACAGCGTGTCCTGGCACAACTAACCGGAGATGACTCATGGCATTCGACATTCATGTTTTACATGGGTTATCCAATCCGTCAGGCTACACCAACCGCGCGTCGTCCCGTTCAGGCTGTGACGATTTAACTTCATTTCCGTTGCACCAGGATCTTGAAATTATCGCTGATTCCACCGGGAAGCAACAGGTCCTTCAATGCCTGGCGACATTTCATAACAGAGACGATGTCGCCTTTGGCCTGCAAACTTCGTTCGAGTCTTTCTGCTCGTGCGATAATGTTGTTGCGAATCAGCCATTCTGATTGACTGATGAATTCTTTTGTTGCCAGTCCAGCGCGCTCACCATAGTTAATCAACGCAGTGAAATTAACACTCGAAGTTATGTCCTGCAGTCCCACATCTATAAAAGGATCACCGATCAGTCTGTGCGAGGAAAAGCAACGAAGTGTTCCGTTCGGTCTATCCTGGCGGTAAAGTCGCTGGGACGTATCGCCGTAATCGATAGTGATCAACACTCCTTTATCTATTGCAGAACTTATTTGTTCCAACCAATCGATTGCTTGCAAATTGACTTCGATAATCTGATCAGGCTGAAGGGCAATTCGCTGTCGATCCAAATAATCTGCAACCGCCGATGTCGTCGGGGCTTTCCATTCTGATACGAAGCGTCCATTTTCGACCGCGACAAATTCCTCTTGTAACTCATCACGATGCACACGAACCCTATGAACAGGAAATGCATCGATCAATTCGTTCGAGAAGACAATTCCGGAGATCGGTCCGTTAATCAGATCATTAACAGTTGCCCATCTTACGTTCTGAAATCCGGCAAGTGACTTCCGCTGTTGTTCGGCCAAGAACGGACTCTGCTCAATGATCAGGTATTCAATTGATTTGGCGAGCTCGGAATAATCGGCTTCGAGTGTTGTCAGAATATCGAGCGGTAGTTTCCCAGTGCCTGCTCCAATCTCGACAATGTTGTTTGGTTTGTTCGATGGAATTTGAGTCAGGCAGGCTGCTATTGCATCGGCCAGTACTGCCCCGAACAACTGATGGACATCAGCGTTAGTGTAAAAATCGCCGCCTGCTTTGCCGATTCGTGCGTGTTTGCTGTAGTAACCGAATTCTGAATGATATAGCGCCAGCGACATGAACTCGCAAAACGAAATAGGCCCTGACGACCTTATTTTTTCCGCGATTATTGATTCCAGTTCATTCATAATATGCCAGCAGAGCTACCGCTATAACAGAAAAGGGAGGCCCGAAGCCTCCCTTTTCTAAACAAGATCAAGCGATGTATTACTTGACAATGAACGGAGCCGGTGTGGTCGTGATCGTCTTCTGCGAAACCTTATCGTTTATGTTTACCGCAACCTGATAAGTTCCAGGCGCAAGTTTAAGGTTCAGCATGCGACCAATAATCAACCGCTGACCATCGATGTCTTTGACACCACCCTTGCCGTCTTCTGGAATCCGGGCCAGTTCCTGGCCGCTCTTGGTAACGACATAGCTGACATCAACGTTCGGCATCAGCGTGTATTGATCGATCTGAGCGTTGTAGACCTGCAGGAATACTCCGACAGGCTCATTGGCCTTAAAAGTCTGTGACATATTCGGGTGAACTTTGTAACGACCCACAACAAACTGTCCTGCGGCTACGCCGTTCAATTGAGTGATGTCGGAAGCGACAATCACAGAACTGGTACTTAGCTCGTTTGGTTTGTACTGAGGCACAACAAATGACTGGTGGATTATGCCCATCTTGCCGCTGTTGGTATCCTGGGCGACCAAATCAATCTTGTAACGGCCTGGAGGCAATACTACTTTCTTCTGGTAAATCGACTTCGTCTCTTGGCCGAAAGCAACATCTCGATCAGTGTAACGATCCGTCCTGATCACCTCTTCGATAGGGCCGTTGCGTTTTCCTGTAACTGCGGTAATGCGTCCGTTGATGTTAACTTCCCCCTGATAGATTCCGCCTTTATTGGCTAGAACCAGATCATGGTTATCGATCAGGATACTAAACGACGTAACGACTGCGTCATCGCCGACGCGCATATAATCTGTGCGCATCGTCACTGGCAGAACTTCGGTTTCCGCAAGAACGGGATCGACGGTGCCGTTGAGTCCCGGAATCTTGCTTATTGAAGGAGGTCGCTGAAGATCACTGTAAAGCTGCAACCTGTCAAATTCATTATTCTTGCTGCTTTGACCATAAAGCGGATCAGAATACATACTACCCACACCGCCATATGCGATACGGTTAGATTTATCGGAGAGGCCAAGCTGCTCTGCCAGCGTTAAGCCTGCGCCAGGAACATACAGCAACGCGTCCTTTTCATCAGGGCTTTGTGCAATGTGATATTCACCTGACATAGTCGGATCGACGAATTCAATATTGATGCCGTCACCGACGCCATCGATGTGACGATACCACCAGGTTTCAAATGGATAGGTGCTGGTTTCGCCGCCACCTTCTTCAGCCGGTCGCTGGTAAGCGCCACCGGAAGGATGAGTCTCTTTACCGTCGGGCTCGCCGAACATAATGTATATGCGTCCACGGTCCGTCTTCCAGCCTGGGATACCGGAAGCAAAATGCTCGTTAGCGTAGGCGACGCGACGATAATACTCATCTTTGTATTCGTTTTCTGGTGTATCCGGATCCGGATCGCGCCTAGCCCAGAAATTCTCGATGAATGTTTCGCGCTCGTCGTCGGTCTTAAGCGCCTTGAAAGCTTTCCGCTCTTCATCAGTGATGATCCAGCGGACATCTTCATCCATCCACCGCTGGTAGACCTTGTCAGCGCTTTCGGGGTGCTTCTTTTTTTCCTGTTGTCTCTTCTCTTTATCTTTCTTTTCTTTATCGGCTTCTTTCTTGTCTTTTGAGCTGGTGTCCTGTGCGAAAGAAGGCGACACGCCAAGAGCAAACACAAAGATCAAAAACAAAGCACAGAATTGTGACCAGGTTGACCTCAGTCGCATATTCGTTACTCCTTAAAAATACAAATGCAGAGGCAAACTCGGTGAGCCATGCACGTGCCTCCCAAAAGGAGACAATCCGCCTGATTGCAAAATTTACGTGCTAAACCACTCCAAGTCAAGGGGCCAATTCGACCAAACTATTGAAACAACTATGCTCACCTAACTCGCTTCCGCAACCTCTGTCGTGTTTCGAGCCGAACGTCTCGGCTTTCCGAACATCCAGGCAATTCCGACGCTCAGGAAATACAAAAGGAACATCGGCAGCGCAAATACCATCATATTAGCGGCATCCGGCGTTGGTGTCAGCAATCCCGCCAGAATCACGATTCCCACGACAGCGAAGCGCCAGAACCTGAGCAAGAATCTGGGAGTGACCAGCCCGATTCGTGCCAGTATGAATGTCAGCGTCGGAATCTGGAATACTACTCCCAGACCTAAAAGGATCGTCGTGATCAGGTCGAAATAGTCGTTGGCGTGGATCAACGGTCTGAAGTTCTCTGCTGACAAATGGATCAAATAGTCACATGCGCGCGGAAATGCGATCTTGTACGCGAATGCAGCGCCCAGCAGAAAAAAGACCGTCCCAAGCGCGACCACTGGTCTGACATAAGATCTCTCGTGCGGGTAAAGTCCGGGCGAGATAAACGACCAGATCTGGTAAAGCAGAAACGGAACAGAAAGAAAGATCGCGCAATAGAACGAGACCTTTACATAAAGATTGAATCCGCCTGCGACGGTGTCGATAACCAGTCGCTCCTCAATGCTATAGCCGCCTTCGCCAATATTGGTCGGAAGCGGGGTATCAGCGGGAATCTCTATATTTGTTCCCAGTCTCCAGGGCTGAGCAGTCGCCAGATAAAGCTTTCCATCAGGCCCTTTCTTCACAACAGCCTGAATCGAAGAACCCTGAGGTATCATCGCGCCTTTCAGTTCCTGCTGAAACTGAAAGGTGTACTGTATCGATTCGCCTTCTTTGGGAGGAACGTTAGCAGCGGTCTGACTATGCTTATATAACTCAACGTTCGATCTGTGGATTGACTCCAGAACTGGCTTTTGCAGAAAGTCGTAAATTTTGTCCGAAAAAAACCATGAAACCCCGAAGAATACCGCGATAGCAATAGCGCAATAGACCAGTCGTTTGCGCAGTTCATCCAGATGATCCAGGAAGGACATCTTTCCCTTTTCAACATTGTCATCGGAATCGAACATTAGACAGATTGTTCCTCAGATCCGGTCAACCGCCCTGGAAATTACATCCAGTTCTCGACCTCTTTTGGTTCGGCGGGCACTGTGTGCGCCGGCTCCGAAACGGGCTCGACGCTTGGCGACGGTGTTTGCGCCGCAGACGCTTTCGCTTTCTCACGCTCTTTTTCGGACTCGACCTCTTCTTCCCACGAGCGCTTAAATTCTTCAGATGCTCGTTTGAATTGTCCCATAGCCTGACCTAAAGACTTAGCCAGTTCAGGTAGTCTGCGTGGTCCGAAAACCATCAGCGCAACGACAAGAATGATTAATACTTCACCCCAACTGAACCCGAACATCGACTTTTCCTTGAATTAGACCTTTCGCAGATAACTGTCAATTAAAAGATAATTTTAGAGGAACCACGCAACCGGAGCAAGTTAAGGCTCAAGTATAGTTGGGCTTTTTATGCGGATCGAAAGATATACGGCTGGGTTTTAATCGAAGCTAGACGCATATCCAGTCGCAATTTATTTTGCGAGCCTTCGCCCAATCGCTTAACGGCTTAACGAGGGTTTTACCTTTTGTTTTCGCGAATTTATGCGTACAATCCCCTCCTATGCCATGGTTTAGACGGGATAAGGAAAGCTCCCCATCAAAGGGCGACGAACTTAAGGAACGTACAGTAAAGACCGAAGGCCTTTTCGCCAAGTGCCCTCAATGCACTCAGACTCTCTTTCGCAAAGAGTTAGAAGAGAACCTGCAAGTTTGCCCCAAATGCCAGTTCCATTTCAAGCTGGATCCATATCGGCGGCTGGAACTCCTGTTTGATAACGGACAATACAACGAGTTTGACAAGCAGCTCGCTTCAACCGACCCCTTGAGCTTTGTCGACAACAAGCGCTACAGCGATCGTCTGAAAAGCGCTCCAATCTCAACCGGGACTCTCGACGCAGTAATAAATGCGGAAGGCAGAATCGGCGGACACCAGGTTTTTGCCGCTGCAATGGTCTTTGACTTCATCGGCGGTAGCATGGGTTCGGTCGTAGGCGAAAAGATCACGCGCCTAATCGAGCGCGCCATTGATCAAAAGTCCGCGGTAATTACCATCTCGTGTTCATCGGGCGCCAGAATGATGGAGGGAGCTCTGTCATTGATGCAAATGGCGAAAATAAGCGCTGCGCTGGCTCGCCTGGATGACGACGCCTTGCCGTTTATCTCGGTTTTAACGCATCCGACCACCGGCGGAGTTTCAGCTAGCTTTGCGATGCTTGGTGATTTGAATATTGCTGAGCCAGGCGCACAAATCGGATTTGCCGGGCCAAGAGTAATTGAGCAAACAATCCGACAGAAACTCCCGGAAGGTTTCCAGAGCGCCGAGTCTTTACTGGAACACGGTATGTTGGACGCAATTGTCTGCCGTCGCGAGTTGCGGGATTACATCATCAACGCGCTTAATTTTATGGTTGGCCACAAAAAGAATTCGGCAGCATAACGATTTTCCGTCGTTTTTTCGGTTTCCGCCTGGATTATGGATTACAAACAGTCGGTTCAATACCTCTATTCGCTGGGTAACGAGGTCCTCTCACTAAAGCTGGGTCTGGATAATATCGGGGCTCTTTCCGCCGTTCTTGGCCAGCCACATCGCGCATTTGAGTCTGTTCTTATCGCCGGAACTAATGGCAAAGGTTCGACGGCGGCGATGATTGACGCAATGCTCAGCGAAGCCGGAATCGACCACGGTCTTTACACGTCGCCTCATCTCTGCGAAGTCACCGAACGGATCGTAGTAAACGGCCAGCAGATCAGCCAGGAGGAGTTTGCCGAGATCGCAACACTTGTTCGAGAAGTCAGCCATAATCTTGTAACACAAGGCAGCATTCCGGCTCCGCCCACGTTTTTTGAACAGGTCACAGCCGTTGCTTTTTGCTACTTCGCCAGACGCGGAGTCCGTCTTGCCGTTCTAGAAGTTGGTATGGGAGGCAGACTTGATGCAACGAACCTGGTTCAGCCTCTTATCTCAGTCGTTACTCCGATTTCGTACGATCACGAAAAATATCTGGGAAGTACTCTTACTGAAATTGCCGGCGAAAAAGCAGGCATCATTAAACACGGCTCGAAAGCAGTAATCTCGCCCCAACCGGTAGAGGCAATGGACGTGATTATGCGGCGATGTTTGGAACGTCGAGTGTTGCCGGTGTTCGTTGACGCTCCCACGGATACGCAGATAGTACCCGGCAAACGAATGAGTGTTACGATTGAAGGCCGAGAAAATTACAGCAAAATCACATTGGGTCTGCGCGGACGACACCAGGCGATAAATGCAGCGGTCGCAGTGGCAGCAGCTGAAGAATTGAGAAGCCATGGCTACCCAATCTCGCGAGCGGCAATTGTAGGTGGCCTTGAACGAGTAAGCTGGCCCGGCCGGCTGGAACTCCTATCCGGGGCTCCCATGATTCTGCTGGATGGCGCACACAATCCGGCGGGAGCGCAGGTCCTGAGGGATTTTATAGTCGATCTCGCCGTCAGCCCAATCACGCTTATCTTCGCGGCAATGGCCGACAAAGACGTGGCGCAAATGAGCGCGATTCTATTTCCATTGGCCAGAAATATTATTTTGACCAGGATGGACGATAAAAGGTCCGCAGATACTTCTGCTCTTGCTTCTGCAGCCCTTGGCGGCCGCAATAACCTGATTATTACCAAAAATGTCGAAGAGGCAATGCACTGGGCGCAATCTCTGTCACCACGAGACGGGCTGATTTGCGTAACTGGTTCGCTGCACCTTATCGGCGAAGTCAAAACCCTGCTCTCCCAGGAAAAGGGAATGGACATCCCACTGATGTAACGCAGACGGTCAGTTTGCGCGGGCGAATCAGCTCGCGCTTCTTGATAGAACAGCCACGTATGTTGAGGAAAGCATACTGGCGGTTTGCGATTCGCTTTCTATGAACCTGCCAACAATCGACAAAACAGAATACTTGTACAGAGGACGCATCATAGATGTATCGATCTCTGATGTTCATACCGCAACTGGACTCCCGGCAAAGATCGAGATGGTTCATCATCCCGGAGGCGCGGGCGCATTGCCCCTATTAGACGATGGGTCGGTCATATTGGTAAGACAATATCGATATCCGATCAAACGATTATCATTGGAAATTCCAGCGGGGAGGATAGAGCACGGGCAATCACCTTTAGACACTGCTCGTCGCGAATTAGAGGAGGAGACCGGCTACATCGCATCTAAAATGTATCTGATTTCAGCTTTCTTTCCTACTCCCGGATACTGCGAAGAAAAGCTATTCGTTTATCTTGCGACCGATCTCACTCAGACGCAGCAGAACCTGGAGTTTGACGAGGATATCGAGCTTGTCAGGCTCACACTGGATCAAGCCAGGAGCCTTGTTTACTCCGGCGAGATTGACGATGCCAAAACTATAATTGCATTGTTGCAGGCGGACCGCATCATAAGGTAACTTACAATCGTGGATAAAGAGTGGTCTGTCGATGATTGCATTTGCAGATTGTCGGCACGTGAGATATGAGCACAATAACGAGCTGCCGGTCCTGCGGGAAAGAGTTGCAATTCGTCGAAACCGAAAACGGCGTTTGCAGTTCCTGTCAGTCCGGTCAAGCCTCCAGTGACTGGCGAAGCATTTCATCTTCGGCAGAAGTCCCGCGAGATTTCAGCAGCTTTCAAAAGCAGACTGACGAACTCCCAGGCGCCTTTTCAGACGCGGTTCTTGAACACATCCGGTCGGAGGCATCTTTTCCGCCGCCAGCCTATCCTGATGGTTCGTCAATGCCTCCACAAGGAGATGATTCCTGGAGTCTTCCCACTGCAATCCTGACGTGGCTATTTAGCGTTGCAGCCTTGCTGTTATTCAATGTCATTTTTACTGTCATCGGTGTCGCCTATATGCATGCTCACGGACAGGACATTAGTCAGCAGGCACTGGAGAAATCGGTTAATTTCACGATTTTCTTACTCTCATCGATTATACCAACACATCTGGTTACTCTTGCCGCTGCGTGGGTAGTTGTGACAAGAGCGGGCTCGCGTCCCTTTTTCAAAACTCTCGGCTGGAAATGGCCTCCGAACTTTCAGCCCTGGCAAGCGGCGTCTTTTGCCCTTTTGATGTATGCCATAGGCATACTGATTGACCTGTTTCTGCCAGCTCCACCGAATCAGTTCAATCATATGACAGATCTCGTTACAGATAGGGTGATCGGTCAGGTCTTAATGGTAGTCGCGGTAACGTTTACTGCGCCATTAGTTGAAGAAGTTATTTACCGCG
>Ga0070741_10006765_pt1 | contig 24349 bp, 22 predicted proteins | sample Coa_R1_4_FD_66440 | JGI IMG/M metagenome (GOLD analysis project Ga0070741, IMG submission 66440) | Surface soil microbial communities from Centralia Pennsylvania, which are recovering from an underground coalmine fire - Coalmine... | ecosystem: Environmental > Terrestrial > Soil > Unclassified ...
AAACGCCATCCCCTTGCCCCACGCCCCCATCCCCGCTGAGGACGGCGGCTGGAGTACGTTATTTTGGAAAAACTAACATTACCGCTGGTACATACAGCGGGGGCAGATCAATCCCAACCCTGGACTGCTCGCTTACGCCGCCACAAAAGCCGCGATTATCAATTTTACGAAAGCACTTTCGAAGGCGGCCATAAAGCAGGGAGTTCGGGTAAACGCGATAGCACCGGGTCCGGTATGGACGCCACTGATTCCTGCGACGCTGAGCGAGGAGCACGTGAAAAAATTTGGCCAGAATACGCAGTTTGAACGGCCCGCTCAGCCAGTGGAACTGGCCCCCGTTTATGCATTTCTAGCCTCCGATGATGCCCGCTACATTACTGGAGAAGTATTCGCAGCGACGGGCGGCAACACTCCGTTCTAGGAATGCGAGACGGTCCCGGCCATCAGGCGGGTCTCGCGCGATCTTCCGCTTTTAATACAACTGGAACCCCGACCCGCGAACGAAGAGTTTTCCCGCCCGTCCTGACCTCATAGCTGGTGCCTCTCGCGAACACATCAAATGAAGCGCCACGGATTTTCACGCCCGTGAGACTGATCGATCTTGAGAACGCGGGAGGTCTGGGATTGATGTGGATGTCACCGTTTGTTTCGACGCCGACTCCGAACATGCCACAGATGATGCACTGCGCTCCGCAGGTGGCGTCGAAGGCGTTCTGAAGCGGCGTATCCTTGCGATACTCGACCTGATTCGCCACGAACGAATCGCACCAGTACGGAGTACGCTCGCCCCACCACAGAGTGCGGCGCAGCAGATCCTCGGCTTTCTCCGGGAAACCCGCGTGATACAGGAGCTCGGCAATACGCGGGGTGAACGCGACATAGTTCCCACCGCCGCCGTTGTCGATATCAACCTGATCGTACGCGGGGTCCTTCTTCGACATGCTGTGCAGACCGAAGTCCGACAGAAACTCCTCCTCGTTCAAGTGGCTGATGAGCCCCTCCAACTGTTCTTTGTCCAGCACCGGGCTGCCGATCAGTTTGAACATCTGAACGGTATACCGCATCTCTTTTCTTCCGTCTTCGTAGCGGAACCAAAACCATCTGTCTTGTGCGTTCCATAGCTCGGCTTTTAGAAGGAGTTTTAATCTCTCGGCCCGCTGCGCCAGCATGGGTTGCGCCTGCCCGGCCAGTTCGGTCAACCGGTATGCCAGCATGTAATTCATATAACGGCGGCCATTAAGGTCAGGCATGTAGTCGTCGTAACGGTATTTCCCGCGGAGTTCGAGGTGGTTGTTGCCCTTGCCGTAGCTCACCAGCACGGCGGGTTTGCTGAAGTCATCGCGATAACTGGCGTGGTAGACCATCCAGTCCAGCACCGTTTTCCCATTCACCATTTCACCCAGGAAATCGAGATCGCCGGTGTGCAGGACGTAATGATAGACCGACCAAATGATCTTTTCCTGGTTGACTGGGTACCATGGCCCGCCGGCCGTTCCGTCGACAGGGTTGAACAGAAAGTGCTTGGTAATGTCAATGCGAAGAAATTGTTTGATATGCTCTCTCGCCGCAGCAGGATCATATAGCGGAAACAGTTCGTACGGCCCGCCGTAGTCCCACAGGTAGTTGCCGACGCAGCCGCCTTTGATGCTGCCGGTCGAGTAATAGGGGTTCAGGATGAACTCGGGCACATGCCACTGGTTGAGCAGAAAATGCACGAGCGAGCGGTTGTAGTAGGCCACCAGCCGTGGGTCGGATGCCTCTAGCCTCGGCAGCCTCGAGAACAGATCGCGGGTGCGGGCTGCGAAATCGGCGCGGCCGTCCTCAAGCGCTTTTGCCGGGTTGCGCAGGAGGGCCTCGCATGTCTGGAGCGCCGGAGCCCTGGGACCCATGGTGATCACCACATAGCGCGTCACGCGCTCGCCAGGTTCCAGCGTCAATCGGCCTTCCCAATGAGACGACCAGGGCTCCCAGCGCAGCCCCGGTAAATCCGCCCCGACCACGTAGGCGCCGGCCGCGTTGGCACGCACAACCGCGCGGCCCTCAACGGCCGAGTCCGTCGCTCGCTTCTCGGTCCTGGGGCGGGCAAAGTGCCACTCCTTGACTGCATCGAACTAACCGGTAATATCGAACTGCACCGGGATGCTGCGCCGCCCCGCGGCCGTATTGTGCAGTGTGATGGCGAGGATGCCCGCGCGCTGGCGGGCAGCGAGCACGAAGACGCTGGCTGCCGCAATGCCGCGCACGGCGCCCTGCCGCCGCACCTCGATGGGCCGCCACGAGTACTCCCGCGCCGGGACTTTCTCGCCAAACAATCGGATATCAAGGGCGAAATCCGAACTGGCATACGGCGGCGCAAACAGGCCGCGAAGCGAGAACGTATCGCGGTAATTCACACCGGCCGTAATCAATCCGTTGATCACGCCAAAGTGCTCTTCCTCCACGATATTGACGTCGCCGGGAAGCCCAAAATCCGGAATTGGAACAAGCTGTCCGGCCTGGCGACGAACGCTCTTTCCTTTTCCTTCCCCAACTGCGGCGGCTGCTACGCCCTGAATAACATCCCGTCTGCTAATTTGCATCGCGCCCTTGTGTTCTCAGACTCAAATCAGACTACGGCAGGCCGCCTATGATCTGCCGGTACTCGTTCTCCGTGTACGCGCGGCATGTCTCTGTTCGGATGCTTCCTTGCGAGCCTAAGGCCAATATTGCCTTGGCCAGCGCGAGATCATCCGGCGCCTCAAGGATTGCGATCATGTCGTACTGGCCGGTGACCATGTAGAAGTTTGTCATTTTCAGGCCGGCGGCTTCGAAGGCCTTGCGTGCCGCATCCAGCCTGGAGGGACTCTGTTTGATGTTCTGGATACCCTGCGGTGTCCATCGGAGAAACGCGATGTATGTCGCCACGTCGCCTCGCTTTCTAGAGCAGATCCCGATGTAATCCCGGACGTGAAGCCAGAAATACTGCTGTGGATGGTCTGCTCTGCGCTGGATAATATTCCGATCGGGCACACCGGTCAAGTATCATTCGCTATTCGATCGTGTTCGCGGCGCCGCCGAATAATCCCGGAGAGCTGCGCCACTTGCTTCAGGTGGGCCGTATGCGGTTTTATAATCCCATGCGTCCTGTTCCGCACTGCTTGCTGATCCTGGCGGCTACGCTCGTTCCGCCGTTGTCCCTGTCGGCCTCTGATCAGGCCCCGATGGGCGAATCGCTCGTCTATATCGGTACCTACACCGGCGGTCAGAGCAAGGGCATCTACGCGTTCCGCTTTAATCCGGCAAATGGAAAACTGACGGCGCTGGGTTTGGCCGCGGCAACGCCGAGCCCTTCTTTCCTGGCGATCCACCCGAACCGCCGCTTCTTATACGCGGTGAACGAGACGGGTGAATCCCGCGGCGAGCGTGCCGGTTCGGTCACGTCTTTTGCCATTGATACCGAAACAGGCAAGCTGCGGCAGATCAACCAGGTGTCATCGAAAGGCACCAGCCCGTGCTATGTCGTCGTCGACCGTACGGGCAAATATGTCTTGATTGCGAACTACGGCACCGGGAGTGTCGCGGCGTTTCCCATCCAGCAAAACGGTGGTTTAGGCGAAGCATCCGCCTTTGTGCAGCATACCGGCTCAAGCGTCGATCCTAAACGCCAGAAAGGCCCGCACGCGCACTCGATTAATATGTCGCTGGACAACCGGTTTGCGGTGGCCGCGGACCTCGGCTTGGACAAGCTGCTGGTCTATCGCTTCGACCCATCCAATGGGTCCCTCGTCGCTAACGATCCGCCTTCGGCCAGTGTCCATCCAGGCGCAGGACCGCGCCACTTCTTCTTTCATCCCAACGATCGGTTCGCGTATGTCATTAACGAGATGCAATCCACGGTAACGGCCTTTACCTGGGATGCTTCGCGCGGAGTGCTCAGCACCATCGGCACGGTTTCCACTCTCCCCAAAGATTTCCACGGCGAGAACACCACAGCCGAAGTGCAGGTCCATCGATCTGGAAAATTTTTGTACGGCTCAAATCGCGGCCACGATAGTATCGCCGTCTTTTCGATTACCGCCAAGGGCGCTCTCACGCCTCTCGAGCAGGTCCATACCCAGGGCAGGACACCCCGGAATTTCGGTATTGATCCGAGCGGCAGCTATCTCTTTGCGGCAAACCAGGACTCCAACAACATTGTGCTCTTCCGAATTAATGCCAAGACCGGGCGCCTCACTGCGACGGGCGAGAAAGTGGAAGTGGGAAATCCTGTTTGTGTGAAATTTATGGCTGCGCGGTAAATCGATCCGCTGTGGCACACTCAAACCCGCGCAGGCCCTCGTAGAACTCGCGCAGGGAGCGTAACAACCGCCCAAACCAGTTGCAGCACTCCTTCTACCGCAATGCCGATCAGACGAAACGGTAGCAGAAGAAGCCACACTATCGGATAGAGCAAGAGCGCCGCGATCGCCAGCGGCCAGCAGACCACGAGCAATAAACACCAGAGCAGGAACGTGAACATCCAAAGATATCCTCTGATCCCAACATACGGAAAACTCCGGACGGAAGTTCCGGGCGCCGTCAAGCTGGCAGCGTGCCGAAATTTCGGCGTCCGGAGTCGGCAGCGATGAGGCCAACGCACCTGATTTTCACGCGTTTAAAATTGGCAGGATCCCTGCTTTGGGTTTCTATCATCGAATAGTCAGGCCAATGTTGATGAACCGAAGTTCACGTCGAGCGGCGATAACGGCATTGATCTTTTTATCGGGGACCGTGCCTCAAGCATGGGCTGCTGACGCCGTGGCAGCTCCCAAGGACATTGTGAACCGCTACCTCGCTGCATCGGATGCGCAGAATCGGGCGCGCCAGGATCTTTCTATGGAAGTGGAGATTGACGCCGCTCTTCCCAAAATGCGCAAGCAGGGCACGATGCGAGCTTTGCAATTCGTTCCCAAGGTCGGCAGGATTGTCGTTCGAGCCCTGCGATTCGAAGGGGACGAAACGGTAAAGAACGATGTCATTTCCCGGTATCTTGCTACAGAGACAGCCCCCGAAAGCCGTTCGGGTGACGCGATCGCTGTGACGCCTGAGAACTATCGATTTCAGTACCAGGGCGCCGTGGCGTACAACACACGCCGTGCGTATGTCTTTCATGTGACGCCGAAAGCCAAGCGAGTGGGGCTCTTCGATGGAGAGATCTGGCTGGATTCGCAAACGTATCTCCCCCTGCGCCAATGGGGCGAGCTGGTGAAAAGCCCTTCCATATTCGTTCGGAGCGTGTACTTCGTGCGCGACTATTGGATTATGGAGAACCGCTCGGTGCCGCGGCGGATGATCACCACCGTGGATACCCGCCTGGTTGGAAAGGCCGAGATGACTGTCTGGTTCGATAATGTGCAAATGGGCCGCGCCGCTTCTGAAGCCTTCCGCGCTGCGGGAGGAGGCCGAAATATCAGCAGCGGTGTACGCCCTTCCGAGGCTCGCCCCGCTTTGATCGCGGCTCGATAGTCCCTTGTAGGCAGTAGCCTGGTTTTCCTCTGTGCCAAACTGAAACCATGGAGGTGGACCATGCGCAAAGTGGCCATCATCGGCGGGGGCGTTGTTCTTGCCGTCATACTGCTGCTCCTGACTTTACCGCTGCTGATTAACGTCAATCGTTATCGGCCGCAAATCCAGGCTGAACTCGAAAAGAATCTGAATCGAAGCGTCGCGTTGGGTCAGTTGGGCCTGCGGTTGCTGCCGCTCTCGGTCCGGATCGCAGATGTTCAGATCGGAGAATCGCCCGCTTTTCCCTCAAATCGTCCTTTTGCCACAGCGAAACAGGTTTTCGTGAGCGTCGGCCTGTTTTCGCTGCTTGGCGGACATCCTAGCGTAAAATCGATCCAGCTCGAAGAGCCGCAGATCGAGTTGATTCGCGCGGCAAACGGAACCTGGAACTTCTCCACGCTGGGTCCAGCGGCGCAGTCCGGATCCACCACGCAATCGAAAGGCGAATCCAAAGGCACAGGCTCGGAACTGGCATTGAAGGAGCTGCGAATTCGCGATGGCTCGATCGGTGTTACAGACCTGGCGGAGAAGAAGCCACGCGCCGAATACAACCATCTAGATCTTCGGTTGTCCGATTACGCTCCGAAGAAACGCTTCAGCGTGAGTCTGGATGCCCATCTTCCCGGGACCGGACAACAACTGCTCTCGCTGGACGCGAAAATCGGGCCGATACCCTCTGAAAACATGATTGCCACGCCCGTTGACGGTAGCCTTTCTTTGAAAGAGGTCTCTCTTTCGGGAGCGGCCCGGTTCCTCTCGGGTGTCATTCCGGAGAAGACGGACACGGTGGCCTCCGGCGATGCCGAACTGCGCGGCCAGAACGGAATGCTTGCATGCAAGGGAAAGCTGACGCTCGAGAAGACGGTTGTGCGGGGAACTTCAATCGGAGATACGATCGAGCTGGATTACAAGCTCGGCGGCGATCTGGCGCGCAAGTTTTTCAAGATCGATTCGGCTGACGTCCGAATTGGCAAAACGCCATTCCACATCTCCGGTGAGGTCAATTCAGGGCGGACGCCGGCCAACGTGAACGTGCACTTCAAAACGCAGAACGCTTCGATGACGGAGCTGGCGCGGCTCGCCGGTGCGGCCGGGGTAGCATTCAATCCCAACTTCCGGGTAGCGGGAACTCTAACCGCGGATGTGACGGCGCAAGGGCCCGCAACGCGACCCGCGCTTTCCGGCTCGCTGAGCGCGAAGAACGTGGAAGTCCAAGGGGGAGAACTGAAGCAGCCGGTCCGCGCACAGGATGTGCAGGTGGCGCTCGCTCCCGATGCCATTCGCGCCAATCCATTCACTGTGGAATCGGGGAACACGCGTCTGACTGCGGCGTTTTCGTTGGCGCAATATACGTCCGCAGCGCCACAGATCGACGCCACGATTCGCGCCAACGGGGCCAACCTGGGAGAACTGCTCGCGATCGCGAAAGCCTATGGACTGGAAGCTGCCGAAGGCGTCAACGGATCCGGCGCCGTGACCATCGACGTTCGCGCGCAGGGATCGCTCGCGCAGGGATCGAACCTGAATTTGGGAGGCGCGGCCAGCCTGAGCAACGCATCGATCAGTTTGCCATCGCTCACGAAGCCTGTAGAAGTGAAAACGGCGGCGCTCCGCTTTCAGCAGGACACCGCAAATCTGGACAATCTCAACGCGTCCCTGGGCAGCACGAACGTGCGGGGCAGTGCCGCGGTGCGCAACTTCTCCGCACCCAACGTGAGCTTCAACCTGGCGGCTGACAAGGTCAACTTGACGGAAATCGAACAGCTCTCTGCGAAACAGCCGACCACACAGCCGGAGCCTAAGGGCGGCAAGAAACCCGCAGCCGCTCAGCCCGCCCCCGGGAAGCCCGCTGGCAGTAGCGCAGAGGGTCTCGAAAAGATCAAGGGCTCCGGCACTCTCGCGGCGGGTACGTTGACCGCGAATAATCTCGTCCTCACGAACGTGAAGACGACTGTCAATCTTGACAACGGCGTGATTCGTCTCGCTCCGCTTACGGCGAACCTGTATGGCGGTATGCAAACGGGCGCGGTCACACTCGATATGCGGCCCGCGGATCCGGTCTGCTCCGTGAACCTGAAGCTGGCGGGCGTGGATGTCAACGGCTTGCTCTCCGCCGCAAGCTCTGTGAAGGACCGCCTATATGGCGCTCTTGCCAGCAGTGGTGATGCGAGTTTTGTCCTCTCGCCCGGGGGCGACATTACCCGCACGTTGAATGGCACTCTGAGTTTTAATATCGCGAACGGCAGAGTGCGCGGCGTTAATCTTCTCAACGAGCTATCGAAGATAGGCCGGTTTTCAGGCGGAGGTGGATCCGACCCTTTCACGAATCTGAAGAAGGTCGCAGGGACACTGCATATTCGGAACGGTGTTGCCACAACTGATGACCTCACTGCGGCAATCGAGCCAGGGTCGCTTTCCGCCGCAGGTACGGTTAATCTGGTGGATCAAGGTTTGAATCTCCGGGTGACCGCCGTTCTGGGTCGCGGTTTCAGCCAGAGTGTCGGCGGCACGCAGATCGGCGGCTTCCTCAACACCGCGCTCGCGAATAGCCAGGGCGAGTTGGTTCTGCCCGTCCTGGTGACCGGAACCATGTCGAATCCCAGTGTTCTGCCGGACGCACAGGCCATGGCTCAGATGAAGCTGAAGAACCTGTTGCCAACCTCGGGCAATCCCGGACAGCTTACTACCGGAATCCTGGGATCGGTGCTTGGCAACAAAGGGGGCAAGCCTACGGGCTTGGGAGATCTTCTGAAAGGCTCTGCGGGCCGCCAGGAGCAGCAGAAACCCGGCGCTTCCAAGAGTTCTGAGAATCCTGAGCAATCGAATCCTTTGGACTCGATCCTCCGTGGACTGAAAAAGAAGAAGGACAACAAGCAGTAAGCCACTGCGCATCAACGCACGAGCAGTCCGGCGGGACGCATCCAAAACCTCTGCGGATCCGGGTAGGATAGTTCCGAGGGAGCCTCGTGATTTCTCTTCGGACAGCAGTTGCGCTTGTCTTGTGTGTGGTTTCTCTTCAGGCAGCAACCGGGAAGGAATCTTCATCGTCGGAACTGGAAACCGGCCGTTTCCACTGGAGGGCTGCGCTGATTCAGTCCGGTTTGTTCCTGGGCATACAACACGGATTTCGTCTCGCTACCGAGGAAGGCGCGCGGAATGAACTAAAAGGGCCTTTTTTCCCAGACTACTTTCGGTCGGTCCGCAGTCTTCGCGGTTGGGGTGATGGCGATCCCTTTTTGGTGAACTACATCGGTCATCCCATGATGGGCGCGGTCACAGGATACATTCAGATCCAGAACGATGCTGAGGGCAGAATCCAGCAGTTCGGCAGCTCGCCGGATTATTGGAAAAGCCGGATGCATGCGCTTGCATGGTCGGCGGCGTACAGCTTACAGTTCGAGCTTGGACCTATTAGCGAGGCGTCCATAGGCAATGTGGGCAAGAAGCCAGGCACGATGGGGATGGTCGATCTGGTAGTGACGCCGATTGCAGGCACCGGATGGCTGGCCGCGGAAGATGCACTGGACCGCTACGTGATCACAAAACTCGAGAAGATGAGCCTTAATCGCGGATGGAAGATTATCGTGCGATCCTTTCTGAACCCGGACCGCTCATTTGCGAACGTCATGCGTTGGAAGGTGCCCTGGCACAGGGACACGCGCGAAGGTGTGAATGCGCAAGCTGCCGCGCGTGAATAGTGCCGCGCGCGGCTCTTTCACGTTGCTTTTCTGCGAGGAATCGCGATGCACCGCTTAGTTCGTGGCTTTCTGCTGCTGTCCCTATGTCTGGCGCCGGGGGTATCCGAAACCAGGCGGATCGTGCCCGATCGCTATTACGACACATTTTCGGCGGCTCACCCGCCCGTGGCGCGTCTGCATCCGGGCGACAGGGTCGTGACGAAGCTGCTGGACTCGCGCGGGCGCGATGAAACCGGCAAGCTGATTCTCGATGCCGATAATGTTTTGACCGGGCCGTTTTATATCGAGGGCGCCGCAGCGGGCGACTCGATTGCAGTGCGGCTCGATCGCGTGCGGCTCAACAGGGATTGGGGCTGGAACGGCATCCGTATCTCCACCGACGCGCTTGCTCCGGAGACGATTGAGCACCTGTTCCCGGCCAATTGCTGCGAGGAATGGCTGCAGCCCGGCCGTCGCAATGCGTTGCGCTGGCGCCTGGACCTGGAGCGCGGAATGGTCAGCCCTTCCAGCCCGCTCGGTACCCGTGTAAAGCTCGAGTTTCCGGCACGGCCGGCCGTCGGCTGTATCGGAGTCGCTCCACCTTTGAAGCAAGCCATCTCGTCCGGGCCAATGGGCCGGTACGGCGGCAATCTCGATTTCAACGGCATGGGAGAAGGAGCGGTTGTTTATCTTCCGGTATTCGAGCCCGGCGCTCTGCTCATGGTTGGCGATGGCCACGCCGGGCATGGCGACGGAGAACTGCTGGGGCAAGGCACCGAGACTTCGATGGATCTCGAGTTTACAGTCGATCTGGTGAAAGGCCGTTCTGTAGGCTGGCCGCGCCTCGAGAACGCCGAATCGCTGGTCACGTTCGGCTGCCACGCCGGGCGCCCTCGAGCGCGGTTTTCGATACGCCATCTCGGAGATGATTGCCTGGCTGACGAGCGACTATCAGCTTGATCCGCGCGAAGCTCACGTGCTGGTGGGCATGGCGGCTAAACTGACGGTCGGCTCCTGGTTCGGCACGTCGGTGTGCGAGCTCCCGAAGAAGTATTTACCGCCCAGAGCGCCCGCGAGCTCAAAAGCCCAGCCGTGAAACCGGCGCGATCAGAAACGCGCAGCGTTGTAATTACAGTTGGGTTTTGGAGAGGGCAGCTCGCAGCGCATCCCGAACACGACGGCGCTCCGAGTCATCGGCATAGTGCTGACGGGGCCAGAAGAAACCGCGCAGTCCATCCTTTTTGCGACGCGGCACGATGTGGATGTGCAGGTGCGGCACGCTTTGACTCACACGGTTGTTGACAGCGACGAATGAGCCGTCCGCGCTTAGGCCGCGTTCTACTCCTTCAGCCAGCTTTCTCGCATTAGCAAAAAGCGGCTCCACAAGCTCCGGAGGCAGATCGATAAGTGTTTCGTAATGCGTCCGCGGAATCAGCAGGCAATGGCCCGGAAATACGGGGCGGTGATCGAGAAAGGCGACCGATACGGCATCTTCAAACACGACTGACTCCGGATCGCTGCCCGCAGCAATCTGGCAGAAGGCGCACGTTGCCATACAGCTAGCGTACCCGCATGCTGATGCGAACCGCGAGCAATTACAATCAGGGAATGCATCGACGCGCTTTTCTCGCCACCGCGGCAGGCGCTCCCGCACTGCTTCAAGCTCAGGGTGAGAACGGATTTACTTCTTTATTCGACGGCAAGACGCTCAACGGATGGACTATTCAGGACGGTCCCGAAACGGCCTTCTACGTGCGCGAGGGCGCCATTGTGGTGCACGAAGGCTCCGGGTTTCCAACCTGGCTGCGGTCCGAGCGGCAATACGAGAACTTCGATTTTCGAGGCGAGTTTTTTATTAAAGGCTGGATGGACTCCGGCATCTACTTCCACGTGCCCGAGCATGGCCGGCCGATGTGGAACGGAATGCAACTCCACCTGTTTCAGCAGCGCGACGAAAAGCCGGGACCGCAATCCATGGGCGCCATCTTCCCCGTAGTGGCGCCGCTCAAGATCAATGTCAAAAATCAAGGCGAGTGGAACAGCTTCCGAATTCTGATGGAGTGGCCGCGTCTTCGGGTCTGGACCAATGACGAAATCATTCAGGACCTGGACGTAGAGAGCATACCTGAACTACGCCACCGTTTCCGGCGTGGATATCTCGGTTTGGAGTCGCTCTCTTATCCCATTCGCTTTCGAAACTTGCGCATCCACGAACTGCCCGGCGGGGGTGTCTGGCAGCCGCTCTACGAGCGGGAAGAAGATTTCGAGAAATGGTTCATCTCCGACGGAAAGCCGAATTTTCAGCCGCTCGGGGCAGTGCTGCGGGGGGACGGTGTGGGACACATTGCTACACGCGAAAAATTCCGCGACTTTCGGCTGGAAATGTTCATTCGTCATTCGAAGCACCACAATGGAGGCGTGCTGTTTCGCACCGCCGGCCAAGGGCTGCACGCGCGGCATTACGAAATCCAGTTGCATGATGTAGAAGGAGCGCATTTTCCTACAGGCTCCCTGTATCACATCAAACGGGCCGCATACCCCAGGATCGAGGCCGGCGAGTGGTTCCCGTTTCAACTGGTGGTGAAAGGCAAGGAGTGCCTGGTACGGATTAACGGTGACACTGTTCTGGAATACGGTGCGTTGGACGATCTGGAGGAGGGGCATATTGAGCTACAGGCCCACCAGACAGGGCGTTGGGAAGAATTCAAGCAGGTGCGCATACAGCGGCTGTAAAGCTTCTCCAATCGAGGGAGCCCACGTACGAGAGAGTACAATGTGGCTGAATGGAGGTTCTTATGCGGATGGCTGAACGGCTGCGCGGCCTATTGGAGCAAAGCGGCGCGCCGTATACTCAGACGGTTCACCCGCTAGCCTATACAGCTCGTGAAGTTGCGGTGGCGGAGCATCTTGCGCCTCACCGAATGGCCAAGACGGTTGTGTTCCTGGCCGATTCCGGCTACGGCATGGCAGTAATTCCGGCGAACCGATTGGTGGATTTCGAGGAGTTGCGCATAACTCTGCGGCAGTCACATGCCAGGCTCGCTACGGAAGACGAGTTGGCCCAGTTGTTCCCGGATTGCGAGCTAGGGGCCATGCCTCCCTTCGGGAGTCTCTACGGAATGCCGGTATATCTGGACGACAGCCTGCTCGGTGATGAAATGATCGTGTTCAATGCAGGGACGCATCGCGATGTGGTGCATATGCCGCTGGCAGAGTACCGGCGACTGACGAATCCGGAAATCGTATCGCTCGCGCGCGAGGCTGTCTCGCGCCGGCGGTTAGCGGCCGGTGGAGGCGGCGAAAACCGAGGGTGAAGAATCGCTTTCAATGATGGCGGCAAACGACAAGATTCAAATCGCGACAATTGGTTTCGGCGGCATGGGCATGGGCGATACCGCTTACGCCGTCTCAGTGCCGGGTGTTCAGCTCGTGGCTGTGGCCGACATCTATGACGGGAGATTGAATCGCGTCAAAGAGCTCTACGGGAATCAGATTCTAACCACGCGCGATTATCGCGAGATCCTGAGCCGCCGGGATATCGATGCCGTAATTATTGCGACGCCGGATCACTGGCATGCGCGCATCGCCATAGACGCTCTGAATGCCGGTAAGCATGTGTATTGTGAAAAGCCGATGGTGCACTCGATCGATGAGGGCAAAGGCGTGATCGAGGCCCAGCGGAAAAGCGGGCGTACCTTCCAAGTGGGCAGCCAATATGTGAGCTCGCTCGTATACCAAAAAGCGCGCGATCTTTTGAAGACCGGCGCAATCGGGCAACTCAACATGGTGGAGGCATGGCTCGATCGAAACACAGCAATCGGCGCCTGGCAGTATTCGATTCCGCCCGATGCGTCGCCGGCTAACATCGATTGGGACCGGTTCCTGGGAAACGCGCCGAAGCGGCCGTTTGAGCCTATACGGCTGTTTCGCTGGCGCAATTATCGGGATTACGGTACCGGCGTTGCGGGAGACCTGTTCGTGCACCTGCTTTCCGGTCTGCACTTCGCCACCGGCTCACTGGGGCCGAGCCGGATTCTGGCCACTGGCGGGCTGCGTTATTGGAAAGACGGCCGCGATGTTCCCGATGTCATGCTGGCGATGCTCGATTATCCGGCGTGCCCGGCCCATCCTGAATTCACATTAGCTCTTCGTGTGAATCTGAAAAGCGGCGTTCCACGGGAACAGTTCGGGTTCCGGTTTGTGGGCAGCGATGGCGTGATGACCACCAGCATGACGGGTGTTGTGCTCACCAGCACGCCTCCGGAAGGGGAACCCGGCTATACGATCGGCACGTTTCCGAAAGCTGTGCAGGAAAAATTTCTGCAAGAATACCGGCGCAAGTACCCGCCAATGCGGCCGAACGCCGATTCCCTCAGGCCGGACAGAGAGGACCGCTATGTGCCGCCGCGGGAACACAATGCACATCTGGAGCATCATCGGGCTTTCTACGCGGCCGTGCGAGCCGGCCAGCCCTCGATAGAAGATGCGGTCTTCGGGTTTCGGGCGGCGGGCCCGGCGCTGCTTTCTAACGTGAGTTATTTCGAGCGGCGGATGTGCAATTGGGATGCGCAAGCAATGACAGCATCCTGAGATGCATGAGAAGGCCGGCTAAAAGGCGCTCGAAGCATTGCTCCACCTGAGAGCCTATGGCTGAGAAGTATGTGGAACTGCGGGCCCGCTCGGCATTCAGCTTCCTCCAGGGGGCTTCGGCACCGGAAGAGCTTGTTGCCGTGTGCGCCGAGCTGGGCATCCCAGCCATGGCGCTGCTCGACCGGGATGGCGTCTATGGCGCCCCGCGCTTCCATCTAGCCGCGCAGAAGTCCGGCATTCGCGCGCACATCGGCTCCGAAGTTACCTGCACCAACGGCATTTCATATCCGCTCCTTGCCGCTAATCGCACTGGATATCAGAACCTGTGCCGTCTCATCACCCGGTTTAAGCTGCGAGCGAAGAAAGGCGAAGGCGCCGCCACACTGGAAGAGCTGGAAGAGTTTGCGGCCGGCCTCATCTGCATCACAACGGATATTGACGAGCGTCTGGTCAGCATCTTCGGCAAAGAGAACGTCTATGCCGAGCTTCAACGGCATCTCGATCGCGAAGAAGAAGCCCGCAACCAGGCCGTGGTGGAAAAGGCTCGCCGTTTAGGTGTGAAGCTTGTCGCCACTAACGGCGTGCGGCACGCCACGCCCCGCGCGCGCGAGGTATTGGACGTGCTCACCTGCATTCGCAATCACACAACGCTCGCCGAGGCCGGCCGCCTGCTCGCATGGAATGCCGAGCGGCACCTGAAATCGCCTGACGAGATGGCCCGGCTCTTTGCCGACCTGCCCGAAGCCATCGCCCACACCGTCGAGATCTCTTCACGCCTCCAGTTCACACTGGCCGATCTGGGCTACGAGTTTCCACCATATCCCGTGCCTGCGGGGGAGACGATGAATTCATTTCTTCGCAAACTGGTGGACACCGGCGCGCGTGATCGCTACCGACCCTATCACGAAGAAGCGCAGCAACAGATTGAGCGCGAGCTGGCCTTGATTGAAAGACTGAAGCTGGCCGGATATTTCCTGATCGTCTGGGATATTGTTCGCTTTTGCCGGGATCACGGCATCCTGGTGCAGGGGCGCGGCTCAGCAGCGAATAGCGCAGTCTGCTATGCGCTTGGCATAACTGCCGTTGATCCGGTCGCGATGAAGCTGTTGTTTGAGCGGTTCCTTTCCGATAAACGCGGCGAGTGGCCGGACATCGACCTGGATTTGCCGAGCGGGGACCAGCGCGAGCGCGCGATCCAATATGTTTACGAGCGCTTTGGCAGACTCGGCGCAGCGATGACCGCGAACGTCATTACTTACCGCGGCCGCTCGGCAGCGCGAGAAGTGGGCAAGGCGCTCGGTTTTGAGATCGCTTCACTTGAGCGCCTCTCCAGCCTGGTACGCGGCTGGGAGTGGCAGGATCCCAAAGACACCAACGTGCGGCGCTTCCGCGATGCCGGATTCGATCTTGCCGACCCACGAGTACGCAAGTTCTTCGAGCTCTACGAGGCAGTGCAAGATCTGCCGAGGCATCTGGGCCAGCACTCCGGCGGAATGGTGATCTGCCAAGGCCAGCTTGATTCCATCGTGCCCCTGGAGCCTGCGACAATGCCGGGACGCGTGGTCGTGCAGTGGGACAAAGAAGACTGCGCCGACTTGGGCATCATCAAAGTCGACCTGCTGGGGCTGGGGATGATGGCGGTGCTTAAAGATTCGATCCGGCTGATCCGCGAATCCTGGGGTGAGGAAGTAGACCTGGCCCATCTGCCTGCCGGCGACCCGGCCGTTTACAATGCACTCAAAAAAGCCGACACGATCGGCCTGTTCCAGGTGGAGAGCCGGGCGCAGATGTCCTGCCTGCCGCGCCTGCAGCCTGCCTGTTTTTACGACATTGTGGTGCAGGTGGCGATTATCCGCCCGGGCCCGATCGTCGGTAACATGGTGCATCCCTATCTGAAGCGGCGGCAGGGCCGCGAGCCGATCGATTATCTGCATCCCCTGCTCAAGCCGGTGTTGGAGCGCACGCTGGGCGTGCCGCTTTTTCAGGAGCAACTGCTGCGCATGGCCATGATCGTCGCCGGGTTCTCAGGCAGTGAGGCGGAGGAACTGCGGCGAGCCTTCGGCTTCAAACGGTCGGAGAAACGCATGCGTGTCATTGAGCAGAAGCTGCGCGCCGGGATGGATAAGAATGGCATCACAGGCACAGTGCAGGAGACCATCATCCAGTCCATCACTTCTTTTGCGCTTTACGGTTTTCCGGAGTCGCACGCGGCCAGCTTCGCGCTCCTGGCATATGCCAGCGCCTATCTGAAGTGCCACTACCTCGCCGCGTTCACAGCCGCCATGCTGAACAATCAGCCGATGGGCTTCTATGCGCCATCAATTCTGATAAAAGATGCGCAGCGGCACGGCTTGCGTGTGCTGCCTGTGGATGTGACGCAATCGGACTGGCTCTGCACCATTGAAGAACGTTCCGGGAAATGCCTGCGTTTGGGTCTACGTTATGTGAAAGGACTGCGTGAACAGGCAGGCCGCGCGATTGTTGCCGCGCGCCAGGAGGCGCCGTTCGCCTCAATTGACGATCTGGTGCTGCGAGTTCCCGATTTACGAAAGGATGAGCTCCACCGCCTGGGGGAGATAGGCGCATTGAACGCTCTCGATGTCGAGCACCGCCGCGAGGCGTTGTGGCAAACGGGACGCGCTGCCCGTCCGGCCGGAGCATTACTCGAACGCCTGCCGGACCCGGATTCGACCTCACCGCTTGTCCGCATGACTACCGAAGAGCGGCTCCATGCAGACTATCGAGGCACGGGCGTGACCATCGGCCGGCATCCTATGGCTTACCGGCGCGCGGAGATGAATGCCATAGGGATCACGCCGGCTACGACCCTGGCCCATCTGCGTAATGGACAACCTGTGCGTATCGCCGGGCACGTCGTGGTGCGCCAGCGGCCCGGCACGGCCAAGGGTTTCGTTTTTCTCAGCATGGAAGACGAGACCGGCGTCATGAATGTGATCGTTACTCCGGATCTGTTCGATCGGGAACGGTACGTTTTGGTGTCCGAGCCGGCCCTGATTATCGATGGCATTCTACAGAATCTGGATAATGTGATCTCGGTGAAAGCGCGGCGCATTCGCCCTCTTCCGGTCGCAGCCGCCGTCCCATCGCACGATTTTCATTAAGACGATATCGAAATCTGTGCAGCGCATCGGCCTGATCTCAGATACACACGGGCTGCTCCGGCAGGAGGCTTTAGACGCACTCCAAGGGTCGGATCTCATCATTCATGCCGGCGACGTTGGCGGCCCCGGAATCATTGATCGTTTGCGCGGTGTGGCGCCTGTAGTTGCAGTGCGAGGAAACGTCGATACCGGATCCTGGGCATCTGATTGGCCGGCGAGCGCTGTGGTCGATGCCGGCTCGGTCAAGATTTACGTTGTCCACAACATTGATGATCTCGATGTGAACCCCGCGGCAGAGGGCTTCCACATCGTCGTGAGCGGGCATTCGCACAAACCCGGCCGTACGGAGCGCGCCGGTGTTCTTTACGTAAATCCCGGAAGCGCCGGTCCACGCCGGTTCAAACTGCCAATCAGTCTGGCCCGCCTGAATCTGCGGGAGCAACCCTGGAACGTAGAATTTATAGAGCTCTGAGTTGCGGGTAGCGTTGTTCCAGCACGGCAAGCGGCAGACGCTCAGCGGCGCGCTGCCACAGCAGCCTCTTCTTCCTGCCCGAGCGTGCGGGCGTGCTCCTCCAGTTGGGCTGCGATCACCGTCACCAGATCCTTTTCCATATCCTCAGCCGTTTCCACAAGGTACTTCAAATGTTCAGCGGCTAAACGGCAGCACCACGGATCCGTTATTTCCCGGCCCAGTTTCTTGCTGAGCGCCAGCAGATCGGGCAGCGGCAGCGCGATTGTTTTTTCCGTGCGAGTGCCCTCGCTCTCCAGGATGAACTTGACGTCCACGGTATCGGAATGACGCAGCGAGATGGCCGTCTGCATCCACTTGAACCACACCTGCCATTTGCGGCCGAAAGGATCCGGACCGAGCTCGAACTGGCGAAAGTTAAGCATCAAATTTATCTTAGAAGAGATGCCTGATCCATTGCAGAAGGAATTCCAGAAGGAGCTCGAGGTGGGGCGCGCCGCGGCAAAGCGTGCCGGCGAGATTGCGCTTAGCTATTATCGGCACGGCATCGGCTTTGAAGCAAAGGCCGACCTGTCGCCGGTCACCGCGGCTGATCGCGAATGCGAGCGCGCCGTCGCATCACTGCTTGAAGAGGCGTTCCCCGATGATGGCTTGCTGGGCGAAGAAGGCGCTGCCAAGCCCTCCCGAAGCGGGCGCCGCTGGATCATTGACCCGATTGACGGTACGCGTGATTTCGTTCGCGGAAGCACTGCCTGGGCAGTGCTGATCGGACTCGAAGCCGGCAATGACATCGTGGCCGGGTTCGCGTTCCTGCCCGCGATCGGAGATCTGTTCTGCGCCGCGCGCGGCCATGGCGCCTTCTGCAACGACGAGCCGATCCGCGTTTCGAGCGTGACCAGCCCTTCCGATGCCGTTCTCTGCCTGAACGGATTCAACTCCGCCGCGCGCTTACCGTTTGCTTCAAGGCTGCTCGATTGGATCGAGCCCTTCTGGGCAGTGCGCAGCATGGGTGGCTGCCTGGATGCCGTGATGGTCGCGCGCGGCCAGGCCGATCTCTGGATCGAGCCTTCCGGCAAACCCTGGGATTTTGCGCCCCTCAAAATTCTGATCGAAGAGGCCGGCGGGCGCTTCTTCGATTTTCAAGGAGGCAATACGATATACGGCGGTAACTGCGTGCTGTGCACCCCCGGCTTGGAAGCAGTCGCCCGCGCGTTTGTCTCCGGCGCCGCTGCCGCCCAATGAGATAATGGCAGTGGTGAAGGCACTTGTTGTCGCGCTGGCATTAGTGTGCGCGTCTCCGGCGATCGAAATCCGTAGCGGGCCGATGCTGGGACGGGATTTTGATCCGCGCGCATTTTACGTGCGCGGCGCAGCGCATGAACCTTGGCGAAAAACCTATTCAGGTCCCGAGTACCTTCCGGAAGCTCGCGGCAAACTCATGAACATCCGCTTGCCGCGTGCACCGTTCGAAAATGACGCAATCGGGGCTTTGGACTTTTACAAGTCCCACGGCGTGTTGATGATCAACGTAAGCTTGCAAAGCGCCGATGTGAGCGCCTTTCGTCCCAACGGCACCCTTGATGAGGCATCGTTGAAAGGGCTTGACCGCCTGCTTAACGCTGCGAACCAGCGAGGCATGGTCGTCAATCTTACGTACTTCCATCAGGACCAGGATGAGATTTTCGAAAGACCCGCCATCATTCATGCCGCCGCGCGCAATACCACCGACTGGCTGATTGAGCACCGCCACGCCAACGTATTGATCGATGTGGCCGACGAATTCGATCTGGGCGGCGATCGCTGGGACTTCCGGGGCTACATTCCCCAAAACATCATCCCGTTAATGGACGAAGTGCGTGAGCGCTTTCGTGAGCGGAATGCCCCGTTCATCGTACCGGTCAGCGTTTCCACCGACCGCCGCATGCGGTATCCGGCCGCCGTGTTGGGTCAGGTGGATGCTGTCCTTCTGCACGGCAACACCCGCGATTCCCGATTCAAAGCGCTGCGCGCGGCCCAATTGAAGGACGTGCGGCGTCCTGTGCTGATGACCGGCGACGATAACGGCCGCGAGAGTACGGTCTCGAATTTGCAAAACGAGTTGGCCAGTTGCGACGTCTTCTTCCACCAGGCCGCCGGTTGGGGCTATACACCCTGGGTGCGGACCAGGCGCTTTCCCTTTGAGCTCCTCTCCACCGCCGTTGTAAAACTACAAGACGACATGCCGGAGACCCAGCGCGACGTGACTTATTTCCACACCGTCCTCGATCACATTGCCGCGCTCACTTTGAAGGCGCCGCCGCTCGAAGGGAAGGCCAATTAATGCAAGTTGCCGAACTGACTGCGCCGCGCACGCTGCGCGTAGTGGACGCGACCGTTAGCGATCCGGCACCCGGGGAGGTGCAAGTGCGCGTGGAGGCCGTGGGCGTTTGCGGCTCGGATCTGCACAGCTACAATGAAGGCGCCGTTGGGGACACGCCCTGCATATTTCCGATGGTGCTGGGACATGAGCCCTCCGGTGTGGTGTTGAAGACAGGACCCGGTGTAACAGGGTGGCAGCCGGGCGACCGCGCCGCTCTGGAACCGGCAATCTACTGTTATCACTGCGAATTCTGTCATAGCGGCCGGCACAACATCTGCGCCAATCTGCGCTTCATGAGCAACCCGGGTGAGCCCGGCTTTTTCCGTCAGGTGGCCAATCTGCCCGCTGCCAATCTGCTTGGAATCCCGCCGGCTCTGAGCTTCAGCCAGGCTTCACTGATCGAGCCTCTCGCAGTGGTGCTGCACTCGATGAAATTCGCGGACCTGCACGTGGGAGAGACGGCTGTAGTGTTCGGGGCTGGTCCGATCGGGCTGCTGACCATTGTCTGTCTGAAACTCGCGGGAGCGCGGCGGATCTGGTCGGTTGAGCCGCTGGCGCACCGCCGCGAGCTGGCGCTGTGTATGGGAGCGGATGACGCGATCGACCCGGGTGCCGTTGATCCTGCGCGGCAGATCCTCAATGACACCCGCGGCCGCGGCGCCGATGTTGCCGTCGACTGCGCCACTTCGGGCGACACACTCAACCAGTCGATTCATGCGGCGCGCAACGGAGGGCGCGTGGTGGTTACCGGCATTCCCTCGGAGTTGCGCGTGCCTCTGGAATTCTCACCCATGCGCCGTAAGGAGCTGGCGCTGTATAACGTGCGGCGATCCAATCATGAATCTGAGCCAGCGCGTGATCTGCTGCTTGCGCACGTTTCCCGGTTCGCGCCCATGATCACTCACACGCGCCCACTCGAGGCGATAGCCGAAGCGTTCGCGCTGGCGGCGAGCTATTGCGATGGCGTCGGCAAGCTGATCGTGACTCCAGGTGGAGGCGGAAAATGATGCGATACCTGGCAGTGTTGACAATGTTGCTGATGGCTGGCGCCGCCTCGGCGCAATCATCGCGTTGGTACGGCTTCCTCGCGCCGGGGGCGGTGTCCGGAGAAGGCTCCAGCACGCGGACCTATCAGATGGGCGGAGGCGGGGAGTTGCATCTCGTTCACGGTCTGGGCGCCGGCGCTGAGCTCAGCGCGATCGGAACCGGCGAACGCTTCGCGAGTAGCGTGTTCGGGCTCTTTTCGATTAATGGCTACTACCACTTCCTCGAAAACCGCAGGTACAAAGCCGATCCCTTTGTTACCGCCGGCTATTCACTCGCTTTTCGTACCGGAACCGCCAACCTCTTCAATTTCGGCGCCGGCGTGAACTACTGGTTCCACGAAAAGATCGGCCTGCTATTCGAATTTCGGGATAACGTCTGGCCGGTCGGCGACGCTACCGCCCACTATTGGGGATTTCGGATCGGTTTTTCGTTCCGGCCCGAGTAAGCCTGGCGAAGCAAAGAACCGCTCCGCCATGGTCACAGGTCGGTAACACAATCGCCCGGTCACGCCGAAAGCTTGGGCACTACGAAACCTGCGCGGTACGGCCGGGTGAACATGCGCGTCGCTTCCGGGTCTCCGGGGCATGTCATCGTGCTCGCATCAAAGCGAACAGTGCGCCCAAGCCGGTAGGAAATGTTCGCCAGGTGGACCAGCACGGTTGAAGTCGCGCCTTCCTCGATCTCGGCATGCAGGTCGGATGCTTTCCGGCTGCGCACCGCTTCCAGAAAGTTTGCAAAGTGGTCGCCCTCGCCCGTTGCGCTCGGCCCAGGCTCCTGCTCGCGGCCCAGAAAGCTTTGGTAGCCTCTGCCGTTGAATACCAGGTATCCTTTCGAGCCGTAGAAGATGTTGCCGATCGTGTTCGGATCTTTCTTGCTTTCAGCCCCGATTCCCGCTTCATGATTCGATATCCAGTGCCGGACCTCGAAGACCAGCATGCGCTTGCGTCCGCCTTCGGAAAATTCGAAGGCCGCGACCATCGTGTTAGGCGTCTCCTGGTCGTCATCAAACATATAATGCCCGCCCATGGCCGTTACACGCGTTGGGTATTTCACGCCAAGTCCCCAGCGAGCCAAATCCATCTGGTGGATGCCCTGGTTGCCGATGTCGCCGTTGCCGTAATCCCAGAACCAGTGCCAGTTGTAGTGGAAGCGATTGCGCGTGAATGCGTGTTTGGGAGCCGGGCCCAGCCACAGCTCGTAATGAACGCCCGCCGGTGCGGGCTCCTCCGGAGTGTGGCCGATGGTATCCCGCCATTTGAAGCACAGCCCGCGCGCCATATAAATATCGCCGATCAGCCCTTCGCGCATCTTCTGAACCGCTTCCTGGAGCGCCGTCGACGAACGGCTCTGCGTGCCATGCTGCACGATGCGGTTGTAACGCCTGGCCGCGGCGACAATCTGCCGCGCCTCGAAAATGTTATGCGAGCACGGCTTCTCTACGTAAACATCTTTGCCCGCCTGGCATCCCCAGATCGTTTGCAGCGTGTGCTGATGATTGGGGCTGGCGATCGAGATGGCGTCGATCGATTTGTCCTCGAGCAGTTTGCGTAGATCCGTGAATGCCTGCGGCCGCTTTCCGGTCTTGCTCTCGACTTCTTTGACGCGCTTGGCGAGCACCGACTCGTCCACGTCGCATAGGGCCGCCAGTTCGGCTCCCGGCAAGCTCGTGTAGCCTTTGATATGCGCGCCGCCGCGGCCGCGAATACCGACGCAAGCCACGCGAATGCGGTCGTTAGCGCTAGCCGTTGCATGCGAGCGCAGAGCGGCGCCCGCAGCGGCCGATTGCAGGAAATACCGTCTGTTCATTGAACCTTTTCTCCTCTCGCCCGAGTGATCCGGTTATTACTATATCGCGATCTCAAGGCGCCGGCTCGACGTGCACGAGCACATCGGCGACCCACTGAAGTTTCTCTTTGATGCGAATGCGCACATCGGTGGCGATTTCATGGGAGCGCCTCACGGATATCTCCGGATCGACTTCGAGGTGCAGGTCCACGTGATATTGCAGACCGGTTTTGCGGGCAAAGCATTTTTCCACGCCGTGCACTCCGGGCACCCCCATGGCCACCTCGCGAATGGCATCCATGTGTTTATCGTCCGGCATGGTGTCCATCAACTGGTAGGCAGTGTGATAGGCAACCCGCAGGCCGGTGAATACAACGATGAGGCCGACCGCGAATCCGCCCCAGGCATCGGCCGCGCTGAAGTGCGCCGGATCGAACAAGCTGAGCGCAACGGCCGCCAGGGCGACCATTGCCGAAAGAATATCCACGCAGTCGTTCCAGGCGTCAGCGATAAGCGCTGCGCTCTGGATTTTATGGCCGTAGCGGAACTTGATTGAGGAAAGCGCAATTTTGGCAACGGCAGAGAGGACCAGCGGCCAGATCACAAACATCGCCGGAGGCGGATGTCCCGGGTGCACTTTGTGCAGCGCCTGGTAGGAGATGCTCAGGCCCGCGGCGGCCAAGCATAACCCAATGAGCAACCCGGTCAAGGTCTCTACCCTGCCGTGCCCGTATGGATGATTCTCGTCGGCGGGCTTGGCGGCGAGTGTTAGACCGAGCAGGACGACTCCCGATGCGAAGACGTCGCCGGCAGACTCCACACCATCTGCCACAACGGCCGTGGAATGGCCTGCCAGGCCGATCAGAATCTTTAGAACTGCCAGTATGGCGCTCACCACGACGCCCGCTAGCGCCACGCGCTGACCGACCTGCATCTACCACCAGTGTAGCTTCCCGCGGCCTTCCGCCGTGTTGAGGCAATACGCACATTCTGTTATTCTCAGATGTTGGATTCAGACACTCGATTCCTTTCCGGTCGCGAGATCGGACCTACCTGAGAGGTTCACATGTCGGGCCATTCGAAATGGGCCACAATTAAGCATAAAAAGGCCGCACTCGACGCGAAACGCGGAAAAGTATTCACACGGCTGATCAAAGAAATTACGATTGCCGCCCGCAGTGGAGGCGATCCCGACGCCAACCCACGGCTGCGAACGGCAGTGCTCGCAGCCAAAGCCGTGAGCATGCCCGCCGACAACATCAAAAAGGCGATCATGCGCGGCACAGGAGAGCTGGAAGGCGGTCAAATCGAGGAAGTCATGTTCGAGGGCTACGGTCCCGGCGGCGCCGCCGTCCTGGTCAAAGTGGCGACCGACAACCGGAACCGCACCGTCAGTGAGATCCGGCACGTCTTTTCGAAAAACGGCGGCAACCTGGGAGAGCAGGGAAGCGTGGCCTGGATGTTTGAACGCAAGAGCCATATCACGATTCCGCGCGACAAGGCCACCGAAGAGCAGCTTATGAACATCGTGCTTGATGCCGGAGCGGAAGACCTTCGGGGCGACGATGAAACCTGGGAAGTGATTTCGCCGCCGGAAGCGCATGAATCCGTGACTGAGGCCCTGCAGAAGGCTAATATCGAGACGGCAACGGCGGAAATCGGCATGATCCCCAAGAACCTGGTGCGGCTCGAAGGGAAAAATGCCGGGGCCATGCTGCGTTTGAGCGAGGCCTTGGAAGAGCACGACGACGTGCAGAACGTCTACTCGAACTTCGAC
>Ga0070741_10006766_pt1 | contig 24342 bp, 18 predicted proteins | sample Coa_R1_4_FD_66440 | JGI IMG/M metagenome (GOLD analysis project Ga0070741, IMG submission 66440) | Surface soil microbial communities from Centralia Pennsylvania, which are recovering from an underground coalmine fire - Coalmine... | ecosystem: Environmental > Terrestrial > Soil > Unclassified ...
GTTTTCTCGTTTAAGTAGTTGCTTCTGCAGTGGCACACCTGTATACCTTCAGCTTCAACTTGAGAGGAATCTCCCGCATGCAACTTGGTAGCTGCGCACGAGTGTCGGTCTGTCTTCTGTTTCTGCTTGCAATTCCGCAGCTCCGCGCCGATCAACTCGACGATCTCGCTCACGACTTCTGGGCATGGCGAGCATCGCAGATGCCGGTCTCGACCGATGATATCCCGCGCCTTGAGCGACCTGCAGGTTGGGTCCCTGACTGGTCGCCGAAAGCCGTAGGACGCTACCGTGAGCAGTTGCAAAAATTCGAGTCGGAATGGAAAGCCATGGATGCCAGCCCGTGGCCCTTAAATCGGCAGGTCGACTACCGCCTTATTGGATCCGCAATTTCACGAGTGCGCTGGGAACTGGATATGACGCGCGGCTGGCAGCGCAATCCGCTGTTCTATGTAGACCAGAGCGTCGGAGCGTATTTTCACTTGCTGCTTCCGCCACCGCCGTTTGACAGCGCGCGCTCCCAGCAGATTATCGCCACGCTTAACTCAATCCCGCCGACAATTCAGTCCGCGAAACAAAACCTGACCGAACCAGTTGCGCCTTTCGCACAGCTCGCGATCGATGAACTGCACGAGATTGGCACCAGGTTGCGGAAGTCAACTTCAGAATTGAAACCGCAACTCGATAGCGGTAGCCGCGCTCAACTAATTGCCGCCACCGACAAAGCCGCCATGGCCCTTGAGGGGTACCGCGACTGGCTGTCGAAAGGGCTTCCCCTGATGCCAAAGGAATCAGCGGTGGGACGGGATCATTATCTCTTCTTTCTTAAGAATGTCGCGCTGCTGCCCTATACGCCCGAAGAACTGTTGCGCATGGGCCGTTCCGAGTGGGCGCGCTCGGTATCGCGAGAAACCTACGAAGCTCACCGCGACCAGGGTCAGCCCCAGCTCTCCATGTTCAACAACGCGAACGAACAAATCGTTCGGGAGGAAAAAGACGAGGAGGCAATCCGGCGATATCTTGAAAGCAAGAACATTCTTAGCGTGCCCGCCTGGGTCCCCCATTATCGTTTCGCCCCGATTCCGCCATACATCGAGCCCGTAAATGGTGTGTGGGAGACTGACGACTTTGGCGGGCCTGGTCGTCTGAAGCAGAACGGGACGCGCTATATTCCTGAACCCGGCCCCAAGCTTGGCTATTTCGCATTGGCCACCGCTAAAGATCCACGCCCGGAGATTGTCCATGAGGGGGTCCCGGGACATTATTTTCAACTAGTACTGTCATGGGCGAACCCGGACCCAATCCGCCGGCATTACTACGATTCAGGGGCGAATGAAGGTATCGGATTCTATGCCGAAGAGATGATGATGGACGCCGGGGTATTCGACGACAGCCCCCGGAGCCGTGAGATCGTCTGCAACTTCATGCGTTTGCGGGCGCTCCGGGTGGAAGTGGACGTGAAATTGGCGCTCGGAGAGTTCACCATCGATCAAGGCGCGGGGTACTTGCATGACACCGTGCCCATGGATTCGGAAACCGCTCACGCCGAAGCAAAGTTCTTCGCTTCCACTCCCGGGCAGGCGATTTCGTACCAGATCGGCAAACTACAGATCTTTAAATTCTTGGCCGACGCCCGCCGGAAACAAGGGGACGCCTTCCAACTGCGCGCGTTCCATGACCACGTTTGGCAGAACGGCAACGTGCCCATAGCCCTGCAACGCTGGGAATACCTCGGATTGAAGGACGATCTGGAGACTCTGGACAAGCTGCATTAGGTTGCCGGGTGGCCGTTCGGGACTCACGATGCATGTGCGAGCGTGACTCAGCGTCACGCTCGCGATTTGCGCCATAGTCACAAAAACCTGTATATCTCTGTGATTACCCAAACATATGATCCGAATTCGGCCATTGCTCTCCTTCCGCAGTCTCTTTCTAATCTTGGCAAGCACCGCAATGCAGATCGTTCCCGCAGCCGGAGCGCAAAGGCCTCCTATCACTCTCGATGATCACTTCAACTCGGTCGGCTTTACCGCTCTGAAAATCTCTCCTGACGGCAACGCCGTGGTGATCGGAACCGAGCGCGCCGACTGGGATCACAACATTTTTCGCAAGAACCTTTGGCTGTATCGGAATGGCGAATCACTGATCCAGCTCACGCAAGGAGAAAAAGACACCAATCCAAAGTGGTCTCCGGATGGGCGCTGGATTGCATTCCTATCTGAGCGCAAGCGATCGGGCTCAAAAGACGACGCAGGCGGTGACGATTCCAAGGACACGGCCCAGCTCTACCTGATATCGCCCATGGGCGGAGAATCTTTTGCCATTACGCAGGGCGAGGAAGAAGTGCACGCATTCTCCTGGTCATCGGATTCCAAAAGCCTCTACTACGCCACTCGCCAGCCATGGACCAAGGAGCAGAAGGACGATCACAAGAAGGATTGGAAAGATGTGGCCCAGTATCGCGGCGATGAACGCGGCGATGCGTTCTTCAAGATCGATGTGAGCGACGCAATTGCGCGACACGCAGCAGCTTTAACGCGCGAAACACCATCGGCTGAAAAAGACCTGGACACCACACCGGGAAGCTTGCCGATCGCGCAAACGCCGTGGCGAGTGCAGCAGATGGAGACCTCCCCGGACGGGCGGCAGATCGCATTTGTCAGCGAATCGGTTTCGCAGAGGGAGGAGAAAGTCGGCGAGTTCGAGATTTATGCCTTCGAGCCGGCTGGCGCTTCGAACCAACGTGCCCCTCGCCAACTCACCCACAATGAAGCGGTCGAGCAGGATATCGCATGGGCTAAAGACGGGCGCCATCTGTTCTTTGAGATCGAAATCGGCTCCGTGGAGGGGAAATATAGGGACACGCAAACGCGCCTGTACTGGGTCAATACGCAGGGCGGTGCAGTACAACGTTGGGCTAGCGAGTTCCGCGGGGCACTCCACCGCTATGCCGTGCAGCCGGACGGTGCGGTGCTGGCCTGCGGCCGTCTGGGAACTGAGGTTCATATCTACTCCGGGGACAAGCCTGACAGGAATTTTTCCAAACAGACGATCACCCCAGGAAGTTACGAAGTAGTAGCGGCGGCCGAGCATTCGCCTCGCGTTGCGTTCATCTATTCTTCTCTAGAAAAACCTACCGAGGTCTATTGGGCGGAGAGCGTCGACAAGTTATCGCAGGCGCGACCGATCACGTACTTCAACCAATACTTTACCGGGCGCGAACTCCCCAAAGGAAAGCCGTACCGCTGGAAGGCGGACGACGGCACCACCGTCGAAGGCATGCTGATGTATCCTCCGGGGAAATTCGAGGCGAAGAACTTGCCGACTTTTGTGTTCATCCACGGCGGGCCGGCGGACGCTGACGGCAATCACTTCGAGGCAGACTGGTACCAGTGGGACCGCTTGGCGGCGACCCAGGGATGGCTGGTGTTCGAACCGAACTATCGCGGCTCAAGCGGTTATGGCGACAAGTTCCTGGAGCAGATTGTCCCTGAGATCGTGTCCCGCCCGGGGAAGGACATTCTGGAAGGAGTCGATGCGCTCGTGAAGGACGGAGTGGCGGATCCCGATCGCCTTAGCATCGGCGGGTACAGCTATGGAGGTTACATGACCAATTGGCTGATTACCCAGAGCACGCGCTGGAAGGCTGCGGTGACGGGCGCAGGCGCTGTCGAGCATGTGGGCAATTGGGGCAATGACGACACGACCTTTGACGACGCATATTTTCTCGGAGGCCTACCCTGGGAAGCACAGCAGCGCTATCACGATGAAGCGGCAATCTTCCAGATCGATAAGGTGCGTACGCCAACCCACATTGTGGGAGGCGCGGATGACATCCGCGTGGCCGTGCTGGAGAATTATTTGCTCGACCACGCCCTACATACCTTGAACATTCCGGAGGAGCTATTGATCTTTCCCGGCGAAGGGCACGAGCTGTCGAAAAATCCGTGGCACGGCAAAATCAAAGTTCGCGAAGAGCTGAAATGGCTCCAAAAGTATGGGGGCGTGGGAACTCAGCATTGAAATCAAGCGAGCGGGTATCACTTTAGGCGAGGTAATCTGCTCATTCGCCTGTTGGACGGCGTTCCGCGCTGGCCATCTTCACCCGGTGAGAACTCGCCGCATACCGGGCAATACCTTTGAACATGGCTTCAGCTATCTTTTGGCGGTAGTCCTCGCGTTGCAAGTTGGTCTCGTCCGCGGGACTGCTGACAAAAGACACTTCCGCCAGAATGGCCGGCATAGTGGTCCCGGTGAGCACCACGTAAGAAGCTTCTTTCACGCCGCGATTGCGAATCGATGAGCTCTGTTCCGCCAGCGTGCTGTACAACGAGCGTTGCACAGTAGCGGCAAGTTTCCGCGACTGCTCGATCCTCTCTCTTAGTTCCAGGTGTGACAGAGCGGAACCGAGCGAAGCCTTCTTCAAAGTCGGACTTCCTGGCTCACTTTCCCGTGTTCCGGGTGGCGTGAACAGGTTGGTGTAATAGGTTTCCACTCCTCGCGCAGAAGGAAGGTCGCTATAGTTTGCATGAATGGAGACGAATAGGTCAGCTTGCGCGTCGTTCGCCAACTCCGCGCGTGAATCCAGTGCAACGTAATTGTCGTCCTTGCGCGTGTAAACTACGTCCGTACCGAGGCGGGATTCCAGCAGCTTGCCCAAGCGCTGCGATATGTCGAGTACCAGATCCTTTTCCAGAAGTCCCCTGCGACCGACGGTTCCGAGATCCCAGCCCCCATGGCCCGCATCCACCACAATCTTGAATTTGAGAATATGTCCGCGAATCTGGCCATCATCGGGTGTGGTGGCGTGTGCATGTCCGGCGAGAGCGTCGCGATCGAACAACTGATTGCTAGCTGCGGGCGCACTCGCTAGCGGCTTTGGCGAAACACTTGCGCCAACATGCGCAGATTCCTGATTGGGGGCGGTGCTGGCTTGAAGAGCTGGAGCTTTTGCCGCCGACGAGAGATCAGCGCCCTTGACCTGCAGCACCAACCGATATGGATTCGGCTCAAGACTCACGGAGAAGTTGGTGCCTGGGCTCGTATCCAGCACCACCCGGCTGATTCCGGAAGTTGGCTGTGCCACCCGCACCCGCTTGAGCAGGGGATCGCCGACATCAATTGTCTTCCCAGCGAGTTCGGATGCCAGGTTCGTGTCATGCAGGTCGACATAAATGCGATCGGGCGAAGCCAGGCGGTGCGCCTCGTAGTTAACCTGGTCCTGCAGATCAATGACTACAGTGGTCCCGTTCGCTGAAGACCAGTGCCGGATCGCGGTGACGCGCGGCATCACGCCGGGCTTGGCGTTCTCGACCTGGTCAGGAGTAATTTCACCTTCATCGTGGATGTCCGGTTCTGCCGTATCGAGATCTGCCAATGCCCCTATTGCTTGCTGGGCGGCCACACTGCGCTCCTCGGTAGTGACCGGGATCTGTTTTGGAACGGCATTTCTGACTAACATCCGCGGGTGGGAGTTCAGCAGCCACAACAAGCCGCCGGAAAGCAGGACGGCAACCAGAACGATCACGGCCACAACCCGCAGCCCCGGGAGCGAGAACTCCGAATCTTCGTCGGGTTGTGGTTTCCCGATAGCTGCGACGGACCTGCTCTTCGCGCCGTCACTGCGCAATCCAAAAATCGTTCCCGTTTGAAAGATCGGGACCATCTCGGCTGGCGGTTCTGTTTGCGGTGGCTCGACTGGCTCGATATCGACAGTTGTCGCCTTTTCGACAACAGAGGAGTCAGCCGGCACCGCAACCGGCTCGGCGGCCGGGGTGACGTCATGCGTCGATACTTCCGACGGGACCGCTGGGGAGGCGTTTTCCGTTGCAGTTTGTTTGGGGACTTCCTTCGGAAACGACTCGGAGTTAGGAATAGATGCTGATTCGGCAAACAGAACTGCCGCGCCAGACATGTCTTCTCTATTTGCGCTTGTTTCGCTCGCAAAGACATCAACTAACGACTGCGCGCTTTCGAGCTGCGAATCCCCCGCAAACACCGGAGTCTCGCCGATGGCTTTCTCCGCTGCATTACGGATACGCTCCTGCTCTTCCGGTTTTACAGCGGCCAGGATGAGTTCAGCGAGCAGAACCAGGCTCCGGACATCGGCGTCATTAAAGCCATAAGCATCAGCTGAAAAAGCCTCGATCAGGCCAGCCACGCGTCCGCAGGCTCGCAGAGGTACCGCCAGCATCGATCGTGTCCCGAGCCGTAAGCAGACCTGAACGTTGACCCGCGAATCGGACTCAACGTCATCGCAACGAAGTACTTGCCCGGTGCGCAAACACGCCCCGGAAAAACCGGAATGGGGGTCGAGGCGCACACCCGCGTCGGGGGCCATGGTTCCCGCCGATGTCCGGCAAATGATCTGTTCGCCTTCCGCTAGCGCGATGCCGATCCCGTCAGCACCCGTAATAGCGAGCGCCCTCTCCGCAACCAGGTTGAGCACCTCATCTAACAGGAAATGAAGTGTGGCGGAGTCTTCGCTGTAACCTAAGTTCGCACCGGTTCCTGGGCTGCGGCGCTGAAGAACTTGTTCATGAACTGCGGAGAATGCCAGAAGCGCCTGGAACGCATCGCGTCGCGCAGGAACTTCACGCGAGGTCGAAGGCACCGCATCCAGGCATTCCAGTGCCTGCAGGTCGAGTGCGAGTTCCGCCTTGGAAATGCTGGCACACATACGCGGGGGCTGCGTCAGTCGTGCGACCCCAAAGTCTTATCCCGATGCACCTTCCTGTCAATTACCCAGAATGGTGGGGGCTTGCTTGCGGGGCCCTGCGCGACGCTTTCACTCGTAAGTTACTGGTCTTCCTCGCGGGCCGCAATGTTCGAGAGTACGGGCATCGGTATTGTCCTTCCGGGTACGGCCCGACCGTGACCAAGACCAAAGTTCCCAGGAGGTGCCCAAACGTGCCATTGCTCGCGACCTGCATCCAGCCTATTCTGGGTTGGAGTGGTTTTGTTCCCGGGGTCATTGTGGAAGTCATTGAGAAGAAGAAGTCGCGCTGGATGTGGTCCCTGAGCCTGATGGCAACCACCGTGGCCGGAGCCGCTGTCGTGGTACTTCGGGGCTGCTGGCATAAGCGGATGAGTTGGCCAGTGCGTTCGCAGGAGTATTCCTACCAGGTCTGCCTTAATTGCGGCATCAAACGATTGTTTGATGAGAAGACGTTTCGCAGCTATGGCCCTTATAGCTACGATCTCGAACGGTTGATTTCCTGGAGTCATCGCAGGGAAACCAGAGTCGCCGAGCAGCAGCATGATACAGCCCACCGCTCTGCCTCTTGACCACCGGCGAGATTTCTAGAAAGCCAGCGCCATCAAATCGCCTTCACTCAACAGTTCCAGTTCAATCCAACCTTCTAAAGGCAGCGCGTCGACAGGCAGGCGATTCTGCCACAAACTGAATCGTAGCTTGAGCTTGTTTGCCGCCGGGCTGATCAACTTGTCAGCCGAGGAGCGCCGGTCGAGCGCAGGGGCGGCGAGCAGCAGAGCTAGGGGGATCTTGAACTCGAAATTCCGGTAGGCGGCCACCTGCACCGCAGCCGCGGAGCCACTCGCTTTGGCGGTAGCCTGGTTAGGACTTGCGAACTCTTCCGAACGCGCCAGTATTTCGTCCTGGCCAGCCGTAAGCTTCCAGCACTGCACTCTGCGTTCGTTCACCGTGGCATCTAAACGCAGCGCACGCCGCGCACGATGCTCTGCCTTGGCCCATGATTCCAGGTTCACGATCAGCTCGAACTCGCTCTCAGGAACCTGCTCCACAAAATCAAGGCGCCCATACACGTAGTTCTCGTCAATGCCTGCATACACTGAGTCGAGCAGAAAACTCCTGCCGTGCATGGCGCCGGAACGCTGATCCGCCGTGTACTTTGCCGCTCCCATCCACTCGAAGTAGCGCACGACATCGCCAGTGATTCGGGGATGGATGTAGGCCATTTGCGGTGTGAATGAAGGCCGTCCCGTGCCGCCAAAAATCGGTTGCGCAAGATAATCCGGCGGTACCGCTCCCAGTGCTTGGTACACATTGGACAGGTGTGTCCGATAGAGCTCGTCGAAGTCGCGGTCATTCGCGGAATGGTGCTCCGGACCATACCACCAGTTCCAATCGCTGCCTTCCGCAATCAAGATTTCCTCGAACGCCAGTTTTCGCTGAGCTTCGGTGGCGCTTGCGGCAGCCTGGCTGAAAAAGCCGCGTGCCTGATACAGGTAATCCCAAGAGCGATTGTCCTCAGGTGCCCCGATCCAGACGTTAAAGTTTGCGTTGATCCAGGATCCTGGAACGAGTTTTGCCAAGGGACTGAAATTCCTCTGGCGAGCGATCGCCTCGGACACGGTGACGGCCTCAATTCCGGGTTCGTTTTGTAGGGCGTCATAGAACCTGCGCAGGAACTCGCGCCCCGACTGGGGGTAGTATTCCCATGCATTCTCGCCGTCGAGAATAATGGGAATCATGGCATCAATACCTTTTTCCAGAACAGGTTGCGCAGCTTCCTTGATATTGCGCATGAGGTGCTCGGCGGCATCTGCCGCAGCCATGCCCGAGTACACGAATCCGACCAGGTCCGAAAGCGTGTGGTCTCTAAAGACCAGGTTCATTTCCGTCTGGCCATCTTCGTATTTGTGAATTGCGTAAAGCTTCTCGGCAAGTTCTGCCGGTAGGCGTCCGCCGGCATCCCGGGAAAAGAACAGTCCCAGGCTTCGCCCCAACACGCCTTCGTCGGTGGCCATCCACTTCACCCCGAGATTGTGGGCAATCGCAATTGCCTCCTCGGAGACACTGCCTTCCGAAGGCCACACTCCCGTGGGCCGAATTCCGAAGACCTGTTCGTGCAGATTAAGACCCCGAAGAAGTTGTTCTCGCGCATCTTCTGGATGGCGATACCGATTCTGTGGCAATGGTAGGCCGGGCGACGAAGCCGCGCCCATATTGGTGTCGCACACCAGCGGAAGGATGGGATGGTAGTAGGGTGACGCGGAGATTTCGATTCCTCCGCGCTGGGCGGCGGCGGCATGGGCCGGCAGCACCTTTGAAATCAATTCCTGTTCGCAAGCAACCACCCTGCGCTGATCCTCGAAAGAAAAGTTTCGGCCTTTCTTGATCAGCGCAGCGATATCGGCCTCATCCAGGAAGAATTCGTCAAACCAGGCGATTTGCGAAAGCACCTGCAGATCGGTGAAGTCTTCTGCCCGGAAGTAGTGTTCGGCGCGTTCTGGAGAGTCGCCGGACGATCGGAACTTTTCCCACAGCTCCCGATAGCGGGGATAACGACCTATCATGTTGACGGGATTGGCTTGGAAGAGGTACTGCAAGGCAAAGCGGCGTTCTTCCAGGCTGAGATCGCCAGCCGCCTTAGCGGCAATGCGCAGAAAGGGATCCTGGGCTCTTCCCGCCGCGTAGTCCTGGATTTGCGAGATCAAGGAAGGGACAAGATTGAAGGTCTGATGAACATCAGGAAACTCATCCAAGAGTTTCACCATCCCGTAGTAGTCCTTGAGGGCGTGCAGTCGAACCCAGGGGAGGCGGTATTCTCCGGTGACCAGGTCTTTATAGAAGGGCTGGTGTTGATGCCAAAGCACGAGCACCCGTATCGTAGGCATCAGCAATGCACCATGCAAGGCCAGGAAATCATCGGAAGTTTAAGTATTGCACATTCGGAGTTCCCGTTTCGCAGGCGCCCGTCGTGCTCGCGGCAAGGCGCACTTCACGTCCGGTTGATAGACTAGATCGGCGCCAACAAGGGTGAACATGAGCCAACTCACACAGTCGGTAGCACCTCCTCGTTACGATGTAGGCCTGCTCACGGCTGACGACTGTTATCTGTTCAATGAAGGCAGCAACTACCGCATTTATGAAAAGATGGGAGCTCACCCCATGCAGGCGGGTGGAGAGACCGGCACCTGTTTCAGCGTTTGGGCGCCGAATGCGCGGGATGTGTATGTCATCGGCAGCTTCAACGAGTGGGACCACCGCTCGCACCCGCTGCGCCCGCGGGGAAACTCAGGAATATGGGAAGGCTTTATCCCAGGCATTGGAAAAGGCGCGCTCTACAAATTCCATATCGCCTCGCAGCACCATGGGCATCGAGTGGACAAAGCGGATCCCGTGGGCATCTACCATGAGAAGCCACCGCGCACCGCATCTATCGTGTGGGACCTCGAATACCAATGGCACGATCAGGAATGGATGGAGCAGCGCAAGCGGCGAAACTCTTTACACGCTCCCATGGCCATTTACGAGGTCCACTTGGGCTCGTGGATGCGGGTTCCCGAGGAGCACAATCGTCCGCTCACCTACCGCGAACTGGGGCCTCGTCTTGCGGACTACGTGCAACGCATGCAGTACACGCATGTGGAGTTCCTGCCGGTCATGGAACATCCCTTCTACGGTTCATGGGGATACCAGACGACGGGATATTTCGCTCCCACGTCACGTTATGGCAATCCCCAGGATTTCATGTACCTGGTCGACTATCTGCATAGCAAGAATATCGGTGTAATTCTCGACTGGGTGCCGTCGCACTTCCCTTCTGACGCCCACGGACTCGCCTACTTCGATGGCACTCACCTGTTTGAACACTCGGACTCGCGCCAAGGCTTTCACCCCGATTGGAAGACGCACATCTTCAACTACGGCCGCAACGAAGTCCGAAGTTACCTGATGAGTAGCGCCATGTTCTGGCTCGACAAGTACCACGCAGACGGTTTGCGCGTGGATGCCGTAGCTTCCATGCTTTACCTGGACTATTCGCGAAAGGCCGGGGAATGGATCGCTAACAAATACGGTGGCCGCGAGAACCTGGACGCCATTGATTTCTTGCGGCGTTTCAATTCCGAGGTCTACAAAGAACATCCCGACGTGCAGACATTCGCCGAGGAATCCACATCGTGGCCTATGGTTTCAAAGCCGGCGCACCTGGGCGGATTAGGGTTTGGCTTGAAGTGGGATATGGGCTGGATGCACGATACCTTGGCCTATTTTTCGGAAGATCCGATTCACCGGAAATATCATCACAGTCAACTCACCTTCCGCATGATATACGCATTCCACGAAAATTTTGTGTTGCCGCTATCGCATGATGAAGTGGTGCACGGCAAGGGATCATTGATCGGCAAAATGCCCGGTGACGAGTGGCAACGGTTTGCCAACCTAAGGCTGCTGTTCGGTTATATGTACGCACAGCCGGGCAAGAAACTCATGTTCATGGGGGATGAGTTTGGACAGGTACGCGAGTGGACCCACGACGGCAGCCTCGAATGGCATGTCCTGCAATATCCCGTGCACAGCGGCCTGCAAAGCTGGGTAGAGCAATTGAACCGGGTTTATCGCAGCGAACCCGGCCTGCATTGGTTCGATACCGACCCCGCAGGTTTCGAGTGGGTGGACTGTAATGATGCTCCAACCAGCGTCGTATCCTTGCTGCGCAAAGGCAAAACGTCAGGCGACGAAATTCTGGCTGTCTTTAACTTCACCCCCGTGCCGCGATCCAACTACCGCGTCGGGGTTCCCGCCGGAGGCTATTGGCGCGAATTGCTCAACAGCGATGGAAAAGAATACTTTGGAAGTGGCATGGGCAATCTGGGCGGGGTGACGGCTGAGGAGCAATCGGTCCACGGACGGCCTTATTCGTTGAGCCTGACCTTGCCTCCGCTGGCGGCGTTGTTCTTTAAGCGCTGAACGACAGGGTGCACCGCTTCATACTCGCGATCCGCCAACCAGCATCCCGCGACCGCATGCTAGACTCGGGCTAGAGCCCGTCCCGCATGCGGATCTTCACCCGCTACCTTCTGCGAGAAGTCGTATCCCACGGCGCCATCGGCGCAGCCGTCTTCACGTTTGTGTTGTTCACGCGCGATCTGGGCCGCATCCTGGAGTTAGTCGTTCGCAATAGCGCTCCGCTGCCCAGCGTCGCCGAGATCTTCTTCTACACCGTCCCCGTCGCTCTGACGTTTACAATCCCGGCTGGCGTGCTGATCGGCATCCTGATTGGATTAAGCCGGCTGGCCGCCGACAGCGAGATCACGGCCATGCGCGCCAGCGGTATCGGCGTCTGGAGTTTCTTACGCATCATCTCCATCTTTGTGCTCGGCGGATGGTTGCTGGCCCTCTTCAACGGTGTCTACCTCGCCCCGCGATCCCAGGCAGCGCTCGGCCGGTTACAGGACCGCCTGAAAACTTCCCAGGCCTCGTTTGAGATCCAGCCCCGCGTTTTCTACGAAGGTTTTCCGCGCATGGTGCTATATGTCCAGGACGTGAAGGGTCGGACGGGCGCAGCATTGTGGAAAGGCGTTTTCCTCGCGGACATCAGCAATCCGGCTGCGCCGCGTATCACGCTTGCTCAACAAGGCATCCTGGTCAGCGAAGGACAGGATACGCTGCACCTCCACCTGAGCAACGGTTCGACCCAGGAGAGCGAGCCAAAAGCGCCCGAGCATTACCAGATTTCCACCTTCCAGGAAACCGATATTCCAATCACGCTGCCGAGCAGCGAAAATAAGCAGGAACATGAACCGGTTGTGCTGGGTCAACTGGGCACGCGCCAATTATTGCGGGACTCGCACAAGGTTGATCCGATCACAGCGCGCTGGTATCTGATCGAATTTCACCGCCGGTTTGCCATGCCCGCCGCCTGCATTGTGTTGGCCCTGGTCGGAATCCCTCTCGGGCTCTCATCGAAGAAGGGAGGCAAATCGACCGGTTTCGTCCTCACCATCGGCTTGGTCTTCGCCTACTATTCTGTCTCGCTGATCGGGGTATCGTTGGCGCGGCAAGGAAAATTGTCTCCCGCCGCCGGAGTGTGGCTTGCCGACGTGGTTTTCTTTTTATGCGGAGCAGTTCTGCTTTGGCAAGCGGAACGGCGCACACTGGAAGTGTTTTCATTCCGCGATTTCTGGACAAATTTGAAGAACCATTTCCGCGCCGGCGACGTGCTCACGATCGGCGGCAGACGCGAGGACGCTTTTGAGCGCGCCGTGGCCCGGCGTCGCGTGTTCTTTGGCCAGTTCCCGACGGTACTCGACGACTACATTTTGCGCGATTTCATTGTCTATCTCGGGATGATCGTCGGCACTTTCCTGATGCTGCTTCTGGTTTTCACGCTTTTCGAACTCTTGGGCGATATCCTGCGCAACCAGATTTCCCCCTGGACGGTAGGCGAGTACCTGCTGACCGTCACTCCATTCTTTCTTTACAACATCACTCACCTGAGCATCCTGCTTTCAGTGCTCATCACCTTTGGCCTGATGCAACGCGCCAACGAGATCACCGCAATCAAGGCGACGGGAACCAGCATTTATCGTATTATTGTGCCGGTCACGCTGGCAGCGGCCATGCTGGCCACGGGACTATTTTTCTTCGACCAGTTCTATCTGCCGCGAGCCAACAAGCGGCAGGACGCGCTACGCAATGAGATCAAGGGCAAGCCTGCGCAAACATACCTGCGTCCCGACCAGAAGTGGATTTTCGGTCAGCATTCCGATATCTACTACTACCAGTTCTTCGATCCCGACCGGAACCAGTTCGGAAGCATCTCGGTTTTCCAGTTTGACCCGCACAGTTTTGAAATCACCCGCCGCATCTTCGCCGAACGCGCGCATTGGTCTGATCAACTGCAGCGCTGGGTCTATGAGCAGGGCTGGGATCGCCAGTTGAACGGTGCTGCCATTGAAAACTACCGCCAATTTGAGGTCACCACGTTTCCGCAACTGAGCGAACCGCCGACTTATTTCAAGAAGGAGGTTCGGCAATCGTCGGAGATGAATTACGCGGAATTGCGCCGGTACATCCATGATTTACAGCAGAGCGGATTCGACGTAATTCGTTTGCGGGTGCAATTGCACGAGAAGCTTGCTTTTCCCGTCATGACGCTGGTTATGGCTGTTCTGGCGATTCCCTTCTCCCTCTCCGCCGGCAGACGGGGCGCCATCGCGGGGGTTGCGACCGCGGTGGGTATTGCCGTGGTCTACACGATCGTGTCCAGGTTATTCGAGGCGATGGGCAATCTGAGCCAGCTGCCACCCGGCCTGGCAGCATGGTCGCCAGATTTGCTGTTCATGCTGGTTGGCGGCTACCTGATTCTCAAAGTGCCAACCTAAGATTCGCTGCGGGCTTGCAGCTTTCCCGTGCCCGCCCGCGGTCGCACATCAGTGGTTACAGGTCTGCTCGCGGCCTTGGCTCGCCCCCGTAAACCGCCGGCTCTCCCAGACTCCCTTTGGGCGGCAAGTGACGAAGATAATGCACGATCTGCCAGATCTCATCCTCATTCAGAATTCCTTTCGATCCCGGCATCCCGGAAGGAAAAACGCCATTGTCGATGATCCATTTCAGTTGCCCGTCGCTATAGGCCTGCACCGCGGGCGAGGCCAGGTCCGGTACTGGCGGCGACATGCGGTCGGCAAATGGCACACCCGTATTCTGACCGTCCAGACCATGGCATGCCATACAGTAATGCGAAAAAATTTCGCGTCCGGCATGAATGTTGTCCGCACTGGGAGGCAGAGGATTTTGGTCGCTCTTCCCTTGCACCGTGATCTTCTGTTTGGCGAAAACTGCCAGTTTCGTTTCCAGTGTTCCCGGTGCGCGTCCCTTGCAACTGGCGAGGGTAAGCAGCAGAAGCAGGCCTACCATTTGCCCCCGATTCGTTTTTGGCCTATGGCAGGGACCGTTTCCGCCGCTCGCCCTCATGTTTTTCACCCTTAACATGCGCTATCTCGGCTACTCGACCACTACGGTCATCTTCATGTTTCCGTGATTAGCGCCGCAGAAGTGATCGCAGATAATGGTGAAGGTCCCCGCGGTTTGGGGAGTCACAGTAACTTCGTGGGTCTCGCCGGGAGCGATCTCTTCGTCCAGTTTCAACGGCCTCAGGAAAAATCCGTGGTGCACGTCCTGGCTGTTCAGACGGAGTTTCACCGTCTCTCCCTTTTTCAACGTGATCTGGCTTGGACTGAACTCGAAGCGCTTCGCGGTAATTTCAACCACTCGTACCTCGTTTGCCGCATGAAGCTTGCCGGGCGAAGCGATCACGACGGCCAGCAGCAACACTGGCGCCATTAATACCGAAAGTGTGTAAACAGGCGTGTGCTTCTTCATGTTCGAAATTTCTCCTTCATCATTGCGTTTTGTATTTTGGATCTACAGGGTCGGGTGTTTCAGAATTTGCTGAGCGCCATTGATACCCGAATATTCGTTCAGCGACAGCTCGACATCTTCAATCGAAACCGTACTTGGCGACGCCTTGCCGCCTTTTTCATGAACCAGGCGAATGCCCAGGTTCTTGAAAGGATGCTCCCGGTCGAAGGGCATCGGTTTCTTGTCCATTACTTTTTCCGGATCAGGAAAAGCGAAGATGAGCGACCGGGCGGCGTAATGATGCGCGTGCTCCTGTTCATGTTCGTGGTCGCGGTGAATGTGCCCGTAGAGCACGGTGACGTTCTCGTAAGGCGCGAGCACATTCATCACGTCGTCCCCGTCGCTCGTGAACCACTCCCATTCCGGCTTTAGATCAAACAGGGGCCGGTGGGTAAAGACCACGATCGGAGCGGTATTGGGAAATCTGGCCAGGTCTTTTTTCAGCCAGGCAATCTGATCCGGCCCGACTTCCGGTTTCGCGCGGGAAACATTATCCAGCGCGATGAAGTGCACGCCGCGGTGATCGAACGAGTAGTGGCTCTCCCCCAGGAACTCACGATACATGGCCCCGCCATCCAGACCGGCGTCATGCTCCCCCGGCACATACAAAACTTTTCCGACTTTCATGCGCCGCGAGATCTCGAGGAACTGTTTCATGCGTTGGGCGTGCACATCCCGATCTTCGGTATCGTGGGTGAGATCGCCCGTAAAGAGCACGAGTTCCGGCGCCTGCGGTAGCGCGTTGACCATCTCCACTGCGCGCTCAAAAGCTTTGGTTCCCAGTGGGTCAGGAGGACCGTTGAAACCCACGTGGGCGTCGCTGAGCTGGAGAAACGTAAACGGGGTTACGCGTTCACCGTTCTGCTGAGCCATGTGGTCGAACATTGCGCCCACTTCGCCTTTCATGCCAGCTGCCGGCAAAGCGGTGTACAGTACTCCAATCCCCAGTGTTCCACCGGCTATCTTTAAGAAGGACCTGCGGTCTGTCATATTGGTTGACCTCTTTTCGGCTTTGCAGAGTGGAGAACTGGGCAACGCGATTTTTATTCCCGCGAATGTTTTGGCCCGTCTAAATGGAATAAAAAAGCTGGAGTGCGGTTTACAACCATGGAGGACTCGAAACATCGCGTGGCTGGCGCGACATTTGCAGACCTGGCGGTGCCGCTGTTCGACCAGCTCTATAACTTCGCGCACTGGTTAACCCAGAACCGCGAAGAAGCGGAGGACCTGGTGCAGGAGACGTATACCAAGGCCCTGCGCGGCTTTGCGTCGTTCCAGCCCGGCACCAACTTCCGCGCCTGGATGTACCGCATTCTGCGCAACACCTTCCTGACCTCCCGTACAGGGCTGAAGGTCACCATGACGGTACCGCTGGATGAGGGGGATAATGAGCCAGTAAGAGCATCCGACGCGACCACCCCTGAAACTCTCTTAATCTCGCAGTCGGATCAGCAGTTGGTGCAGACGGCGCTCGAAGAACTACCGGTTCCATTCCGCGAGATCCTCCTGCTGTGCGAAGTGGAGGAGATGTCATACCAGGAGATTGCGGAGGCTTTGTCAATTCCGCTCGGCACGGTGATGTCGAGACTGTCGCGGGCTCGCAGCGCGTTGCGGGAAATTTTGCGGGAAAGATTAGAGGGAAATCAGGCATGCCCGGCGACCAGTGGCAAGCAAAACTAGATACCTATCTTGATGGCGAGCTTCCGCCCGAGGAGGCGAAGGCGCTCGACGCGCACTTGCGCGCTTGCCCCTCTTGCACCGCGGAGATGAGTAGCCGCGTGCAACTTCGGCGCGTGGTGAAGAATGTGGGCAATCGCTACACTCTCTCTTCCGACTTCAGGAGGCGCATGACAACCATCGCAGTGCCACAAAAGAGTTCCAGGCGTGGGTGGTGGTGGATCGCGGCAGCAGCGGCTGCTGTCATCGTGGTGGCCGGGGTCATTGGATACAGCAGCAGTCGCGGGCTTAGCCGGGAGCAGATTTACAGCGAACTGGCCGATCAGCACGTCGCCACGCTGGCCAGCAATACTCCGGTCGATGTGGTTTCCACGGACCGCCATACGGTAAAACCGTGGTTTCAGGGCAAAATTCCGTTTACCTTCAATCTGCCCGAATTGCCGGCGGACTCAGAGTTTTCCCTGATCGGCGGACGCGTCAGTTACTTGCATCAGACGCCCGGGGCGCATCTCATCTATGAAGTCCGCAAGCACCAGATTTCAGTTTTCATCTTTCAGGATCGCGCGATTCTCGAAATGCTGACCTCCGAAGGCCACGTGGGAAGAAAGCTGTCGTTTAACGTGGAGAGCTGGAACCACGATGGATTGCGGTTCTTTGTCATGGGTGACGCCTCCGCGGAGGACATCCACAAGCTGGGCCGCTTGCTTCGCAACGCCGACGCCTCATGAAGAGTGTGTACCCGGGTTCACGGCAACTTTATTGTGATTGGTGAGCCGGTCCGTCCATTCATATCCTCTCATTTCCAGCCACGATACAGGCCTGCGATTCCGAATGTGTACGGAGTCCATGTGGCTTTACGGAAGCCCGCGCCGCGCATGCGGTTCAGCATTTCCTGGGGCAGCGGGAAGCGCTCGACCGAGGCCGGCAAATACGAATAAGGCCCTTTCACTCCGGAGATCAAGGTGCCAATCCTAGGTAAAATTCGTTTGAAATACACACGATAGAGCTTGCCGACGACTCCGGTCGGCTCTCCAAAATCAAGAATCCCGCATTCGCCGCCCGGCTTGAGCAAACGCACAATTTCGCGCAAACCTGCATCGTAGTCCGCCAGATTACGAAATCCGAAGGCGGACGTGATCAGATCGAATTGCGCGTCCGCGAAGGGCAGGATCAAAGCATCCGCCTCAACCCAATGCAGGGGTGTTCCTGTGGACTTGGCGCGAGCTCGCTGCAGCATGGCGTGAGAAAAATCCGCCCCCACGAATCTGGGAAGGCCTGGGCTCTGCGCCAAGGATTCTGGATCCGTTTTCCGCAGTTGGCGCTTTTGCGCTTGACTCAGCAACGCGAAGGTCTGGTCTCCCGTGCCGCAGCACAGATCAAGAATAACGGCGTTCTTGCGGCCGATTATGTGAGAGAAAGTTTGCGACGCCCGGCGCCACCATACCCGGTCTATACTGCAAGACAGAACGTGATTGAGCAGATCGTAGCGGGGCGCGATTGAGGTAAACATCGCTTGTACGGCACGAGCTGATGATTCGCGATCGCGGGCCCCTTCCGGCGCCGCGCCGGTTACCACAAGTTTGTGTGCAGGGCGATTCAAAGGTCAATGTGCCTGGGAAAGACGCCGAAGTTCGTCAACCGCTGCGATAACAAGTTTCTCGGGCACGCCGCCCACAACTTCCACCTTGCCTACTTCGCGTGGCAGGATAAAATGCACAATTCCGTTCCGGGTTTTCTTGTCGGAGTGGAGGCGCGCCACGATATTCCGGCTGCGCACCGCGACTTGCGGCAGCGGTCCCAAACCCAGCACGGCATCGGCAATACGGCCGGCGGTTACGCTATCTGTCTTTCGCATGCCCAGCGCGATATTCGTGGCGGCGATCATACCCCAGGCCACCGCTTCGCCGTGAAGCAGGCGCCGGTAGCCGGTTTCCGCTTCTAAAGCGTGTCCGACGGTATGACCGAAATTGAGTACCTGGCGCAGTCCGCTTTCTCGCTCGTCGCCAGCCACGATCCCAGCTTTCAATTGCACCGAGGCTCTGATCACGGACTCGATAACTCCAGCATCACGCTCAAGGATTTTCTTCTTCTCATCCTCAAACTGGCGGAACAATTCCGGATCGCCGATCACTCCGCTCTTGAGAGCTTCGTAAAGACCGGAATGGAATTGCCTTTCCGGAAGAGTGGAGAGCACTGCAGGGTCGATCAGCACCGCGCGCGGTTGGTGAAATGTCCCAATAAGATTCTTACCAAGGCGCAGGTTGACTCCGGTTTTACCCCCGATCGACGCATCGAGCTGCGCCACCACCGTCGTAGGCACATGCACAACTTCAACGCCACGCATGTAAATCGACGCCAGGAAACCCGACACGTCGCCCACGACACCGCCGCCAAAAGCAATGATGCCGGATGCACGGTCTGCCCCCTCACGCACCAGCCGCTCGGCCAGCATCTCAACGGTACCGAGCCTCTTCTGTTTTTCCCCTTCTCTCATTTCGAGGAAGACGGGCTTGAATCCAGCGGCGTTGAGCGACGCCAGCAACGGCTTTCCCCACTTGCGGCGAGCCGCCGGGACTGTAACCACGAACACGCGCTTGTGTTCCGGCCAGACTTCCCGCAGGTGAGTGCCCGCCCGGCCCAGGAGGCCGGTTTCAATCAGCACGTCGTAGGGATGTTGGGGAATCGCAACCGTGACGCGAGTCATTCGTTCCATGATAGCTCAGCTGACTCGGGCGGCTCTGTAAGGGTGAGAAGTCAAGCCTTCTTTTTGGCAGGCACGACAACTGAGGCTAGTACTGAAATCGCCAGCACTCCCAGAACTACTCCCAACGCCATCGCGGTGGGAATCTGGAAATAATGCGATCCTAGCATTTTCAGGCCCACAAAGATAAGCACCACTGAGAGCCCATAGTGCAGGTAATGGAACACTTCGATCATGCCGGCCAGCGCGAAGTACATCGAGCGTAGCCCGAGAATGGCAAACACATTGGACGTGTATACGATGAAAGCATTGAGCGTGATGGCAAGCACAGCAGGGATGGAATCAACTGCAAACAACACATCGGAGGTTTCCACGACCAGCAGCACGATCAGCAGCGGCGTCGCGTAAAGGCCCTTGCGGCGAACGAAAAACTTACCGCCGACGTAATCGGGCGTGACCGGGATCCAGCGCCGCAACAACCGAAGGACCGGATTCTGTTCCGGGTGAATGGTCTCGTCGCCCTGTCGCAGGAGCTTGACACCGCTGTAAACCAGCAAAGCGCCGAACAAGTATACGATCCATTCAAATCGGCGGATCAGGCTGACGCCCGCCAGGATGAAAATCCCTCGCATGACCAGGGCGCCGAGAATGCCCCAGAACAAAACCGTGTGCTGGCGCTCGCCGGGAACTTTGAAGTAGCGGAAGATCACGAGGAAAACGAACAGGTTGTCAACGCTGAGGGACAACTCGATCACATACCCGGTAACGAACTCGAGAGCCGGCGTGCGGCCATGCCAAAAATACACCAGCAGCGCGAACGCTGCCGCCAACCCGACCCATACCATGCTCCAGATGATAGCTTCGCGGAAACGGGGAGTATGCGCGCGCCGGTTCAGGACGCCCAGATCCAGGGCGAGCATGGCCAGCACGAAAAGGTTAAACAGAATCCAGAACAGGAGCACAGTTCGCGATCTCTCAGAATTGGCGAAGTCCAGCTTACCTCGCCCAGCTTACTTCGCCCTCCCGCGTTTTGCGCTCTCCCATTCGGGCCAGAGGCCAAGTGCCTTCAATGTCTCATCCAGGTGAGTCTCGCGAAGGGTTTGCTCGATGGCAGCGCGATCCAGGCGCGGTCCAATTCGTTCCGGAGTATTGGCCAAGGCGAAAGCCAGCACCGCTGATTCGGCTACCTGGTTTTTCAACTGCCCAATATCGACCTTGTCGAAAGTGTCTGAGCTGGCGTGATAGTTCACCATGTAATTGGCGATCTCGTTATTGGCCACGAACGTTGGGACGCCCTCAAGCATGAAATCGAAATTGTCGGTGCCCCATTCGGCGTCAGTGGTCAGAGTGACGGCGCCGAATTGCCGCAAGGGGGCAACGAATGAACTGGCCTTGTCAACCACGTCCTTGCGGCCGCCGACCGAAAATCCCGTCACGTGGCCGGTTCCGGAGTCGAAAATGACCACCCCAGCCGCCTTGTCCAGTTCATCGCGATGCGCCCGTACGTAGGCGTGCGAACCGAGCATTCCCTGTTCCTCGCCCGAGAACAAGATGAAGCGAATGGTCCGCCTCGGCGTGATGCCGATGGCTTTAATCGCGCGTAATGCGTCGATCACCATGGCAGCATCGCACCCGTTATCGAGAGCCCCGGTGCCCAGTTCCCAGGAATCGAGATGCGCTCCGAGAATTACGAATTCATCCGATCTTTCACTGCCTTTGATCGCCCCAACCACATTGGCCGTTTTGATCGGACCCCCGACCTGGTTGGGAATGGACAAATCTGCCCAGACCGGACGTCCCGCCGCTATGAGGCGACGAATACGTTCAGCATCTTCTCGCGCCAGCAGCACCATGGGAATCCGATCGATCTCCCCATGGGTTGAGTTTGTGTGCCTATAGAGCAGATCGTGCTCGCGCGTGGACGTAAACGCGAGGGCTCGCGCTTTCCCATCCGCTGCGGCTTTGATGATCGCGGGAGCGGAGAGGTATTCCTCAAACAGATCGTCCCAAGTCTTAGCGACCTTGGAATGCACTAGCAGCACTTTGCCTGAAACATCTCCAGCCTTCTGAAAGTCTCCGGCGGTACCTGCGCCGACATCGATCACTGGCAGATGACGAGTGGGCGCCAGTGCGGGGGCCCAGGCGATTGAAACCGCGCGTGCGCGGAACGACGTCATGGGAATTGCGCCCTGCGTAAGCCCGTTACCCGGTTCTGACCAGCTGAAGCTGACCTGAGTTGCGCCTTCCGCCCACGACGCAGGCATTGTGAACTCTTCAGTATGAACGCTGTCGGCGCCCGCGGCCCGAAATGACTCCAGTCCCCATTGGATCGCGCGCTGCATCGCTGGAGTGCCCGGCACCCGACCACCGATTTCATCGGTGAGCCGGCGAAGATTACCTTCCAGGGGCGAAGGCTTTAGCGACTCGGCAATCAGACGCTCTACATCTGAGTCGGAAGTGGCCGCAGTGGCGAGCGCGCATACAGCCGCAATGGTGCAGCAAAGAAGACAACGAAGGAATCGTCGCATACGCGCCGAATTAGAAACCATTTTCGAACAAACAGGAAGATTAATTTAGAGCTTGATTTCAACCCGATCTACTTCTTGTCCAGCATCAATACTGTCTCAAGAATCACGTCGCCCGCGATTTGCAGGCTCTTGGGGCTGAGCTTGTCGAGAGTGTCCTGCGGCGTATGCCAGAACGCGTTGTTGTACCCGTACTCCAAGTCAATAATGTCGGCGCATGGTACCCCGCGCTGGACGAATGGGATGTGGTCGTCCAGATCCGCCGTCGGGCGGAGGAAGAAATGTGACTGATAACCCAACCGCGTCGCCGCCTGATAAACGAGGTCTTCGAGCCAGGGAGTGGAGTTCGCGTCACGATCGATGTTCAGGTCGGCGTCTCCGATCATGTCCGCGAGCAGGAAGGCTTTGATTTTTTTCAGGGTGCCATCGTTCTGCCATTTTTCCGCGAGATGGCGAGTTCCGTAAACGCTGTCGGTATCGCTCCATTCGCGGACAGCTTCCTCCCCGTCCGTCCACACGAGCCAAACGCTGTATCCGTCGCGTTTCTTGGCCCTCAACAAATTGGCATATTCGAGCAGGATGGCGGTCGAGGAACCGCCATCATTAGCGCCGACAAAGTTCTTGTTGCGCAGTGGATATGGGGTGTCGTAGTGGCCGGCAATGACGATGATCCCGTCCTTTGCGCCGGGAAATTTCGCGATGATGTTGTGCACCGGAAACTTGCCTTCGATCGTTTGCACGGTGAAGGAGTCCTCCGCGAAGTCGCTACCCTTCAGGTGATCGACAATGTAATGCTCCAGCTTGTCGTGATTCGCGCTGCCAATCGGGCGCGGACCAAACGCCACGATTTCCGCGACGTACCGGAAAGTACGCTGCGGATCGATTCCGGGCGCAGCTGCCGCATTTTCTGGATTTTTTTCCCCTTGCGACGACGCCTTTTTCGCGGAAGCGGCGGAGCTGGCGGTCTGGGCTAGCAGAGGTTGTGCAACCGTGCCCGCGATCGCAAGGACGACAACGATATAGACTGGCAGGTCAGTCCCGGCGAAACATTGAGCAATGCGATGGAACAGTTTCAAGCGTGACGGCCTCTCAGGTTGTTTCACTGCCTTGGGCTAGGTCGCAGTTCGCGTCGAATCCACCGCGCGTCAGCCATCGCGCTTTTCTCTGCGGGCGCGGCGCTGCTTAGGGTGCACCAACCACGCGATGCCGATGCTCAGAATGTACAGTGCTATCATCGGCGCCGCGAAGATGCACATGTTCAGGATGTCGGTCGTGGGTGTCAGGATGGCTGCGATGATGAATATCACGAGGATTGAATAGCGCAGGTTGTGCCACATCCAGGATGCCGTGACGATGCCCATCAAGGAGAGGAAGAACACCAGGATGGGCAGTTCGAAAATCACACCCATGCCGATGATGATCACCAGGAATAAATCCGTGTATTCGCTGATCGTAATCATGGGCTGGAACTGCTTGCCGTAGCCGATTAGAAATTCCAGCGCCTGCGGATACACCAGCTTGTACCCGAAATAACCTCCCGCCAGGAAAAGAAAAACGGTGGAGGCCATGAAGGGAAAGACATACCGTTTTTCGTTGCGATATAGTCCCGGAGAAACAAACAGCCAAAGCTGGTAGAGCACGACGGGCGAGGCGACAAACAGTCCCGCGAGGAACCCGATTTTCAGGTAGAGATTGAAGGGCTCGGTAGGATTGAGATAGACGAGCTTTTCCGCCATCCCATTGTGGCGGAGCGCCTCCATAATCGGGCGCTGCATGACCTCGTAGATTCTTTCGGCATACCCCCAACACGCAAAGAACCCGACCGCTACCGCCATGAGTGAGTAAATAATGCGGCGGCGGAGTTCCTCGAGGTGATCGAGGAAGCTCATGGCGGTCATGGCTTCTTTTTCCTGACCGGCAGGGGGTGCGGTGGCGGCAAACTCAGGCATCAGACGCCTTGGCCGTAGTGTTGGACGCGGGTTCGGGGGGCGGCAGCTCGGTCAACGTACCGCTAGGGATGCTCCCCGTCGGCGCCTTATCAGGGGGCAAGATCTCCGGTTGGACCTCGTGGTCGATGTTGGCGATCTCAGACTCGATCTGGGCCTTGAACTCATTGCTGGCGCGCTTGAATTCGTTCAGCGCGCGGCCGATTTGCCGGCCGATTTCCGGGAGCTTCTTGGGCCCGAAAATGATCAGGGCGATCAAGAAAATGAAGATCATCTCGGGGAAACCGAGGTTCATGCTGCCATCATACTGCCCGGACCCAAGAGGGGCAACGTTGGGAAGCCGTCGGTAGCATCTTGCAAAGCAGA
>Ga0070741_10006767_pt1 | contig 24341 bp, 19 predicted proteins | sample Coa_R1_4_FD_66440 | JGI IMG/M metagenome (GOLD analysis project Ga0070741, IMG submission 66440) | Surface soil microbial communities from Centralia Pennsylvania, which are recovering from an underground coalmine fire - Coalmine... | ecosystem: Environmental > Terrestrial > Soil > Unclassified ...
AAATCATCGACGATATCGCCGAGCACCGGCTGCTTGCGATCACAAGGTAGGCTGGGAAAGATGTCCGCAGAAGTCCATACCAAATCGTACTCTCTTGCCGCTAGTGCCTTTTCAAGAGCCGCTCTTAGCGCCGGGATGGGCGGGCAGAAATGGTCCAGAGAAAAAGATGCGCCAATCCGATCGAGCAAGGAGGCGCTCTCGGCCGTCTCGCGTGGAGCTTGTACGTGGTCTATTCGCCGAAACAGCTGTTTAAGTTGAGCGGGCGGTTCGCCGTCGCCCAAGCAAATAAGGTCGAAGTTGTGGCGGCTGCGCAGCGTCCGAACGTAGTGATAGATCCGCAAGTTCTCGCCATTTTCAAGCGGATATGGGTAGTTTAGGCAAGTAACAAGGACGTCCATACGGCTGTGCCGCGTCAGCTTTCCTCGGTGACTTTTCGTCCATCAGGGGAGACTCCTTGAGCGCAGCGAAGGGTCTCGATCAGCGGGAGCAAGCCCGGGGAGCCGAGGAGGGGCCGCTCTGGTCGTACATTCTATACAAGCTATCAACCGACCGCAGACTAAAGCGCCGAACCATATCGAATCATCATGCGACTGAGCGCCCATTGAAACAGGTAGCGACGCACCCCCGCAACGAAGGGCGGGCAGGGTGCGTTTGGAATACGCAAATTGACGAGACCTCCGATGATCGGCCATTGGTAAGCGCCGGTGCGAAACAGGCCAGGCGCACGTACCAGCGAGCCCGACAAGCGGTAAGCCAAGTCCATTAAGCCGGTGTCCAAGAACTCGGATACCCCCGGCGGGATCTTCCCTCGCTTCAAGAAACTCTGCTTGTGTTCTGCCAGGTACCGTTGCAGGTCAGCGATCGAGGCCTCGGTAAGCGGAGCCTCGCCCATGCTGAGCCATTGAGCGGCAAAGCTCTTCTGCTGTCCGAACACGCGCCGCGGCGCTCCGGCTTCTTCGACGATGCGCCTGCAAATGGGGCGTGTGTAATCACCGCCGACATCCCAAGGACTCAGTTCTTGGCTGCGAGAGATGCGATTGATGTCAGCGATGCGCCGGGCACCCCAGAACGGTACTGGGCAATTCAGGAACCCCACGTCCAGACGGTATTCGCTCAGCGCCAGACCAGAAGGGTCGCCGCGGACGTAAGTGGGACTGAGGTAGGGCGTGTTGCGGTCCCAAACCTTGTCGCCGTGGTAGCCCGTCAGTAGGACACGCGATTCGAGCTTGTGGCGTGCCCCTCCGTACTGGACGTCCTCTCCAAATACATCTGCGGCGATGAACGGTACTTCAGACGTGCCGTTTTGCCGCCATGCATCGACATCGACTTCGACGGCATTGACTCCCAGGTACTTCGCCAGATCCGTCCCCGTATCTCGACCGCTCGGTTTCGTGAAGCAAATAACTTCTTGTAAGCCAAACTCGCGCGCAAGGCTTGTAATGGTGGAGGAGTCGTAGCCCGTCGAGAGGGTACCGAGAAATCGATAGCGGGTGGTCCGGGTGGGGTGCGTCATGTTTTGCGCGATATGCGCGAGGCAATGACGCAAGAAGGCGACGTAATCATCGAATCGTTGAAAGCCACGGTCGCCTAATGGCTTCTCCACCCGCCTTAGCTGGTGGCCATCCCAATGCAGGTTATCGAAGTAGACTAGCTCTACCTCTCCTCCTTCCATCGGTAGGAAGCGCTCGTAGCGGTCGATCCCTCGCACGACGCTGTAGAGTAATCTCTGGTAGCTGCCAAACGTTGGCTTGGGCGCCAGTCCGGTTCGAGCCAACACGCAGGCGAGAGAGTTAGAGATCCAAATCTCGCTTCCGCGCCTCACCATGTGGAGCCGATCGGTTGTCGATCCGGAGGAGACAAAGGTCACTGCCTGGTCGCGCAATCGAACACCGCTTCCACACACGATGTCCGTTTCGTCGAATCCTCCCGCTTCGAAAGGGCCCGCCCAAGCTGCTTCGCAAAACCACTGGTCATGCGTTTCAATTCCATTCCCGTGCCAAACATCCAATACGTCGCTGCCCTCGCGCAGCCGAACAAGCCATGAGAGGCGCGGCCATCGTTCAGTAGGCAAGTAGTTGAATTTCATCTAAGGCTCCTACCTCCACAGTCGCACCATGCTTGCATATTGAAATTTATAGTGATGATCTCGCATCGTGGCACTGCTGGGTCTCGCGCCCGCTCTTGAAGCTGAAGGGCGCGAAAGCGCCGGAGGACGCTTTAGCAAGTGGCGCACCGATGCAAGACTGAAGAAGGACTCTCATGATCTAGACTGGGACCGGGAACGATATGTGTTGGCAGGTGGCCTCGCTCGAACTCGGAGGAAGCGTTGAAGCGAAGGTTAGTAGCGCTGTTACTCGAAGAATTGCCTCGGCTCGCCTGGGTGGCAGAGATCGATCGGCACGCCGATGTCGTCGTCTTAAGACATGGGCAAGGCGTGGAGGTGCATGGTAACTTCGCGGTAGAGGGCATTTGGGACGGGCCCTTCACGGAAGGTGCTTTCAGTAATCGCGGGCACTTTTTCGGAAGTGGTCTGCGCATCGAAGGCCAGCGCGTTACGTTCAGCGCATCCTCGGCCCTGGTCGATCGGCTCGTCTACGCGGTCGCGCACGACCAAGTCCTTTGCAGCAACAGCCTTCCTTTGCTGCTCGGTCGCACGAGGGCGCGGTTAGACGATTGCCATGACTACACGGCGGAATGCCATGCATTAATGGCCGGCAAACGTCGCTATCCGAAAGCCTTTCATGTTGTCGCTAGTGATTTCGAATTCGGTCAGGTGTATGGAGAAAATCTAAGCGTCACGGCGGACGCTATAGAGCATGTTGGACGGGATGCTGCCACCGCGCTGCTGCGCACCTTCGCGGAATACGAAAGGGCGTTGCACGAGAGGTTGGAGGCGCTCTTTCGGAATATTCGCGATGCTGCTCGGAACCATCCTGTTCAGGTTGTATCCACGGTGTCAACCGGTTACGACTCCGTAGCGGTAGCGGTGCTTGGTCGTCAGTATGGCGTAAGAGAGTGTTTCACCACCTCGGGCGACACCGATCCAGCACTCGAAAACGGCGTGGACGTTGCCAATGCCCTTGGTCTGCGGCCCTCGGTGATGCATCGGGCTGCTCCTGACCCCTTGGCCGAACTGTTTCTCCTGGCAGCGACATTAGATGGCCGGGAAGCGATCTTCGCTTCGATGGTTGAGCAGTTGTGCTCGACTGGCGAGGTTACAGCCGTGCTCACGGGTTACCATGGCGACAAGATGTGGAGCCGCGATGCGAGCGGCGATTACCTGAGCCCTGACATCATGCGTGGAGACACGTCGGGCCTCAATCTAGCGGAAGCTCGGCTGCTGGGCGGGTTCATCAACGTGCCGATTCCTTTCTTGTTCGCTTCTCAAATCAAGGACGTGGTGGCGATCTCGAACAGCCAGGAGATGGCGCCCTGGCAGTTGGGTAACGATTACGACCGGCCACTTCCACGAAGACTAGCCGAGACCGCCGGTCTTGATCGCAATCGCTTTGGTCAGAAGAAGTCCGTGGTGATGGACTACGATCTGCTGCCTCGGAACAAGACGGTGCGCAAAGAATTGTTTAGGTATCTAACTGATCGGTTCGGCTACGGCGCAATGTCGCATATCGCACACGAACTCGTCCGCGCGCTCGATTATCGGCTCGCGGTGGTCCCGTTTACCAAACCTTCATCCTCACTGCAAAGGCACGTATGGCCCGGAGAGCGGCAGCTGGCAAACCGCATCTTCGTGTGGAGCGTCAATCGTGTAGCGGATAGGATGGCTGAATGGTTGCGAAGGGCAGAGCCAGAACGTACTTCCGATTCCGAAGCGGCGGCGTCAACCAGGCCTCGTAGCAGGCGTGCCCATCCGGGGCGAGCGTCGTCTACAGCTAACGAAGCCCGTTAGCGACTGAGCAGCTCAATACTTCGGTAGCCTGTGAAACCTGCTCCTTCGCGGTCGGGGCTGACGTTCAGCTCCAACACCACAGGCCCGGTTTCGCCGACGGCGATGTCGAGCCCTGCGAAATTGATCTGCGGGAATGTGCAAAGCGCTCGAACCGCGAGCGCCTGAACCTGCGGCCAAAACGGTATCGATACGCCGTCTATCCGTGCTCCATGATCTGGATGGAGCGGGTATAGCCCTCTTGCCGCATGCGCGTCCTGGGCTGGACCGAGCTTACCTGTCTTTACGTCGATCGGCGCGACGATTCCGCCGCTCGAGGCGTTATCGACAAACATTGCGGCTCGCCCGATCCGCAAATACGCGGTAAGCACCCTCGCACCGGTAACATTCCTTTTGATCCAGATGCGAACGGTGTTTACACTGTTGGGATTGAGGCTGGCGATCGTAGAGTGCTGGGAAAAGTATTCTTCCACCAGCCAATCGCCGTCTGCGTTAAGGCGTAGCTCCGAGCTGCAATAGTTGTCCAAACTTATCCGCTTGGAGGTTCCTACTGGCAGCGCCCACCAACCATCATCGGCTTCGAAGCTTGCAATGCGCACGCCCTTGCCGCCATGGCCCTCTAGCTCCTTGAAGACCAGCCGCTGATAGCCGTTTCTCGCGATCAGCGCTTGGAGGTCGTGCGCTGTATTCAAGGGGTCGCCGCTCCGAGTGACACCGTCCTGGGCGTTAAGACGGCCGACGAACTTGGGTGTAGGTACGCTGAGAAGCGACAGAATCGCTTTCTCCGCAATCTTGTTCTGAGACAGCTTGCGATATTGTCCTGGATTGAGCGCATCGATTACGCGCCGGTATTCTCGAGCGCTCAACTGGCCGGTCTTCTGTTGCCAACTGATATCACGCTGCCAAAAGCCTGCCATCTGGTAGTAGCCCGGACCTACGCCGCGTAAGCCGAGCAACACCGCCATCTCGAGCGCTTGCCTTAGCATGGACAGATGACCCTCGCGCGAGCGCGCGCGCATTAGACGCAAAAGTTCGCTACTCTTCTGCCACATACGCCATGCTGGAATGCTGGTGCTCTTCCTCAGCAGACCCGTAAGGATCGACAAAGAATCTGAACTCGATGCTGGCGGCTTCGCGAAAGTGATGCCGAGGCGGCAGTGGCGAGCTCAGCAACGGGCTCTCCGTGTTACTTCGCCTTCCATCTTCCTATTGCAGCGAGCTTGTTTTTCAGGCCCGGAAGAGGAAAACCGAGCTGATAGGCGCGTTGCGCATACGACAGCGACTTGTCGTAGTCCTTACGCTGGAAATAAAGCAGACCCAGGTTATAGAGGACGTTAGCGTCGTTGGCGTCCGCTTTTTCGGCGGCTTCGAGATTTTCGATCGCTTTGGTCGTTTCTCCAATTCGAGCGAGGTGAATACCGTAAATGGTTCGAGCTCTCGTATCGGTCGGTTTGAACAATACTGCATGCTCCAGATAGCACTTCACCGGCAAGTGCGTCCCCTGCGGACGTTGTGTCCGCTCCTTCGCGGAGAGCCGCTCCAGCGCATCGAGCGCCCCTGGATGGTTGGGAAAGATGTTAAGAATAAACAGAAGGTCTCCGGCGGGGTAGAACACCGTTTGACCCCGTATCAGATTGCGCACGTCGCTGTTGAAGTGATTGCTCTCGATGGTGTCGAGCCGTGCAGTAGGATTCACGATACGCTGTCGCGCGTCGTAGTAATCAATCTTCGACCGCAACACGCGCAAATCCACGGGTGGGCAGTCATCGTCGCCCTGGTCGACAGGTGCCGCCACGGCGGCAGATACGGTTAGGACTGATACGATCCCGCATATGATCGATCGAATAGATAAAGCTAGCCGCATACTACTAATTGCTCCTAGGAAGAAGTGACCGGAGGTGTCTGCGTAGTCTTCGATTGCTCCGGCACTGATGTTGTTCCGGATTCTCCAACGCATCGAGTTTTTCTCTCGGCGATCTTTGTTGACTGAAGCCGGCAAGACTGCGAGCCGGGAGAATGATACATGGGGAGAAATCGCTTTAGTTGGCACTAGCGGATCCTAAAGTCTGGGCAGGTTGCAGCCGCTCACAGCATTCCCGCGCATCAATCGGTCTGCCAAATTCTTTCATCAGTCGAGTGTAAGTAACGGGTCTCTGGCGAAAATGATTGCACTACTTCACGGCTGCCTCATCCGTGCGGCCACCCCTGTTCGCTTGAGACTGCTCGAGCAAATTCGATCCCAAGAGAAATGGACCGGCTCCCAAATCCAGGCTTATCAAGACCAAAAGCTCAGGGAGCTGATCGAGTACTGCTGGCAATACGTGCCTTTCTATCGGAGTCGATGGTCGCAATATATCTCCTCCCCGGAGGAGGTAAGAACTACTGGTGACCTGTCGAAGCTACCGGTTTTGTCCAAGGACGAGTTACGCGAAAACTTGACTTTGCTCACTACCACGGCTCCATTCGTCAAGAGCTCGCCAGCGCGTAGCGGGGGCAGCACGGGAAGACCGACGGTCTTCCGCATGACACATTTAGACGAAGAGTACGCATGGGCGCAGATGTACACGGGCTGGTGTTGGGCGGGTTGGAGACCCGGAGAGCCTTTCTTAGTCGTTGGCGGTGAGTCCATCGGAGTGGGTTTGTCAGATAAACGGACTTGGAAAGACTGGGTGATGAACCGCTGGATTACCAGCGGCTCCAACCTGACCTTGGATCGGACTAAGGCGCTAGCTCAGTCTCGCTGGTTTCATCGCATTCGCCTGATCTATGGCTACCCCAACGCGATTAGGGAGTTATGTGATCTGCTACGAACAATCGGGGCGAGGCCGACTGCGCTTCGGGGCGTGATTTGCACAGCCGAAGTAATGAGACCAGAGGTGCGAGAGGAGATCGAATCCATACTTAAGGTGCCTGTGCACGACCAGTATGGACTAAACGACGGGGGTCTCTTTGCCGTAGAGGGTGAGGATCACGACGGGTTGCATCTTTTCTTTAATCGCGCGGTATTGGAAATCATCGACGATGACGGCGCGCTTATCACGAAGACCGGGACTCCGGGGCGTGCGATCGCTACAAACTTGATTAACCTGGCCACGCCGTTCGTGAGATACGAAACCGGGGACATCATACATTGGAAGAGCTTTGAGCCTGCTGCAACGGGAGTGACGTGGCCAAGAATTGGACAGGTCGATGGTCGAACGGGCGATCTCATCTATCTTCCCAGCGGCCGCCGCATCGCTATGCCCGGTCTTACCCTTGTAATGAGGTGGATCGATGGACTACGCCAATATCAGTTCATTCAGACAGGCCCCAAAGCTGTGACCGTGCGCTTAGACCGGCTAGCGGATTTCCGGCTGCCGGAAGCTGAGATCATCGCCTACTTGCGCCAAAAGATCTCGGACGAAATCGACTGGTCGATAGTGTGGGGGCCGCCGGAATTGACGCAGAACCACAAGCTTCTGATCATCCGTAATGACTGGAAGAGGAACCAGGCTAAGGCGCAGTAACGCCAGGGACAAGATGTTTGCTGGGGGCTGCAAAGCAAGAAGTGGGGTTACACTCCCGCATCATGATAGCCGAGCAAGCGAGTTTCTAAGGCCCTGCTCAAACAGCCGAAAGCTGGTGGCCAGCAAGCCTGAACGCGCGATCGCCTCACTCCCTTGTACATTGGTCTTAATAGGACGAAGGTCTCGAAATCCCACTGGGCGTAATGATGGGTTGTTAGAGAGGAAACGACAAAACTGCTGGAAGCGCTTCACTACGATCCAATCCGGATCCGAGCGAGAGGGCTTTAGCATCTCGAAGTTGTGCGAAAAGAGGACGAAAGCCTCCATTTCATTTCGCTCACCATACCGTAAGGCCTCTTGAAGTTCCCAACTACTGCACGCGCCTATCTGTGCGTGCCGCAACTTTCCTAACCCATCTCTGAAGACGGTAACGGGATAGGCCGACACATTGCCGATCAGCCGAGGGGAGAACGCAGGCTCATTCCGCTGAATGTCAGGCGCAGAAATCGGGACTGCAGCGTTCAAGCTGCTGTCGAAGAGAATCCCGTTTGCCTCGAGCGCCGCAAACGTGTCCGAGTTTGCGGCGAAACTGCCCGCACGAAACGCCTGTAATGACGGCACGCCTGCTTGTTTCAACAAACGCACCCCGTTAGCAATGAGCTCGGTTTGCTCATTGAGGTCATAGTAAGACAGGTGCTGCCGCTTACGGGACGAGTTCGGGAGAAGCGGCGGCTTTATTTCGTCCACCCATTCCGGATGGAGATGGAGCTGAATCTCTTGGCCGGCACTCTGAATGAGCTCAACGATTCGAGCCAGGTACTCAAGTCCGAAGCGCGCCGCGAACAGCGGTTCGACAAAAAAAACACCGTGCAGCCCGTGCTTGACGAGGATGTCGAGCGTTTTGGGTAACGCGTAAGCGCCAAACTTCGAGCGTCCATAGACGTAACGCTGGAAAGCGCTGGGAAAATTCTCATCGAGGTTTTCCCAGGAAGGGCACCACACTTCAATGTCGAAAGTCAGGAAGACGTTCATGACGGGCGAGTATGGCTGGGCGCACGTTCTGTATGGAAAGCTTAAGCCTGAGGCGCCCGGTATGAATACTCAGCTTCGGAGGACTCTACGAACTCGATGAGATCCTTCTGTGGGGTGAGTAGGAAGACGATGCGCCGCCCGTCGAAGGCGGCCGCTGGGACAGGCTTGCCAAGTGGAAGGCAGCCCTTCGCTCGGAATCTTCTGACCTGTTCGTCCAAGTCGTCCACCTCGTAGCAGAGGTGGTACAGGCCCCCGCGGCTGCTCCCGATGATCGAGTTCACTGGGCTTTTTTCGCCGAGTGGCTCTACCAACTCGATGACCGTTCCCCCTTGCATCGTTACGAAACACACTGTCACTTGCTGGATGGGATCAGCTACCGGCTCTGTTACTCGGATAGGGGAGAACATCGGCGAGAGAAAGTCATCCAGGTAACCCTGGATACTCTTGACGGCGTAGCCGATGTGATGGAAGCGCATTTGAAGATGCTGATACCGATGACGCTACTGAGGCGGATGGTAAAGAGTGATCCCGCGCTTCGCTGCGTCGATCAGTGCGTTGGTGACCTCAGCGGCGCGCGTGGCGAACAACGGAACGTGATGAAAGCGCCACTCCCGTAGGGTTTGCCGATTCATGATCTGCCTCAGCTTCCACATATCCCGCCGCCATAGCAGACTACGAGTGCTGAGCCGATAAGGTATCTGCTCGTCACCGTCGACAAGCATCATGTCAACTGGGCGATCTGGCCCACAGGGAACGGGAAAGTCGGCGCCCATTATTGCCTCGGCATGGTGGACCTGAGTCAGTACTTCGAACGGCTTTCCGATTCCAACGATCTGCGTGTCGTGATGCGCCATAAAGTCAAATGGCGTTCCGCGACCACATGCAGAGCCGGCCGATTCGTGACCTTGAGTCAGTGCTTTCGCTAACGGCCCCAGGGCGCAGACGCGATAGACCGGGTGCCGACTGTACGTTACGCCTTTCGTCCGCCTAAACAACTCAGTTGCCAGTCCCATTTGAGAGGGCGTCCGCCGTACGTCAAATCGTGGATTGGCCCGAAACGTTTCGCCCGCCCCTCCAATGGAGGAGTCGCCGAAATAGAAAGCGGGCATCACCAGTGTCCGCTGAGGACCGCAGAAGTCGATCAACATCTTGACCAGGTCGAGTGGGCTGCCCGTGTAGGTCGGCTCCATATGATTCACGGAGCTATGCACCATCAAGATCTCGAAGCTTCCCAGGCGCTCGGCTAAGTGCTCACGCAGGTCGCTGGCATCGAAGGTGCCGTACACCGCTCGCATGAGGGGATAGAGCTTCGCACGGCCTGCGTAGTAGCTCGCACGCACCGCGAGCAGCCGTTCACGACTCAAGTAGCGAATCGCCAGGCTGGAAGCGCTTTCGATAAGTCCCATGGATCGCCGGCTTTAGTACACGCCTTCGCGCTTAAGGTGTTCGATAATCGTCGGCACTGAGGTCAGTCGGTCGAAGTCTTCAACGTCAAGCGTGATTCCGAAAGTTTGCTCCAACGCCATCATCAAATTGAGATGCGCTAAAGAATCCCAGGCAGCCAGCTCCTCTTTCTTGGTTGATTCTGTGATCTTACTCGGTGCGACTTTCAAGGTCGCGGCAATCGCCGCTTGCAGTTGTTCAAATGAGTTCATTGGCGTAACCGTAGAAGTAATCAACTCCGAGGCGAGTCGAGCAACACAGCGATTGGAAATTCGCGCTCCTGCTTAGGGGGCTGCTTGAGCAAGTCACGTTGATACCGTCCGTTTCCAATGTCGTGAAACCCCTGATCTGGAAGGAAGCGCGCGACCAGGGCGTTCTTCGCTGTGGCGATATACGATGCTTTTACCTCAACCACGCCAAGCTCCTGCAAGCGTCGCAACACGGTATGCAGGAATGCCGCTTCCGCTTCCCTGCCGATGACGCGACAAGACATGAGAAACGTATCGAGGTCGGCGCGGTTCGGATGCAAGAGCTTGACCACTGCAAGTCCGACGATTCCGGAATCACCGAAAATATCTGCGAGCGAAAAATGAGCGACCAGCCAATCGCTCGCAAGCACAAACTCTCGCATCTGCTGTTCATCGTACCTACGCGTAGTCAAGTTGAACTGATTCGTTTTTTGCGTGAGTTGGCTGAGCCTCGTGAGATGCGTGAGATCATCAAAGCCAACTTTCATCTTCATCTTTAGAGAGGCGAGGTAGTCACCTCCCTCCTGAACGAGCTCGCGTCGCCTTCTTTCCTGTGCGTAGAGCTCGGTCTTGGCTCGGTCCTCGGCGGTTAAGGCAAGGATCTCCAACCGCGCGACACGATCCAAGCAGGTTGGGATGAGTATTGGCTTCGAAGGGGTTTGGATGACTTCTATCTGAGGAATACGACGTCGCACGGCCGCGCATTCGTGGTCGCTGTCGTCGACGAACACAAATGACTCCAGGCCCAGATTCAGTTCTTCGGCTAAAGAAAGAAGATTGTCGGCTTTCGGCAGCCAATTCACCCGCTGGGCGGCAAAGTGCTCGTCTCGCAGTAACTGATGCGGATGCTCCTGGAAAACCTGCTTGACGTCTTCCGGGTTGTTCTTGCTGCACAGTGCAAGGATAAAGCCGCGCTGTTGATAGTCGAGAAGCCGGCGTTGAAAGGCGAGATATGCATTCCCAGGATAGTCAGGCCCGAGAGCGATTCCATGTATTCCATCCTCGCCGATGATCCCACCCCATAGCGTGTTGTCAGCATCCAAGACAATGACTTTGGCTTTTGGCAGTTTGAGAACCGCCCCTACGGCGAGGACACGTCTCGCGATCTCTCGTGCGGCCTGTGGCGTAAACGGAAACCGCGCCGAGTACCACAAGCGGTGGTCGAAAAAGTTGCGCTGCCCGATGTCCATCACGACTTGGTCGAGGTCCAAGAATAGCGACGCTCGGACTGACCCACGAAGGTAGTCGGCGACGTCTGATTTGAAGCGCATTCGCCAAAGTGACTCTGATCGATCCGATTGTGCATCGAACACTCCAAGTCCGGGTGAGAAGACGGGGGGCAAGATGGTCACGACGATTTGTCCGACGCGGTGTGCGCGAAAGGCATCGAGTATTGTGCGCAGATGTCCTAACGTCTCTTCGCGGAGCTTGTCTTGCTCCTGTCGGGCGAGCTGTGCGATCGGTCGGGTTAACTGAGGATGCAGATCCTCCTCCCGTAGCAGCAGTAGCGTAATATCAGGCTCGTGCGCCACCAAGGGGGATCCCTCGCTCGCTTCCTGCAACGTGATCCCGTACGGAGCGTGGTACGTCTGCAGATCGAGGCCCGATAGAACCGACTCTAGCTCCAACCATGGATTTAGCAGATCACTGGTGTAAGTGTGAACGATGGCCAAGCGTAGCGGGCTCGTGCCCGCCTTGAGCGATTTCGCATGAGAGATAACTTGTTGGGCTTGCGGCAACGTAAGCGTCAGGGGTGTGACTGCCTGACGCAATTCCGCGATCGAGTCTAACTGCATTAGTTTCTCTAGCTGCTCCTGCGCTTTTTGCATCAAAGTTCTATCCCCTACTGTTCGAGCGGTTGTCCGTTGCACGCGGTTTGCGAAAGCCTGCCTTGGGCCTTAGTAGGCCCTTCAGAAATTTGGCATCTATAGCCACAATAATGAATGCTGAGAGGGGTCAGTAGTTTTGACTTCCCTTCGCGAGGTAAGCTCGTTTACGGCCCCGGCCGCCGAAAGGCCAAAAGCGAGCGAGTGCGGGTTCCGGATCCTTAATGGAGAAAACCGGATATGTTGTTGCGGTAAGAATTGACCTGATGTATTCGAGGACGGCGACGTCTCCTTTGCGCACGAGTCCCACACTGCGGGACCAGCAGGCATACAAGTCGTCATGCCAGTTTAGCCAAGCCATATTGGCCCTTCGAGCTTTCTTATTCGACGTCCTCTTCAGGAGTAGCCCCAGGAAGTCATGACCCGATGCCGGCGCCAACGCGTACTGAAGCCAAGGCCGGGCGTTAATCTCGATCAGCACATGACGTCCGCTGCGCGGCGCGAATAGCACTTCTACTTCGGCAATGCCGAAGTAATCAAGCTTTTCCAATGCGCCTCGAACACTGGCTTCGATCGTCGGCTCGGAGGCCAAGCGGACGTAAGTACCAACTGAGCACGCGTCGGCGCTCGGTCTTACCTTCTGCGCGACGAAGGAGATCATCTGATCGCCGGTGCGCGCAGCGGCTACTGAGTACTGGATGAGTGGCTGACCGAGCAGCGATTCGGTTACCAATGGTTCTATGTTCGCATCACGATAATGGCTCAACCAGCGCTGCAGCTCCCGTTCCGTCGTCACCTGCAGCGCTTTGGGAATACCTGCCAGCGGCCGGTCATGGAGGGTGTCTGCGGGGCGCAGAAATAGCGGCAGCCCGAGCGCCCGCGGCCGAGCTTCGCTCAACGGAAACCAGGCGCGGGGTGCCGGTACATCGTGCTCGCGGCACCATTGGGCGAAGCGTATCTTGTTGAGACAAATCTCGAGTATTTCGTTGCGGGCATGCAAGACGTGTTTGAAGGCAGCGTCGAGCGCAGACCGGTTTCGTACGATGAAGCGTAGCCAAGAGTCGCCGGTGGCGATCAGATAATTTTCGCGGTTCGCGCCAAGTTCGCAGAGTGAATCGACTTGTGAGGCCTCAGTATTCGCATCGTTCAGCAGCTCCCAGCGAGCTGTTCTCGTATGGCAAGCAATTCCCCAAGCCTTATCGACGAGGATCGGATCAAGGCCCTGGTTGTGCGCGTCGCGAACAACTGCGAGTGCTGTGAGCGTGTTGCCTAACACCACCAACGACGGCTTCATCCTTAGTGCCGACGCCGGTCAGGCGAAGCTGGGCCGATTGACTGCACAATTGTGCAGCATCCGGGCGGTGAAGCGCAGTGGGGTCCGATCCCACGGAGTGAAGCGCGGGAGCTGGAAGCAGTCAGTGCTGCGCGTTGAGACGCCCCACGAAGTTGATACGGCTGCCCGGAACCCAGCCTCGCGCACCATCGATACGTGGGCGGAATTGTAGTCTCTCCCGGGAATTCCGTTCGGGTAGGCGAACAAGGCAATCTCCCGCCCTGTTAAAGATTCTAAGCGAGCCTTGCTGTCTACGATTTCTTGGCGCGCTTCGGCATCTGTGACGGTGTTGAGAATGGGATGGCTGATCGTGTGAGCGCCGATCTCCATTCCCGCGTCTATAAGCACACTGAGATGTCTGCTATCCATCATCAGATCATCTGGCAGCTGCGCACCTGCTTGCCGCGCAATCTCCGTGACGAAAGAAGTGCGCTCCTGCGGGCTCATGTATTTGGCTACCCGCAAGCATTCCCAGATTGCTGCCCGTCGTTCTTCAACATTGGTAAGGGGTACGCGACTGGCGCCGAGGTTGGACAGATCGAGTGCCGTGCTTGGAGCACGCCGAATGGCTTCGATGACAGTGTCGTTGAACATTCTGCCGCCGTTAAGATAACCGGTAGCGATGAAAAAGATTGCCGGTACGCCGTGCTTGCGAAGGATCGGTAAGGCTACGTCGACGTTGTCGCGGTAGCCGTCATCGAATGTGATGCAGGCCGCGCGCGACGGCAACGTTCCCTCACGTAAGCGCCGAATCGCTTCAGCCAGGGGAAGGCAGCGGAAGTATTGGGTCAGGGCGTGGATTTGCGCGTCGAAATAGGTCGCGTGCATTTCCGTGTGCATCAACGGATCGGGCTCACGCAGGACTCGGTGATACATCAGAATGGACAGACGCGCGTTCTCCCCGCTGGGAGCTAAACTGCTTCCGATCAATTTGGCTAGAGCGCTTAGCACCACTTCTGTTCCTCACGTCGCACGGGCGGCCGCTCGCCGGGCGTGCACCACAAATGCATGGCTGAGCAGCCTGCCGAATGCGGGAACGGTCCTAAAGAGGTGCCTGATTAGAGGGCTCTCAACCAGCCATTGCAGCCGATGTAACTGGGCGGGTAGGATCGGAACCCAGTGTACGCGAACGTCTTCGAATCCGCGCCTCGCCATGCTGGCGACCAGGTCAGCCGAGCTATCGTAGCGGAGGTGAGCCGGCTGGTTACGTAGGCGCTGCCAAAACAGTTTAAGCATGTCGGGGAGGCAGGCACGGTTGAGCGCGTCGATCCATACCTCGCCCCCAGGACGAAGAACGCGCGCCATTTCGTCGACAGCCGCATCAGTAGAGCCGAGCGCTTGCATGACGCCAAAGCAGAGCAGGCCATCGGCGGTTCCCGTGCGCAACGGCAGGCGGTTGACATCCGCGACCGACCAGCCCCTCACGGTAGGTGAGCGCTCACGCGCCTTCCTGATGGTGGGCAACGAGTAGTCGAGGCCGTAGACCTCGAGGTCGTCTTCCGCTAAACGCCGGGCGTAGGTACCCGCGCCACACCCGGCATCGATCCAGATGCTTCCGGCGCGCGCGCCTTGCCACACCTTACAGAAATGGCGGAAACGGGCGTCGAGGCCGGACGACGACCAACCCGCGATGCTTGCGTCGTCATCGTGAGCGTTCGCGTAACGCTGGAACCGCTCGCGCCAACGTGCCTCGAAGCCAGAGGGCGGCATGGCTTTGCCCACGTTCTCCTTCCTAGCCAGCCCGCATATGGCGAACAGGCAGCGTCCCTTCCAGGGACGATGACGAAGGGCACGCTATCGAAAGATGCCGCTTTCCCGCTTCTTGCCATCTTGCCGGCGGCTTCAACATGTCGTCACTCGTCGATAGACGTTCATGAGTTCCGCCGCGGTTCTCTCCACGCTGTAGTGCGTGCGGGCCAACTGCTGTGCGTTGCTGGCCAGATGCTTCCGTAGCCGCTCGTCCCGAAGCAGTCGCTCGAGCGCAGCGCTGAGTCCTCGTACATCGCGTGCGTCTACAAGCAGCCCGTTCTCTTCGTGTGTAAGGACGGATGGAATGGCGCCCACGCGCGTGGACAAAACGGCTAAACCACTAGCCATCGCCTCCAGCAGCGACATTGGAAGCCCTTCAGCATGAGAAGGCAGAACAAAGATGTCTGCTTCTCTGAGATACTGATGCTTATCCATGCCGTATGCTGGACCAGCAAAGACGATATGCCGGTCGATACACAATTCAGCAGCGCGGGCTTTAAGACGTGTAGTCATGCCTTCGGGATCGTCGGCGCCAACCAGCACCAGTCGGTAGGGTACCGTCAACCGCGCAGCGGCCTCGATCAGATCCTCCACACCCTTCGCGATCGAGATATTTCCCAGAAAGAGAATGCTTGGAATCTTCCATGGAGGTCGAGTCGCATGGTCACCGGGCAGCGCGATGCCATTCTCGATGACTATGAGCTTGGCACCTGGCAGTAGCGGAGAAAGCTTCTCGCGCCAACTTGCCGATAGAACGATGACCACGGCAGCACGGCGTGCAATGACTCGTGCCAACCATCGAGCAGGTGCGGAAAGCTTTCGGAGAAAGTCCTCGAACAGCCCTCCGTGAATATGGAGCAGCGCAGGTACCCCTCGAATTCCGGCAATAAACAACAACGAGCCGTCCAGGAAATAGGTGAGGCCACTGCACGTATGAATATGTGCGACCGACGTCTCGCCTCGCAGCGCAGCCCACCAGCGTGCCCATAGGCGCAATCGCGAATGGACGGCGTGCAGCAATGACCTGCCTGCTGGAGTCGTCTTCTTCGTATCGAACAGGACGAGTTCGACGTCCTTTGCTAACTGTGACTTGCTCAGATCGTCGATCACCGTCACCATGCCGCCAATCGCTGGCGGAAGAGGGCCTGCCATCACCACACGTAGCCGTGCGCCAGTCGGGCGTTGAAACACTTCTGGATGCTTCTGGCCCGTGCCCGTGCCGTGCTCGAACTCTTCGTGTACTAGCGCGTACATTCTGGCTTCTGCACCTGCGTCATACAGGACGCAGGCTCGCTCGCTGCGCCTTTTCAACGCTCCGCTACGGGTTAGAGTGTGCTCGAGCACGACTGTCATGCGCCGGATACCGTTTTAGGCAGTGCGAATAGACCTTCTGATAGCGTGCGACGCTTATCGGCCACGTCCGTTCTGTCTCGACGAAACGGCGCGCGTTCGTACGCAACTCGGCCCAACGCTGCGGCTGCTCGATCAAGTCGATGATGCGCCTCGCCAACGATTCCGTAGATCCAGCAGTGAACAGCAAGCCGGTTTTGTCATCTTGAATGAGCTCGCGATGCCCGCCAACATCCGAGGCTACCAGCAGCCGGCCTTGTGCCATGCACTCTAACGGCTTGAGCGGAGTTACCAAATCGGTGAGCCGCATCGATAGCCGAGGATAGGCGAGCACGTCGATCAGATCGTAGTACAGGCCGACCTGATCGTGCGGCACCCGCCCCGTGAAGATCACTTGATCGGCCACATCGAGTTCGGCTGCGAGTGCACGAAGTTCTGCTTCTTGTGGCCCGCCGCCCACGAGCAGGAGTTTCAGATTGGGTACGCGCCTTAGCATGAGCGGTGCAGCTCGCAGCAGCAGGCCGAGCCCCTCGTACGCATAGAATGAACCGATAAAGCCGACGACCACCTTGTCGTTGAGCCCTAGCCGCTGCTTCAAGATTGGGTCTGGTTCTTCCGAGAGCTTGAACGCGTCGATATCTACGGCGTTTGGAATAACCGTCACTTTGTCTGCCGGCACGCCTCGCTCAACGATGTCTCGACGTAGACCTTCGCAGATCGTCGTTACGGCATCGGCTCGCTTTAGCGCCATCGTCTCCAATGCGCGAGTCATTCGATACCGTGCGTCGCCTTCCCTTGCAGTGCCGTGATCGACTGCCGCATCTTCCCAGAATGCCCTTACCTCGTAGAGCATGGGGAGACCGAGTCTGCGCGCCACGCGCTGCGCGGGAATGGCATTCAACACAGGCGAGTGCGCGTGCAGAATGTCCGGCTTCACTTGTTCGGCGACACTCTCGATACGCCGTTCCAGTTGGCGCATCAGTGCAATCTCGGACAATCCCGGATAGCGCGTCATCCAGCCGCGCGGAGCTTCGGTCCGGAAGAAGAGCCACCCATCGACGTGTTCCTCCGCTCCCGTTGGGTGCGGATGCTTTGGGCTCGTCACGTGAAACGTGTCCCACCCGAGCCGCTGCTGCTCGCGCAGAATTGCGAGCGTTCGAAAGCTGTAACCGCTATGAGCGGGTATCGAATGGTCGAGGATATGGAGGATTCGCATCGGGCCGTTCTCAAACGGTAGTAAGTAGCGGCCGAGCTTGCCCGCTGGGCGTAGGCGCCTCGGTGGAGAGATGATTCATTCGCTTGAGGAACGCGTCGAACACGAGCAGGGACCAAATCACAGCGCTGAAATCCCGGGTGCCTGACTGATGCTGCGAAACGATCTGACGCAGGTAATCGAGGTTAAACAAGCCCGTGGAAGAGAGGTGAGCTCCGAGCAGTACCGATTCCACCCGCGTCTTGAGTGGTCCGCGGAACCATCGTGCAAGGGGCACCGCGAATCCCATCTTTCGCCGGTAGAGCACATCGTGGGGCAGCTTCGTTTCCATCGCCCTCTTGAGCAGAAACTTGCCTTCCGTCCCGACTAGCTTCAGCGAGGAGGGCAGGGTCGCAAGCCACTCGACGAGCGCGTGGTCCATGAGCGGTTCTCGCACTTCCAATGCATGCGCCATGCTCGCCCGATCGACTTTGGTGTTGATGTCATCAACCAAGTATGTCTTGATGTCCAGGTACTGAACCAATGCAAGAGGGTCGTCACATGGAGCGCGCTGAGCGTGTCGACGCAGGACGCTCAATGCGGAATAGCCGGCTAGCTGTTTACGGAAGGCTTCGCTAAAGAGATTTTGCCGGATCGGCTCGTCTACCACTGCAATTAGGTTGAAGTACGCTTGAACGGAATCGCGAGACAAGCTCTGAAAGGTGGCTTTGGCCCGCAGCGGCTTCGGAGCCCAAAGCGCTTGGGGGTAGATGCTACTCAGCACACCAAATACCGCTCGTCTAAGCGTGAGCGGTAGCGCAGCGCGCATCTGCTCTTCCCGTAAGTGGACTTGATATCGTCGATAGCCGGCGAAGCTTTCATCTCCGCCGTCTCCTGAGAGCGCCACCGTGACGTGTTTGCGCCCGAGTTCGCATAATCGGTAAGTCGGGATCGCAGAACTGTCGGCGTAAGGTTCGTCATACACGGCCGAAAGGCGATCGATCAGATCGAAGTCATCACTTTCGACGCGCTCGACGTGATGGTTGGTGTGATAACGCTGTGAGACCAACTGCGCGTAAGCACTTTCGTCGAAGTTGGGATCTGCGAAGGAGATCGAGCATGTCTCAACCGGCGCATTGGACAGGTCCGCCATCGTGGCGACTACGGCGCTGGAATCGACGCCGCCCGAAAGGAAGGCGCCGAGCGGAACCTCGGAGATCATTCGCAGGCGAACGGATTCACGTAGCCGCTCGTGCAACTCCTCGCAGGCCTCCTGCATTCCCAGGAGGTGGTTGTGGGAGAAGCGCACGTCCCAGTACTGGCGGGGCAGGCAAGGAGCCTGGCTACGTCGCAGGGCGAGGGTATGACCGGCAGGAAGCTTGGCTACGCTGCTGTAGATGCTGCGAGGTTCGGGAATGTAGCCGAAGGCGAAGTAGTCTTCGACCGCGCACGGGTCCAGCACGACAGAGAGGCCGCCGTGCGCGAGCAGCGCTTTGAGTTCGGATCCGAACAGTAGGTGACCATCCGGAAGCAGCGCGTAGTACAGCGGCTTGACCCCGAGGCGATCGCGAGCAAGGAAAAGGGTTTCCGCATTGCGATCCCATAAAGCAAACGCGAACATCCCCCGGAAGCGGTCGACACATCGTTCGCCCCATTCTTCCCAAGCGTGAACGATTACTTCTGTATCGCTCCGCGTGTGGAAGCAGTGCCCGAACGACGCCAGTTCGGCGATTAACTCTTGGTAGTTATAGATCTCACCATTGAAGACGACGACTACGCTCTGGTCCTCGTTGTAGAGCGGCTGCTGACCAGTGGAAAGATCGATGATCGAGAGTCGACGGTGGGCCAGTCCTAGACCCGGTTCATTGTGGATGCCGCCCTCGTCGGGTCCACGATGAAACTGCGCGGAGTTCATCGCTTCGAGGCGCGCTCGATCGATGGTTCGCTTTCCGATGCTATCGAAGATTCCGGCGATTCCGCACATAAGCGGGCTTACTCGGTTAACGTGACAAGCTAGGCCTTCCGCTCACATCTCGCCCGCGGGAATCAGCGCCTTCGGGCAGCGCTGCACGAGGAGCTCTCGATAAATCGCAGCGTAGCGATCTACCATTCCAACCAAGCTGAAGCGCTCCAACACCACTTGCCGGCCTCGCCGCCCGTGCTTTATACGCAGCTCCGGGTTCCGTGCGTACCGAACGATCGCCCCTGCCAAAGCTTCGGCATCGTTCGGCGGTGGCAAGAGGCCCGTCTCCTCATGCTCGACCAACTCGGGGTTGCCCCCGGTCCGCGTCGCGACAACCGGCAAACCAGTTGCCATCGCCTCCAGTATCGTATTAGAGATCCCCTCGGATAACGAAGGGAGGACGAATAGGTCGAGTCCTCGAAGGATCTCATCGATACGCCCTGATGCACCAGGTAGCCAGGCCTGTTCGCGCAGCTTTGCCTTGGTCAGAGTTTCTTCAACCTGCGTTCTTAACCGTCCATCTCCGATCATCACCAAACGTAGTCTGTCTCTAAGGTCTGATGACGTCTCAGCTGCCCGGACAAAGGCACGAGCCAAATTGACCGGATCTTTCACTGGCTCCATTCGCCCCACAGTGCCGACTACCACGAGGTTGGGTTTGTGGAATATCGGATGCGGTAGCGGTGCGCGCGTGTCCACAGGGTAGAACCGAGTCGTGTCTACGCCGTTGTAGACTTGGCTAACGCGAGCCTCATTAACCCGCACGGTAGAGCGGAGGTACTGTTCAAGGTCGCGCGATAGGGCTACGTAACGATGCACGAACGGTCGGAGCGCGCGCCGGATGGACAAGTCGACTCGATTTCTTCCATCAAGATCCCCCATGTCCCGTCCGTGCTCGCTATGCAATCGGGCCGGAATCCCTGCAACCGCTGCAGTGATCTGACATTCCAACGCGGCAAGGTTGCGACTGTGAACGAGGCAAGGCTTCAGCGCGCGTAGCAGGCGCCACAAGCGCAAGTGCATTCGAACACTGTTGCCTGGGGGCTTATGGAGCGCGAACAGTGCCACGGCCGGATTAGTGACGCGTTGAGCAAACTCGGTGTAGTCGGATAGGCAAATGATCGCGTGTCGGAATCGGCTCGACGGCAGATTGTTTACGAGGTTGACGAGGCCGTTCTCGAGGCCGCCAACGTCGAGGCGGTACAAGATGTGGGCGATTAGCGGCGCGTTACCTGCCGACTCCAGCCGCGCGAGCATTTCGTCATCGATCGGCTGCATCATTGAGGGCTCGCTGGAGAACTGAGTAGGTGTCGGTGACGAAAGCTTGTAATAAGCGTCTAGCGCTAGCGGGGTCATCGTCGTAAGGCGTGTAAATCACGATCGATGCCGCATCGTCGCCTTGCATCAGAAGCCGTGCTCTAGCTTCTGCAATCTTCGCCTCCCAAAAACTTACTGTGTCTCGGCGACCTACCCAGTACCACTGCCAACTCAGCAAATTTTGTCCTTCTGAACGCAGACGACGTTCGATCACGTTCAACGTCGCTTCCCCGGCTGTTACAGGGAGGGTGTGACGTTCGAGCGTTCGCCACCCCATCTTGTTGTAATCCGCCAGCGTGGTGCTGACGTAAGTGAGCATCTTCCGTTTCGACTCCTGATTCCGGAAATATGCCAAGTGAAGTCCGACCGCTCGCTCGTTCTTGGCCAGCGCGGTCTGCATATGGAACGTCGGCGACTCAAAACTGGGCTCCCAGTCACTCACTTTGACTGGGCTTACGCTCCACCCACTTGTCGGCATCGGAAGCTCTAGGGAAATCGACGGGTTCGGAACTGGCGAGAACCGCTCGATTCCTTCGGCTATGCTCGGTCCAATCGCGGCGAAGAGCACCGCCAGCAGCGCAACAGTGCCGAAGCGGGTGGCGAACTCAGGGACGGTGAACGCATTGAGGGGCGGCGCCGTTTCGCTCAAGTGCGCGTCACTGAAGCGGGAGCCAATATAGAACAGGATGGTGATAACGACTCCGAAAAAGATCCAACCATAGATGAGGTGATCGACACCTGCGGCAATTTTATTGTTGGATAGATGTGCCAGCATCACGATCATGTACGCGCGGAGCCAGTTCGCTAAGATCGGGACGACGACCGCAGCTAGCATAAAGGGAAGACGCCGCTTCCAGTTGGAAAAGCTAAGGTAAGCGAAGATGCTTCCGCCATAAACAGAAGCGATCAAGTATCGTATACCACTACAACCTTCCACCACCGACCAGCTGCCCGTTGGTATCACGAAGAAATTACCCTCCCGATACACTGGAACCCCGCTTTGTCTCAACGCGAAGACGGTGAAGTCTGCTGTGTAGTTGATCATGTGCGGCACGAAGAACTCGCCTACGGGCCAAGCGAAAATGGTCATGGCGAGTGGAAACAGGATGATACGCACCACGGCTGTGCCGAGAACCGCCCATACAACGACCGGAACCGAAGCGACGAGTGCGAATTCACGCAACGTTTGCGTATTGCTCAAGTATCCAGCCAGCCAAACGAGACTGAGTAGCGCAAGCCCCAGGACTGCCGGAGGGAAGGGCTGCGGCGCCTGCGTTGCCAGCGCTCTTCGCTGCCGCCAGACGAGCCAGGCGCTTACCGGGTAAACCAGGAACCCGTGAGCGTAGGTGCCGACCGAATACCAAGTCAGTACGACGTTTCGCACATCCTCCATATAGCATAGCAGTACGGCGAGCAGACCAAATCCCAATGACATAAGCGCGCGTGGCCAGTTGCTCGCAGCGGAAGGCTTGATCTGCTCGTGCCGAGTGCTATTGTCGGGAAGATCAGCGAGCTTCATACGTCCTTCATATCGAACCAACGAACGGCAATGCGTCGCTAGAAGATTTCGTCGGAATGGACGGACCGGGCGAGTGGTTGCCCAGTATCGCATCAAGCAGGCGAGAAAGATTTGGTTCCCATCCGTAGCCGCGCTCCATCACTCCCCGAGCGGAGATCTCTAGGCTGCGGTCCGGTGACTGCAGCAGGCGGATGACGGCAGCGGCGAAGCCAGCGGCACTATCGGCCAGTACGAGATCGCGTCCTGGTTGTGCTTCGATACCTTCTAGAGCCTGTGATGTGAGCACGACGGCTTTCCCGCATGCCATGGCCTCCAGAACCTTGTTCTGAACGCCGCGCGCCAGTCGCAGCGGAGCCACTGCAACACTGGCATGACGGACGAACGGTCGTATGTCGTCGACGCGTCCTGTTACCCGTATTCCGGGTTGAGTGCCCAGCCGCAACACTTCGCTAGATGGGTTGGACCCCACTATGTAGAAGACCGCGTTGGGGACAGCGCTGCGCACCTGGGGAAGGATTTCCGCCGAGAACCAAGTAACAGCATCTACATTAGGCCAGTAGTCCATTGCACCTGTAAAGACAATGCCGAGTTCGTCCGCTGCGTATGGACTACCGCATACGTAATCAGGAGAGAAAAACTCGAGATCTACACCATTGTTGTAGTAGCTCACCTTTCCGGCAACCTCGGGAGCTAGTCTCCGAAACAGCGCGGCTTCTGCGTCGGATACGAAGAAGGATCTGTCAGATAGGTTGGCGAGATGTCGCTCATACCGAAACAATCGATCGGCCTCGCGGCTATACACCCATCTCTTGATTCCGGTTAGAGATTCTTTGTATTGCCGCCATTTATCCGAGTCGACATCGACGAAGTCAACGATCTTGCGCACATCGTGAGCGCGCTCGACGTACTGTCCCATTGCTGCCGAGTACACGAAGATTGCCTCGATGTTGCGCGAACCCAGCGTCTTCTTAACCCACTTCGACATACGGGTGTCGAAATAGTATGGCAGCGTCAAAGGACGATCGCTCAAAAACCCGCTGAGGCTGCGGACAGTGGCTGCCGGCTTCGAAAGACCGGTGAAGAATGCTTCTTCGCAAAAATCCTTCGCGCCTTCGGCGCGAGGCCAATCCTCGGGATCGTCGACAAATGCGCCGAGATAAACGCGGAAGTGCTGCGCGAGATAGCGCAAGGCGTGAAAGGATCGGATCTTGTCCCCCTTATTCGGAGGAAAAGGAATTCGATGGGCAAGGAAGAGTAACTGTTTCACCAGAATCAGCTCAGATGCCGCACGAGACGTGCGCCGAGGAAGTTCGCGATTGGCCGCGGCAGCCGGCGCCAAGTTCGAATGAAGAGCTGATACCTGGGGTTGAGAGGGTTGTTCTGAGGGATAGTTGTTCGTCCGAATAGCTGGAATTCGTAAGAAAGCTCCTCTGGCTCAAACCCCCAATTCTTCTTAAAATCGAACGAACCCGTTCCACGCTTGCTGCGGCCGTAGTCGAACACTCGCACGCCGCCCTCGCATGCACGGCGCATCAGCTCCCAGTACTTGAAATCGTTTGCTGCTAAGTCTCGCGCCTCGACGCGATCACCAGCGTAATAGGGCAGCACCTCGTCCCGGAAGTAGAACGACATTACCGCCGATACTGGTCTGCCCCCGGCGTCCACGACAGTAAGCACTTCCACTGCGTCACCGAACGTGCGCTTGAGTTCCGTGAAATAGGACTTTGGAAAAGGAGGCGTTCCGTGACGATGAACGTTGTCAGTGTAGAGCTGAAAGAACCGATCGATCGAATCGTCGATCTCACTGCGCAATCCCGCTTTGATGCCTTTGCGAACCATTGCACGCTGCTTGCGCGGAATAGCAAGCATGTTCGCCTCAATATCGGGTAAGAGCGCTTTGCGAAAAGTGACGTAAAGGTCTTGGGTCGGCCAACCACGCTGTTGTCGTGTTCGATTACG
>Ga0070741_10006768_pt1 | contig 24339 bp, 21 predicted proteins | sample Coa_R1_4_FD_66440 | JGI IMG/M metagenome (GOLD analysis project Ga0070741, IMG submission 66440) | Surface soil microbial communities from Centralia Pennsylvania, which are recovering from an underground coalmine fire - Coalmine... | ecosystem: Environmental > Terrestrial > Soil > Unclassified ...
GTTTTCTTTTACCTGTGGGGTCAGCGTTTCCTCGCGCAGGACGCCTTAACCCGCTCCAGGGAAGACAAGGTCGTGCATGAGCCGCTGACCAGCAAGGAATGGAAGGCCATCGGGGGGCTGGTAGTGCTGATGCTGTTGAACATCGTGTTTTGGGCGGTGTATGAGCAGCAGGGCAATACCATGCAACTCTTCGCCGATCGCAACACCGATTGGCACATCTTCGGCTTCGAGATGCCTTCTACCTGGTTCCAGGCCGTCAATCCCTTCTTCATCTTCACGCTGACTCCGCTTCTGAACATGTTTTGGGGGTGGCAATCGCGCCGTGGCAAAGAGCCTCCGAGCGTCACCAAAATGGCGATGGGCTGCACCATGCTGGGGCTCTCGTTCCTGCCGCTGATCTTCATCACGGCCGGGCTCCGTCCCGACCAGCGCATCAACTTCATGTGGCTGGTGAGCTGCACGTCGGTGTACACGCTGGGCGAAATTTACCTGAGCCCGATCGGCCTGAGCCTGGTGACGAAGGTGGCGCCGGCGCGCCTGGTGAGTATGCTGATGGGGATGTGGTACTTCTCCAATTTTTTTGGAAACTACCTGACCGGGTACCTGGGCACGTTCTACGAGAAGATGTCGAAGGAAGCGTTCTTCTCGATGATCGCGGTGCTAGCGGTAGTCGCGGGCGCCGCGATTTTCGCGCTACAGAAGCCGTTGAAAAACGCGGTGGGGCACAACACGTAACGGGCCAGCCGCCTGGACCTATTTCTTCGCGAGCCGCGCTTTGGCTTGCGGGCTCAGCGCGCGACCGCGCGTGAGAGTCTTGATAAATTCCACGCGCCGGAAGCGGACGGCCGACCAGTCTTCGTCGATCGCGACCATGCGAACCGGCTCCAAGCCGAGTTTTCCGATCGCGTCCCACCCGCTATCGCGATTGAATTCGCATTTGTACTTCTTGGAGCTTCCTTTCGGGTAGGCGAACCAGACTACGGCGTCGCCCGTGGCTTTCTGCGCGATGCTCTTTCCGAGCGTGTCGACCTCGGCCTGCTTCGTAACGAACGCCAGGGCAAATTCAATTTCCTTGAGATCCTTGAGCGCGCGCCGGACGGTGACGCCGCGCAGCCCGGCCAATTCGCCCTCAAAGCTTTCCGGTGCGTTCAGCACCAGGATCTCTTTCTGGCCTTTGAGGTTGAGTTTTTCGAAGACGGAAGCCATAGGTCGAGCTTAGAACAAAGCCTCCGCCGTCCGCAGCAGGCCCCACGGTATAATTCGAAGGTATTCCGCCCACCGATGCGGATGTGGCGAAATTGGCAGACGCGCTGGATTTAGGTTCCAGTTCCCGCGAGGGAGTGTAGGTTCAAGTCCTATCATCCGCACCAATGCAGGCCTGCTGCCGCCGGCAGTATTGGCTCCCGGACCTGCCGAAGATCTATAACGCAGGCGATTTCTTCTACGAGGCTCCGATGCAGGTCCACCGCCTGCTGCGGAACCTGAGCCAGACCGAACCCGCGAAGCTTCTGTCGTCCAGGTAGGTGCCACCGGAAAGCCAAATCCCGCCATCCGAAGGCTCCTGGAGCAGCCGGCAGAGGTCGCCGACCCGGAGGCCATGTGATTACTGTCGCGATGCCCCCTGGACCCCTGGTCCAGGCGCACAAACAGCCCGGGGGAGATCGAAAATCAGGTCGATCCAGACCAGCCCAAAATATATCGCGAAGGTGATCTCTTCTACGAGCCTCATGTGCAGGCTCACCGGCTGCTTCGAAATCCGAGCAAAACGGATGCCGCGGAGCTACTCATTTTCCAGGTCGGTGAAAAGGGCCAGCCACTTGCGATGAGTGCAAACTAACCCTCTACACCACGTTGAACAGCAGCTTGAAGCCGTAATCCATGTGAAGCTGCTGATGGCAGTGGAAGAGCGTCAGGCCCTCCATCGCTGGGACTACGTCGGCTTCAATGGTGCGGAAGCCTTTGACGAGAACCACGTCCTTCAGCACGCCGGAGGTTGGTTTGCCATAGACGCTCGTCAGCTCGAAGCTGTTGCGATGCAGATGGACGGGGTGGGGATCATCAGTCTGGTTGTCGAAGACCAGGCGGTAACGCTTGCCTTTCATGAGCTGGCGCGGCGCGGCTTTTTCGTCGTATTCCTTGCCGTTCACCATCCAGTGGTTGAAATTGCCTTTGCCACCATTGATTTTGCCGAAGGCCAACTGGATGGTCTCATCGGGAATGGCGGTTGGGCGGTTATCACCGAAGGCCGTGTAATCCCAGAACGTCTTCGGGGGCTTGATCCAGCGCGGCTGGCCGGTTTTGTTTGCGTACTCGACGACGATGCCCATGCCATTCATGCGGTCGTCGTCTTTCGGCGTGCCGAGAATCCACACGCCGGGATTCTTCATCTCGACCACGGCATCGACACGCTCGGCGGTGCCCAGTTCGATTACATCCACCATCTGCGGCCTGGGCACGGGATTGCCATCGAGCGCGACTACCTGGAATTTGTGGCCCGGCAGCGCCAGTTTGATGTTCTCCGTCGCACTGGCGTTCAGGAAATGGAACAGGACGCGCTGCCCTTCGCTGACGTGAACCGGTTGTCCGTAGCCGAGGGCGCGGCCGTTGATGGTGAAGCTCTTGTAACCGATTTCCCAGCCATTGGGCTTTTCGTCTTTCTTTCCAGCCGGCGGATGCGGCGGCGGAAGGCCGGGCTCGTCTTCTTCCTCTTCTTCCTCCGACCCGAGCGCGGGCTCCCACTCGTGCGTGGCGAGGAACAGTTCCTGATCGTACTGGCCGGGGTTGCTCTTCGGTTCGATGTAGACGAACGCGAACTGGCCGGAGTACGTGCCTTTTGTAAGATCCGACATGGGCATAACGTGCGTATGCACGAAGCGCGCGCCGGAAGGCTGCGGGGTCAGCCGGTAACGGATTTGGCCGTGGGCGGGGACGGGAAGGCTCTTCTCCTCCGCCGCGCCATCCACGCGCGCCGGGATGATCTGTCCGTGCCAGTGTACGAGCTCGGCGCTATCGGTATCGTTAAAGAGGTCGACCGTGACCGGCACGCCTTCGCGGAGGCGGATCAGCGGCCCCGGCACGGTTCCGTTGTAGCCTGTGGTCCGGATGGTTTTCCCCTGTGCGATATCGACCGAAACCGGCCCGATGCGCAGCGTGACATCGGCCGGACCCTTCGGCTGTTCTTCCGCAGCGGTGCCCGGCTCACTCCGATGGCACCCCGCCAGCGCCAGTCCTGCGAGCCCCGAGAGCGCCTCTCTGCGTGTCAGATCAATCTTCATACGGTCGCAGTATATCGAATGTGCCTCTTACACCGGCTCCGGATGCACCGTGATATCGGCGCCCGGCGCCACCTCGTGGATGGCTCCTTCAATACACTCCGTCAGATCGTGCGCCTGCGCGAGCGTCTGGCCGCCATCGACCAGCACGTGCAGGTCGACAAACAGCACCGGCCCTGAGTACCGCAGACGCACCTGGTGACAGTTGCGCACACCCGGCACCGCTTCGACTACCGATGCGATCCGCTGCTCGAGGCCGGCCGGGGCTTTGTCAACCAACGCGTCGATGGTCCGCCGCCCGAGCTTCACGCTGATCCACACCACCACCGCCGAAACCCCCAACGCCGCCACGGCGTCGGATTCGCTCAGCACGGCGAGCGATGGAAACCACTCGCCCAGCTTGACTCCAATCAATCCAAGGATGACGACCGACGAACTCCAGATATCGGTGCTGAAGTGCAACGCGTCCGCCTCCAAGGCTTGGCTGTTATATTTTTTCGCCGTCCGCGCCAGCAGCCGCGAGCGCGATACATCGATGACGATGGAAGTGATCATGACCGCGAACGACCAAATGTTGACTTCCACGTCGACCCGGTGATAAAAGAGACGGCGCGAGGCTTCCCACACAATCCACGCGCAAGTCGCGACCAGCAGCAGGGTTTCGAATAATGCGGAGATATTCTCGACTTTGCCATGGCCGTACAGATGGGTGCGGTCGGGCGGGCGCGCGGAAATGCGCACGGCGAGCAGGGTCATTATCGCGGCCATCAGGTCGAGCGCGGAATGCGCCGCCTCGGCCAGGATGCCCAAGCTGCCCGTGAGCAGCCCGACGATGAACTTGAACGCCGTCAGACCGATGGCCGCCAGCAATGAGCTCAGCGCGGCCGACTGCTTCTCGCTTTGCTCCGCTACAGAAACCGGACTGCTCCTCCAGAATTCAGGCTAGCATGCTGACAAAGAAGGGCTACAGGAGGGCGGGGCAGGCGGGAGAAACGGTAAGGAACGTTGCGCCTGCCCCGTGTTGGGGGAATGCTACGGTTTCTTTTCGATGATGTTGTTGCCAAACACGAATCCGATTTCGGCCACGGCTCGCGTTTGGTTGTTGTTCATGCCGGCGGGACCGAAGACGTCGCCTGGAACATAGCTCCCGCCATGAACGAACGAAACGTCGACGCGGCCGAAGAAGCCGCCGTATTGGAAGGTCGGCGTCACCGTGATCGAAGTGCCATTGCTGCCCGGTCCGGCGAGCAGATTGATCGAGCCGTCAGTCGGGCTTCCCGACGCCGCAATGTATTCCCAGCGCACCGGCAGCGAGAACCCGTGCTTGAAGGTGTGATTCACCAGGAGGGCGCCGCCTGTGGTCGAGGCGCCTTTGGCGATGCCGATCTTGGTGTTGGTTGGAACGTTGCTGTATTGGAAATACGGCGTCACGATCCATGAACCCTTCGAGTAGGTGTAGATCACGTTATAGATGCTGCTATTGTTCTGATAAAGGGGAGTGGCGGAAGTCGAATACGCCGTCTGTCCCACGTTTCCAGCGGCCACGAACGAAATCGCGTGAGGGCCATTGGCGTAAGCCAATGAACCGCTGATCCAGGAGTAGCGATTGGAATAGTAGCCGTCATTCCAACTGGCCGATGCGGTGAACTTGCCCATCGTCTGGTTCACCTGGATGCCGCGGCTGATGGCCGGTTCCTGGTTCCACAACAGACCACGCTCGATGTTCATATTCTCAAACGTGAAAGTGTACTCAGCGCCGACCAATGTAGGCAGCGAGCCGATTTGGAAAGAGGTATTTTTGCCGGCTTGCAGCTTCACAAAGCCGACCGGCACCGGGCCATACAGGTTACTCACCGTCTTATCAGTCTGGAGAAACGGCGCAGACAGTGACGGAAGGTTGTACATGCCGGCTTGTAGGTAGAACTGAAACACGCCGTCAGCTTTTTGCAAAATGATCTGGCCGTTGCTCAGACCGACTTGTGTATCCTTGTCTCCAGGGATGGGATTGTTTTGAACCAAGCCCATGCCGCTGAGAAAGCCGTTGCCTGAGATCTTGCCAAACGGACCGGCATCGAACACGGCCGGCGGCAAGTTGGACAGGGGGCCGGTCATGGACGGGCTAGAGAGTGGACCAGGCGCTGCGGGGGCGGCCGGCGCGGGGGCTGCGGGTGCTTGGTCGGTCGGTGTCGCATTTTGCGCGCTGCAAACCGAGGCGAGCGCAAGTCCGAGCGCACATAGACTAAGCTTGTGGAACCTGTCAAATCGCATAATTTCTCCTGAGATGTTGTCGGTATTTCCCTCACGCCGCGAGTGGCGCGGGACCCTCGCGCACGACAGAGTGCTGCGAACTTGCGAACTGTATTCGGATCTTAAAACCGGGCATATAACGCTCACAAGACAATAATTTTTATGTGGCGTATTGAAAAACCTTTGATGGCGTTAAATCCTGCTAAATCAATAGTAATGAGCCGGGGCGAAGGAACCTGTGAGGAGAAAATAAAGACTAAATGAAAACCATCATTGAGCCGTTTCGAATCAAGAGCGTGGAGCCACTGCGACACACCACGCGGGCAGAGCGCGAGCGCTACCTCGAGGAAGCTGGTTATAACCTGTTTCGGATTGAGGCCGGCCGCATCCTGATCGACCTGCTCACGGATTCGGGCACGAGCGCGATGTCGACGGAGCAGTGGGCGGCGGTGATGCGCGGGGACGAATCCTATGCCGGCAGCCAGAGCTTCTTCCGGCTGAAGCGGGTGGCGGACGATTTGACGGGGTTCCGGCACATGATTCCGACGCACCAGGGGCGTGCGGCCGAGCGCATCCTGTTCACCGTGATGTGCAAGCCGGGGCACGTGGTGCCGTCAAACACGCACTTCGACACCACGCGCGCCAATATCGAGTTCACCGGCGCCCGCGCCGTCGATCTGCCGATCGCTGAGGCCGCCGATACCCAAGCGCGACTCGATTTCAAGGGCAATATGGACGTGAGGGCGCTGGAAGAGTTGATTGCCAGGGAGGGCGCGGCGCGGATTCCGCTGGTGATGCTCACGGTGACGAACAATTCGGGCGGGGGGCAGCCGGTCTCGATGGCCAATATCGAAGCTGTGCAGCAGGTTTGCGCGCGGCACCGCATCCCGCTGTACCTGGACGCCTGCCGTTTTGCCGAGAATGCCTGGTTCATCCGCGAACGCGAAGCGGGGTATAGTTCGTGGTCGCCGAAGCAGATCGCTCAGAAGATGTTTTCCCTGGCCGACGGCTGCACGTTTTCGGCGAAGAAGGATGCCTTTGCCAATATCGGCGGATTTCTTTCGACCAATGACGACCGGCTGGCGCAGCAGGAGACCAACCTGCTCATCCTGACGGAAGGATTTCCGACGTACGGGGGGCTGGCGGGACGCGATCTGGAAGCGATTGCGGTGGGGCTGGAAGAAGTTCTCGATCCCGACTATCTGCGCTACCGAATCGTCTCGACCGGGTACCTGGGCCGCCACATCGCCGATCACGGCGTGCCCATCGTCGAGCCGCCGGGCGGTCACGCGATTTATATCGATGCCGCACGGATGCTGCCGCACATTCCGCGCGAACAGTTTCCAGGCCAGGCGCTAGCCATCGAGCTATACCGGCACGCGGGAATCCGTTCGGTGGAAATCGGCTCGGTGATGTTTGGGGCGGCGGCTCGGCACGAACTGCTACGGCTGGCAATTCCGCGGCGCGTGTACACGCAGAGCCATATCGATTATGTCGTCGAGGCGATTCTCGAGGTGAACGCGCGCAAGGAGCAGATTCGCGGGATGGAAATCGTAGAAGAGCCGCCGTTTTTGCGGCACTTTAGCGCGCGCTTCCGGCAGCTATAATTGGTGTTCCGCATGGGGACCGTTGCCATCGACATATCCTTGCTGGGGCAACTTCTGCGGACGGCCGCAATTGCCATTGCGGTCTCGTTGGTGGTGAGCCTGTGGCTGGCATGGGTACTGGTGAATCGCCGGTTTCCGGGCCGCCGGGAACTCAGCGCTCTGGCCACCGCGGCGCTGGCATTACCGGCGCCGGTGATCTGCTACTACGCGTTCTTTGAACGGTCATTCGCCGCGCAATGGAGGCTGGCCGCCGCGGTTATGCTGACGGCAATTCCAATGTTGGTGCGCGCGGGGCGGATGGCATTGGCATCGCTCGATCCGATTTATGCGAACGCGGCACGCAGTTTGGGCGCGCACGAGTGGCGGGTGTTCTGGCGCGTGGAGATCCCGCGCATCTGGCGCCCAGCGGCGGGCGCGGCGGCGGTTGCGTTCGCCCGCGTGCTGGCGGAGTCCCTGGCCGGGATTGCGATTGCGCTGCGCTTGGGGCGATGACTCACATTCGGATCGCCAAGAAGGTTCCGCCGGCGTTCTCGCTGGACGTGGAATTCGACATCAACGGCGTGACGGCCCTGTTCGGTCCGGCGGGTGCAGGCAAGACTCTCATTCTGGAAGCTGTCGCCGGTTTCGCGCGGCCCGACTCGGGGAGAATTCTGCGGGATAACGTGCTGCTGTTCGATGCGGAAGCCAGGGTGAGCGTGCCGGCGCGGCGGCGCGGGTGCGGCTACCTGCCGCAGCGGGACGCGCTCTTTCCTCACATGACTGTGCGGCAGAATCTCGCTTTCGCCGCCAGCGGCGGAAGGCTGGAGCGGCATCGGCGAGTGGCTGAGGCGATCGAAAAATTCGGGTTTGCTGAAGCGGCGCTTCGGCGTCCGGCGGAACTGGATGCAGCGCAGCGGACGCGAGCGGCAGTGGCTCGCGCGCTGATCGCCGGGCCGAAGCTGTTGCTGCTGGATGAGCCGGAATTTCCGGAAGCGCTGTTTCACCAGATGCGCGCAGAGTTTACCGGGCCGGTGCTGCTGGCCACGCGCGACCTGGACCGGTGCGCGGCGCTGGCCGATCAGATGCTCGTGCTTGACGCGGGGCGGGTGGTGCGGCGCGGAACGCCGCGCGAGGTGCTGGATGAACCGGAATCGGTTGCGGTGGCCCGGCTGCTGCGAATTCCGAATCTGTTCGAGTGCACGATTGCGGGGCTCGATCCCGGGCGTGGGAGCAGCCGGCTGGAGTCGGAGCTTTTCCAGTTGACTGGGCCGTACTTGCCGGGACATTTTCGCGGCGATCGCGTCTGGATCTCGATCCGGCCGGAGCGCGTTCGCATCCACTCGGCGGGGGTTGCGGCGATTATCAATGCAGTACGTGCGAAACTGGTCCGCGTCTCGCAGCGTGCCGAAGCGGTGCGGCTCGAGTTCGGTGGGGGTATTTTCGCTGACCTGTCTCCTGAAGAATACGCGCGTCAGAAGGATAATAAGGAGTGGCAGGTGGAACTGCCGCCCGACGCGCTGCGTGTTCTATAGCACGTGCCGCGCAATGAAATTGGCTGCTGAGGCGCAGAGGAAAAGGGTTAAAAGTGCTTGCGCGCCGTGCGGACGATCGATGGCTCTGAAAGAGTTTGCCGAATACGAAAAAATGGCGGAGGTCGCGCACGGCCATATGTGCGCGGGACAGATTCTTGGGCTGCGCATGGCGTTGTACGGGGTGAAGCTGCTGGGGATGAAAGATCCGGCGGGAACGGATCGCAAGCGGCTCGTGACGTATATCGAAATTGATCGCTGCGCGACCGATGCTATCCCGGTCGTGACCGGCTGCCGACTGGGCAAGCGCGCGCTCAAGTTTCGCGATTTCGGTAAAGTGGCGGCGACGTTCTGCGATTTGCGCGAGGACCGCGCGGTGCGGGTGGTGGCGCGCGAGAGCTCCAAGCAGCGCGCCCGCGAGCTATATCCGGCGATTGCCGATAAAAATCAGCAGCAAATGCACGCGTACCGGGAGCTCAGCGACGAAGAATTGTTCGATACCCAGTGGGTGCGGGTGCGGATCGGGCCGGAGGATTTGCCCGGCTACAAGGCGGCGCGCGTGGTGTGCGCGGAGTGCGGGGAAGGCATCAATTTCAAACGAGAGGTGATGCGCGACGGCCGCGCTCTGTGCCGCGCGTGCGCCGGCGAGCGGTACTACGAACCGCTCTGATGCTGCGTTATTACATAACGGACCGGCGCGCCGCCGGAGGAATTGAAGCGCTGCTCGGTTGCGTGGAGCAGGCGGTCGCGGCGGGAGTCGAGCGCATCCAGATTCGTGAGAAGGATTTGACGGGGCGCGAATTGTGCGAACTGACGAGTCGCGTGATGGCGCTGGCCCAGCGAGGGTCCACGCGGATTCTGGTGAATGATCGAATGGATATTGCGCTGGCAGCGGGAGCGCACGGCGTGCATCTTCCGGCGAACTCGATCGCGCCGGCGGTGCTCCGTGGCGTTGCGCCCGAGGGATTTGTGATTGGCGTTTCGACTCATTCGGCGGACGAGGCGCGTAGGGCGGCAAAAGAAGGTGCGGACTTCGTTGTCTTCGGCCCGGTATTTGCGACGGCATCGAAGGCAGAGTACGGACCCCCGCAGGGCGTGGAACGATTGCGGGAGGCGGCGCGGGCGGTGAGAATCCCGGTGCTGGCGTTGGGCGGAGTCACGGAGGCGAATGCCGCCGCGTGCGTGGCGGCAGGTGCGGCGGGGATTGCGGGGATTTCGATGTTTCAGGGGACGAAATCGTGCGGCTTCCGATGAGACCAAGAAATGGCGGACTGGAAGGGGTGGGCGGGCGAGTCGCCTGCGTGACTGTTCTCGTGCTGCTCAGCGCGTGCGCGCATCATCGCGCGAACGTGGGGCCTGGGGCATCGAATCTTCCCGCGCCGACGCCGGTCGCGCCGCGGGATCAATCCGTGTTCACCAATCACCCGCGAACGGTGCGGTTTGCGTGGTCGCGTGTGCCGCAAGCGGCAGCCTACGGAATCGAAATCGATTGTCTGGGGTGTTGCGTCCGGGACCGCTGGTGCTCGGATGCCCAGGGAAAAGGCTCTATCGTGCCGAATCTCACGGCTGTCACCTACACGTTCACGTTTTCGGGTGACCAGAGAGGACGGTGGCGGGTGTGGGCGGTGGATGCGCGGTCTCGGCCCGGCGCGAAGAGTGCCTGGTCGGGATTCACGTTTCAGGCGGGCCGGGAAGAGGGTAATCCGAAGAAGCCTTCGCCGTTCGGAGGGCCGGCAGGGCGGCACTGAGGTAAGCCGGGCAGCCACCGGCATGGCCCGCGCTACCTGTTAGAATTCGCTGAGGACATCTGAGGCGAATCAAATGATCGAACTCAAAGTGAACGGAACTAGCCGGAAGTTTGACGGCGATCCGGATATGCCGCTGCTGTGGTACCTCCGCGATGTGCTCGAACTCACTGGCAGTAAGTACGGGTGCGGCATGGGGCTGTGCGGTTCATGCACGGTCCACGTGAATGGCGCGGCTATGCGAAGCTGCGTCACGTCGGTGAAAGACGCCGCAGGGAAGAATATCACGACCATCGAAGGCCTGGACAAGAACCACTCGCATCCGGTGCAGGTAGCGTGGGAGAAGGTCAACGTGGCGCAGTGCGGGTATTGCCAAACCGGGCAGATCATGCAGGCTGCGGCGCTGTTGGCGGAGAAGCCGAAACCGACCGACCACGATATTGACGAGGCCATGCAAGGGAATATTTGCCGGTGCGGCACGTATCAACGCATTCGGCAGGCGATCCACATGGCGGCGGGGGTGAAAGCATGAACCGCATTGATCTGGTCAGCAGGCGCGGATTCCTGGAAGGAATCTTTTCGGCCGGCGCTCTGGTTCTGGGCGCACAGATTCTGCCTGAGAACGCGTTGGCGGACGGGACTCCCGGCGCGGCGGCCTGGCAGCCGACGGTGTATCTCGGCATTGAACCGGACGGGCGCGTCATTATCACGGCGCACCGCTCGGAGATGGGGACGGGCATCCGCACGGCGCTGCCGATGGTGTTGGCCGATGAACTTGATGTTGACTGGAAGAATGTCAAGATCGAGCAGGCAATCGGCGACAAAAAATACGGCGACCAGAATACCGATGGGTCCACGTCGATCCGCAGCTTCTACGAGGCGATGCGGCAATCCGGCGCGACGGCACGTCTGATGCTGGAACGCGCGGCAGCCGCCAAGTGGGGCGTGCCAGCGGACCAGTGCAAGGCGCGGAACGAACTGGTGACGGCCCCCGGCCACAAAGCGAGCTACGGCGAGTTGGCGACGCTGGCGGCCAAGCAGCCGGTGCCGAAGAAGGAAGAGCTGAAGTTGAAGTCGCCTTCCGAGTTCAGATATATCGGCAAGGGCGTGCCGATTACGGATCAGCCAGCGATTATTTCAGGCACGGCGCAGTTCGGCATGGACGTGCGCGTCCCGAATATGGTCTACGCGTCGATCGAGCGCGCGCCGGTGTTTGGCGGCAAGGTGAAATCTGTAGACGATGGCGAAGCGCGCAAGGTTCGCGGCGTGCAGAAGACGCTGCAGATACCGCCGTTCCAGCCGCCGTACGCATTCCAGCCGTTGGGCGGTGTGGCGGTGATCGCTGAAAACACCTGGGCGGCGATGCAAGGTCGCAAGAAACTCAACGTCAAGTGGGACCTGGGTCCTCATCAGGCGTACGATTCGGCTTCCTATAAGACGGCGCTTTTCGAGACCGTGCGCAAACCGCAGAAAGTCGCGCGCAACGCGGGCGATGTGGACGCCGAGTTCGCCAAGGGCGGCAAGATTCACGAAGCCGAATATTATGCTCCGATGCTGGCTCACGCACCGATGGAGCCGGTGAATGCAGTGGCCGAGTACAAAGACGGCAAAGTCACCGCGTGGGCGCCCACGCAGAACCCGCAGGCGGTGCAGGATACCGTCGCCAAGGCGCTGGGCATCAAGCCGCAAGACGTCGTCTGCCACGTGACGCTGCTGGGCGGCGGCTTCGGGCGCAAGTCGAAACCGGATTACGTGGCGGAAGCGGCGCTGCTTTCTAAGCAGGTCGGCAAGCCGGTGAAGGTGGTGTGGAACCGGGAAGACGACATGCAGTTCGACTTCTTCCACGCGGTAGCGGCCATGTACATGAAGGCGTCGGTGGATGGGAAAGGCCGGCCAACAGCGTGGCTGCAGCGCTGCGCGTTTCCGCCGATCGAATCGCAGAACGACGTCAACGCGCGGTATGGCGGCTTCGAACAAGGGATGGGGTGGAGCGACATTCCTTTCGATATTCCCCATCTGCGGGCGGAGAACGGGCCGGCGGAGGCCCACGTGCGCATTGGGTGGCTGCGATCGGTGGCCAATATCTATCATGCGTTTGCGGTGCAGTCGTTCGCGGATGAACTCGCGGTGGCGGCCAACCGCGATCGCGTCGAGTACCTGCTCGACCTGATCGGGAAGGCGCGGACGCTCGATGTGCAGTCGATTCCGCCGAATACGCCGGGCTATGCGCTCGAAACGGGCCGACTGCGGAACGTGGTTGAAAAAGTCGCGGAGCAGTCCGGCTGGGCGAAGAAGAAATCGGGCGCCGGGCACGGGTTCGGGCTCGCGGTGCATCGCAGTTTCCAGACGTACGTAGCGAGCGTGGTGGAAGTGGAGATCGATGCCAAGGGCATGGTTCACATCCCTCGCGTGGACTACGTAGTGGACACCGGACTGGTGGTGCATCCGGATCGCGTGCGCTCACAGTTCGAAGGGGCGGCGGTGTTCGGGACCAGTCTAGCGTTGATGGGCGAAATCACAGCCCAGGGCGGGCGGATCCAACAGTCGAACTATCACAACTACCCGGTCGCACGGATCAACGAAGCGCCGCGGGAAGTGCACGTGACCCTGGTGCAGAATGGCGCGCTGCCGGCGGGCGTCGGAGAGCCGGGTGTGCCGCCGATGGCTCCCGCGATTTGCAACGCGATCTTCGCGGCGACGGGAAAACGCATCCGCGAATTGCCAATCAAGAGGACCAAGCTGGTGTAGAGGGCGCTTTGGGCAGGCGGAAGCCTGCCCAACCATGACCAAAGGGAACTGGTCCCCGCGGCAGGCCGCTCGTAAGTTGAAAGGAGTGACTGCTCCCAGAACCCGCGCTGTGGCGCTGCTCGGAATCCTTCTGTTCCGTCATGATGTGCAAGCATTGGGATCGGGCGGCGACGTGCAGTTCTGATTTTGCCAATTTCTACTCGGGCGCGAAACTGGCGGTCTCCGGCCGGATCTATTCGCCAGATGCCGAGAAGACCCTTCAACACGAGATTCTCGGCTGTAGCGGCGTCAAGTATGGGCAATTTGTCCGCCTGCCCTACTTTGCGGCGATGCTCTGGCGGGTCGCGAAATTGCCCTTTTCGACCGCGGTCGTGCTGTGGCGCCTCGTCTGCGGCGGCTGGGTCCTCGCGTTCGTTAGGCTGTGGCCAGGATCGCGTTGGCGTACGTTGGCGGTTTGCGCCTGGTCATTTCCCCCGGCTGGCGGCAGGCGCGAGCATCGCGCTGATAGGGCGAGGGCGGGACTTCGAGGGGGGCTGTGCCTCGCGCTTGGCGCAGGGAAACCGCCTGTGTTTGCGATTGTCGTGCTGCTGATTCTGGCGGGCCGATGGGGCGGGTGGCTTTGGGTTTGGGCGCAGGCGGAGCACTCCTAACGGGGGCGTCCTTTGTCACTGCCGGCTTATCATGGCTGCGCGTTTTCCTGGCCACAGTTTTTGGGCCCGGCGGTAGTCCGAATCCGGAAAATTATGATCAACCTGCACGGGTTGATGTACGCCAACCACGTTTCGGGTTGGATCGAAGGCGTAACTATGTTGGGTCTGTTTGCTCTGCTGTTGAGAGCTTGCCTGCGAGCGCCTGCACCGCTCGCATGCGTGCTGGCGTTATCGGCCGGCGTCCTGCTCGGCGGGCATTCCTATCTCTACGATCTGGCCTTCTCGATTCCGCTGGTGCTCCTATTGCTTGGGTCGCAAGGGATTCCCTGGTGGCTTAAGTTCTGCGGTCTGCTGTTCGCATCGCCGATCGCTTACCTGTTACCGGCACGCTCGGATGCAGCCAACCCCATTCACTATGTGCTTCCGCTGTTTGTAGTCGCCGTGGCGGTGGTATTTCAGTGGGATGGGGGCGCCTTATGGGAAACGGGAGACTCGGCTCGAGCGAGCGCCGGCGTCGCGCCTCCGGCCTACTTAGCGCCCTGAATTACGATTTGGACGCGCCTGTCGGGCGTGCTGTTGGGCGGCGCAGTAGCCCCGCCGCGAACAGAGATCTGAAACGGGGAAAGCCCTGAGGCGACGAGCTTGTTTCGAACCGCTTGCGCGCGGTCCCAGGATTCGAGCTCGGCACTATCGACGTAGCCATCGACTTGAACGTGGACGCCGGGCTGCGAAAGCAAGGTCGAAGCGAGCGGCCCGAGTTTCTCAGAGATGCTGGCTAGCAAGCTGTTGCCATCGAATGCCGTGTCGGGAAGAATGATGACTAAGCCGTTCGGCGTGTCCTGGCTGAGCAGCGAACCATCGATGCGGCTATGCACCAAAGCGCGTAACGGTGGCTCCGGGATTTCTCGGTTTGCCTCGTTGACTGCGCCCTGCGGCTCGGGTTCCCGCGACACGGCAGCGCGGCTGGGGGTTATCCCGGTTTCCTGTTGACGCTGTTCAGCAATGGTTCGGGCATCTTCCGAGGCTTGGACAGCCTGTCGCGCATTTTGGATTACCAAATTGGTGTCCGCTTTGTTTGACTCGAGGCGCTGAGCTTCGTTCAGGGCTTGTTGCGCAGCCGCGAAGGCCTCGGCGGCATAACGTTGTGCATTTGCAGCCCGCGCGATGGCCACGGCGTTCTGCGCTTGATAGAGCTCCAGAAGAGCCTCATACTGGTTCATCGATATTTTTTTTCGCGGGGTTGCTGAAGTCTCCGACTGCTGCTGTACTTGCCAGGTGTAATTTCGGCGAGCCATCCATTCCGGCTTTAGCCGGACGGGCACGACGTTGCCGATGGTGTCGGGGCGAATGCGGTTTTCCAGGGTTACTAAATCGCTCGGCTGGCGCACGGCGGCATAAGGCTCGGCGGTAACAATCATCGCGAACGTGGATAGATCGGTGGTTACGCGCAGCTTGGCGCGATTTGAGTTGTTGGGAATGATCTCGCCGAGGTTCTGTGCGGTGCCTTCCGGACTGATCGCCCAGAGGACATACGTCAGATACATAGGGCCAAAACGCGAGGGCGGGGTGAGGTGCTCGAATTTTGCATCGATTTCGGCCCGGCCCTGGCGTGATTGCACGGTCGCTTCGCCTTTGCCGTCGGAGAGGAGAACGGTGCCGCGGAAATCAATCTTAGTGGGGTCGGAACGGTATTGGTAAGTGACTGCGTTTATTCCGCGCGCAACCACGGTCACCCGGTACAGCGGTGACGTCTCATCAGGAGAAGCGTTCTGGGTTGCCTGGCCCGCGGCGAACGCTGTGTACACAGCAATAGTGGCGATAGTTGTGGCGGATCGTCTAAACATCCGAGCCTCCTAGAAAACGTTTGCATCTGCCGGGCCGTAAGCTGACCGTATGCGATCTTGCATTTAGTGCCGAACGTTTGCATGACAACGCACAGACAATCGGGCTCACGCGCCGGGTCAGTGCGCTGGCATGGAAATTCTTCCCATCCCGCGGATCACTAAAAGACGCAACTTCCCGGGATCAGGGGCGTTTCGAGAGTAGGTTAACGCTTCCATTTCCGCCAGAGCAGGTAGGTTACGACCAGCACTGCGCCGGCAATGCTGCCGATGACAAGGTATTGGTGAAGATTCTTCTCTACGGCTTCCCAACGCTCGCCTAAGAAATATCCGAGGCTAAGAAACGCACTAACCCAGAGGATTGTGCCGGGATAAGCGAATAGTGCGAACTGATGCGGCTCGAGCTCACTCATACCGGCAGCGTAGGCCGTCAGGTGTCGGACGCCGGGAATGAAATAACCGAAGGTCAGCGCCCAGTGGCCGATGCGCTCAAACCAGGAGTGCGCCCGTGCGACGCGCTCCGGAGTGATGTGCATATATTTGCCGTAGCGGTGCAGCACCTTCATCCCAAACACGCGGCCCAGCAGGTAACTGATGGTCATGCCGGACGCGCTACCCACGGCCGCGGAGGCGAACGCCAGCGGCAGCGAAAAATTGCCGCGGTAGATCAGGTAGCCACTGAAGGTCAGAAGCGTTTCGTCGGGTACGGGTAAGCCGACTATGCCGAAGATCAGCAAAACGAAGATGGCGGCATAACCGTATTCCGTAATCCACGCCAGAACCTGTTGTTCCACTCGACCGTCTTTCGCCTACACCGCCAACTCGGTGATATCGACGGGCGACGAATTGCCCTCCACCACAACGATGCCGCTTTCGCTGATGTAGTGATAGCGGCGGTCGCGTTCGAGATCGTATCCGATGGTCGCATTCTCGGGCACGCGCACGTTCTTGTCGAGGATGGCGCGGCGGATCTTGGCGCGGCGGCCAATGTCGCAGTTATCGAAGATGACCGAATCCTCGACTACGGCGCCGGTGTGCACGCGGACGCCGCGGCTGAGCACGGAATTTCGGACGAAGCCTCCGGACAGAATGCTGCCACCGGAGACGATGGAATCGATCGCTTGGCCGCGCCGGCCTTCATCATCGAAAGAAAACTTGGCGGGCGGATCCGGGTAACTGACGGACCGCACGGGCCATTGGCGATTGTAGAGGTTCAGCGCCGGGTTAATGGATCGCAGGTCCATATTGGCGTCATAGTAGGCGTCGATGGTGCCTACGTCGCGCCAGTACGGGACCACGTCGGGCGGATCGCCGGGGATGCGATTGGTCTGGAAGTCATAGGCGTAGATTTCCATCTTCCCGGCGAGCTTGGGCAAAATATCATGGCCGAAATCATGGCGCGTACCGGGAGCGGCGGCATCATCGTGCAAGAGGCGCAGCAGCGTTCTTGTGGAGAAGACGTAATTTCCCATCGACGCGTAGACCTTGTGCGAATCCCCGGGGATCGTCGGCGCGGTGGGATTTTTTTCGTGAAAGGCGAGGATGCGGCCGTCCTCGGCGGTTTCGATGACTCCAAACTCGCTGGCTTGATCTTTCGGCACCGGAATCGCCGCGACAGTGACTTCGGCGCTTTTTTCAATATGCGCTTCGATCATGCTCGTGATATTCATGCGGTAGACGTGATCGCCGCCGAATATAGCGACCACGCGAGGATCGGCCTGTTCCACCAGGTTGATGTTCTGGTAGATGGCGTCGGCCGTGCCCTGGTACCAGGTCTCCCCGGCGCGCATTTGCGCGGGAACGGGAATAACGAAATGGTTCTTGAGCAGGCCGGAGAACTGCCAACCCTCGTTGAGGTGCTGCAGCAGCGACTGGCTGCGGAACTGCGTCAAAACATACACCGAGTAGATGCCCGAGTTGATAAAGTTACTCAGCACGAAATCGATGATGCGATATTTACCGCCGAAGGGCACGGCGGGTTTCGCGCGCTCCTTGGTGAGCGGAGAGAGCCGGGTTCCCTTGCCCCCGGCGAGAACAATTCCTAAGACGCGGATGCGCATGTGCGGCCAAACCCATTCTTCCAGGGAGGCCGAAGCCGTGCAAGCGCGAGCGGCAAGAACCGTCACGGTTCTTACGCAGAGGCGTTTTCGTAAAGGGGAGGGGCTCCGGGAGGGCGCGTTTTCCAACGGCGGTGGATCCAAAGCCACTGGTCGGGATACTCGCGGATGACGGATTCGAGGCGCAACTGGAGGGCTTCGGTATCGGCGGCTGGATCGCCGGTCATCGAAACCGGCGGATCGAACCGCAAAACATAGCGCTGCTCCCTGGCGGACCATAACGCAAAGCCGGGAATGACGGCTGCGCCGCTGCGGGCGGCCAGTTTGGCGAAACCAGCGGCGGCCGAAGCCGGAATTCCGAAAAACTTGACGAAGACGCCGGAATCGAGTGCGGCGTTTTGATCGATGAGGATGCCGACCGTTTCGTTGGCTGCGAGTGCCTTGAGAATGGCGCGGGCGAAGTCTTTTTTCAGGACGATGCGGTTGCCAGAGAGGGCGCGGCGGCTTTCCACAAGCCGATCGATCAATCGGTTATCGAGGGGACGCGCCACGACATTCATGGGGGCAGCGAGCAGAGCGTACGCGTAGGCGCTCAATTCCCAATTGCCGAGGTGTGCGGTGGCAAACAACACACCGTGGCCGGCGTGGAGGGCTGCTTCGACATGCTCGTAGCCTTCGCAGCGAATCCAATGCTCCAGGTTGCCGCGGCGGATGGATGGAAATTTGGCGAAGGCGACCAGCAGGCGGGCGATGGAGTGGAAGACGCCGTCGGCAATCTCCCGGCGCCGAGCGTCGCCCAATTCGGGCAGCGCCATCGAGAGATTGCGCTGCGCGACTCTTCGCAGGCGGGGCAATGCCAGATCGAGCAGACGCGTGTAGCCGCGGGCCAATCTGTGAGCGAGCGGCAGCGGCGACCACTCGAGCGATTTCAAAACTGCGAGCGCGAGGAGGAATTCGGTTAAGTTGCGGAGCCGCGAGCGCCGGGGCTGCTGATCATTCGAGCGGATCATTCGATCCAGCCGCCGCCCAGGACGAGGTCGCCATCGTAGAACACCGTGCCTTGTCCGGGAGTGACGGCGCGCTGCGGTTCATCGAAGATCACCTCAACGCGCGCGGGGTCGCCGGTGGCGTGAAGCGTAGCAGGCGCGGCGGCGTGCTTGTTGCGGATCTTCACGTGAGCCCGGGCGCTCTCTGTCACTCCGGCCATGGAAATCCAGTTGACGTCCTTAGCGAAGAAACCGGGCCGCAGGAGTTCGTCGTTGCTGCCGACGACTACCTGCCGCGTTTCCGGGTGGGTGGCGATTACGTAGAGCGGTTCGCCGGTGGCGATGCCGAGGCCGCGGCGCTGGCCGACCGTGAAGTGATGCACACCTTCATGCGCCCCGAGCGTGCGGCCATCGCTGGTGACGATGGGCCCGGCGCCGGGCGGCGGCGCGGCTCCCTTTTCCTTCATCCACGCGGTAAGGAACGTCGCGTAATCACCATTCGGGACGAAACAGATTTCCTGGCTATCGTTCTTTGCGGCGACGGCGAGATCCATCGAACGCGCCAGGTCTCGGACCTCGGGTTTGGTCAGAGCGCCGAGCGGGAACATCGTACGCGCCAGTTGCGCCTGGGTAAGGCCGAAAAGGAAATAGGTCTGGTCCTTGGTGTCATCAGCCGGGCGCAGCAGTTGATAGCGTCCTGAGGTTTCGTCAAAACGCACACGCGCGTAGTGGCCGGTCGCGATGTGATGCGCGCCGACCGCATCGGCCATTTCGAGGAAACGATCGAATTTGATGAAGTTGTTGCAGAGAGTGCAGGGGACCGGTGTGCGGCCCGCCAGGTATTCCTCGACAAAGGGCTGGACCACGCGGTCTTCGAACTCCCGCTCGAAGTTGACCACGTAATACGGGATGCCAATCTGTTCGGCGACGCGGCGCGCGTCATAAACGTCGTCGAGCGAACAACAGCGCCCGGTGGCTCCTTCATTCGAAATCTCGGGGAGGCGCCGCTGATTCCACAGCTGCATCGTAAGACCGACGACCCGGTGGCCCTCGCGCACCAGGAGCGCGGCGACGGTAGAGCTATCGACACCGCCGCTCATGGCGACGGCAATAGGGGCGTCAGGCATGGACGGAAATCCGGCGCAGGTGAGTTACCGAAGCTTCGAGCGCCTCAACCAGGGCATCGACTTGTTTGATGGTGTTGGAGCGCCCTAATGAGAAACGGATGCTGGCACGGGCGCGCTCCGCGGAAAGGCCAATCGCGGTGAGGACGTGCGAAGGCGTAACGGCACCGCTCGAACAGGCAGACCCTGTGGATACAGCAAAGCCGCGCAGATCGAGCGCGATTACAATCGCTTCGCCATCGATACCATCGAAGTAAATGTTGGTGGTGTTGGGCGTGCGCGGCGCCCGCGCGCCGTTGATGCCGGCTTCCGGAATGCGGCTGAGGACGGCGTCTTCCAGGCGGTCGCGAAGAGCGGCGATCTGTTCGGATTCCCGGCGCAGGTGGCTGGCTGCCAGTTCTGCGGCGGTTCCGAAACCTGCGATGCCGGGGACGTTTTCGGTTCCCGGGCGGCGATCGCGCTCGTGATGGCCGCCGAAGGCGAGCGGCGCCACCTTGGTCCCCTTGCGAATATAAAGAGCGCCGACGCCCTTAGGCGCGTAGATTTTGTGCGCGCTCATGCTGTATAGGCTGACGCCCAGCGCAGCGACATCTACCGGAATCTTGCCCAAAGCCTGAACGCCATCCACATGTAGCGGCACGTTGACGCGTGCCGCGATTTCGGCGATCGGCTGGATTGTGCCGATCTCATTGTTCGCGTGCATGATGGAGACCAGCACGGTTTCGGGGCGGAGAGCGCGGGCGATGTCATCCGGATTGGCAATTCCGGTGGAACCGACCGGCAGGCGCGTGATGCTAACGCCCTCATGCTCGAGTTGGGTACAGGGGGCGAGTACCGCCGGGTGCTCGATGGCCGTGGTGATCACGTGCTTGCGAGATCCAGGAGCGGCACGGACCACGCCGAGGATGGCCATATTGTCGGCCTCGGTGCCGCCTCCGGTGAACACGATTTCGGCGGGCTTCGCGCCGATCAGGGCGGCGAGTTGGCGTCGAGCGGCCTCCAGGCGCTGCTTCGCGGCCTGGCCGAAGTAATGGATGCTGGAGGCGTTCCCGTACGTCTCATCGAGACACGAGACCACCGTATGCCGCACCTCGGGGGCGATCGGCGTCGTGGCGTTGTGATCGAAGTACGCGCGGTGCACTTAGACTTTATTTTAACGAACGCGCGAATACGGCGCTGTTCGGCGGACTTTTTGCAAAAATCCCTCGCTCCACGTACACTCTGGGGATAAAATGCCTAAGCCTATCGTCACCCTGACCACGGATTTCGGACTCTCAGACCACTATGTCGGCACGATGAAGGGCGTCATACTCGGGATCTGCCCGCAGGCGCAGATCGTCGATCTCAGTCACGAAGTGGCCGAGTTCGCGATTGCCGAGGGGGCATATGTGATCGCACAGGCGTATCGGTATTTTCCGAAAAGGACCGTGCACGTTGTGGTGGTCGATCCGGGGGTAGGTTCGGCGCGGCGGCCGATCGTCGCCGAGGCAGCAGGGCAATTCTTTGTGGCTCCGGATAATGGCGTGCTGGGGATGATTTATGCCAGGGAGAAATACAGAGTTCGCGCGCTGACCAGTGACCGCTATTTCCTCAAGCCGGTCAGCCGGACCTTTCACGGGCGGGATATCTTTGCGCCCACCGGGGCGCACTTGGCCGCGGGTGCAAACCCGGCACGGTTCGGTAAACGCATCGACGATTTCGTGCAAGGGGACTTCGCTAAACCGGAGTGCAGTGGAGACCAAACATGGAATGGGCGCATTCTAAGGATCGACCGCTTCGGGAATATTGTTACCAACTTTCTGGCCAGAGATTTTCCGGCACTGGCGAAGGGAAAGTTCCTGCTCACGGCCGGTCCCCGGCGTGTCAGCGCCATGGGACACAGTTACGCCGAGGCGAAACCCGGCGAGTTGTTCGTAATTGAAGGCAGCGGCGGATATCTGGAGATCTCGCTCAACCAGGGCTCAGCCGCACGCGTGACGGGATGCAGCGCAGGGGATTCGGTTGTGTTGAGTTTTGGTCCACAGTAGGCGTGACTCGGGGTTTGAACTAGCGTTTGCGTTTCGCGACCAGGCGCACGCGCTTAGTTTGCGAGATCGCGCCGGGCGTCAGGGCGTCGTTGACGATCTCGGCTTGCTCCTGCTGGTGGCGCTTGCCGGAACCGGTCGCCGTGCTGGCGCTCTCGGGGCGGCCCACATAACGGATTTCGCGGCGGCTGTCTTCCAACAGCGGTTCGAACTGCTCCGCCATGAAACGCCATGCGCCCATGTTGCGGGGCTCTTCCTGCGCCCATACCACTTCGGCGGTGGCCGAATAGCGGGCCAGCAGATCACGGGCTTGCGCGGCGGCGAACGGATACAGTTGCTCGACCCGGATGACGGCCACATGATCGGCCCGCCGCTGTTCACGTGCGGCGATCAGATCATAGTAGATCTTTCCTGAACAGAAGATAACCCGCGAGACACGGGACGTATCCATGGAGGGCAGATCACCCAGCAGTTCGGCAAAACCGCCGGAGGTGAACTCGTGGAGAGTCGAGACCGCGCGCGGGTGGCGCAACAGGCTCTTCGGCGTGAAGACCACGAGCGGCTTGCGCGTGCCGCGGCGATCCGGGCCGCCGTACATCTGACGACGAAGCAGGTGAAAATATTGCGCTGGGGTCGTGCAATTGGCCACCAGCAGGTTGTTCTCTGCGCAGAGCGTCAAATAGCGTTCGATGCGGGCGCTGGAATGCTCGGGGCCTTGTCCTTCGTACCCGTGCGGCAGCAGCATCACCAGGCCGCTCGGCTGGCCCCATTTGGATTCAGCGCTGGAGATGAACTGGTCGATCATGATCTGCGCGCCATTGGCGAAATCGCCGAACTGGGCTTCCCAGATCACGAGAGTCAGCGGATCCGCGACGCTATACCCGAATTCAAACCCGAGCACGGCGAATTCGCTGAGTGAACTGTCGTAGACATCGAAGCGGGCCTGGTCGGGCGAGATGTGCTGCAGCGGAACATAGCGGCGGCCCTGCTCGGAATCGTAAAAAGCAAGGTGCCGCTGGCTGAAAGTGCCGCGGCTGGAATCCTGGCCGCTCAGGCGGACGGGCGTGCCTTCGAGCACCAGCGTACCCAAAGCGAGAGCCTCACCGAACGCCCAGTCGATCGGGCTGTCCTTGGCGAGGGCCTCGCGCCGGCGATCGACGAATCCGCGCAGCTTCGGATGCAGGTGAAAGGTTTCGGGAAAGACGGTGATCGCGCGCACTACCCGCTCGACAACCTGGTGATTGACGGCCGTGCGTGGAGTCAAGCCGGCGAGGTCCTCATGCGCCACGGCGCTGAGTTCCTGCAGTTCGTACTGTTCGGCGTGCTTCTGCGCGGCATCGAATGCGTCTGAGAGGCGCTGGGCGGCGGCCTTGCGCAACTCCGATACCTGCTCGGGCTCGATCGCGCCTTCACGCGTCAGCCGCTCTCCATAGAGCGTCGCGACCGAAGGATGCTCCTTGATTTTGCGATAGAGGATGGGTTGGGTGTAGCTCGGGTCGTCGCCTTCATTGTGGCCGTGGCGGCGATAGCAGATCATGTCGATCACCACGTCCTTCTTGAATTGCTGGCGGTAATCGAAGGCGATCTGCACGGCTCGAATGGCGGCCTCGGGATCGTCGCCGTTCACGTGGAAAATGGGCGCCTGAACACCGCGCGCAACGTCCGTCGAATAGGGGGTGGAGCGCGCCTCGTCGGGCAGCGTAGTGAAACCGATTTGATTGTTGATGACTACGTGGATGGTGCCGCCGGTCGAGTAGCCATCGAGCTGCGACAGGTTCAGGGTTTCGGCGACCACGCCTTGGCCAGCGAACGCGGCGTCCCCATGGACCAGCAGTGGAATCACACGGGCACGGGCCCTGTCTCCCAGGCGGTCCTGCTTGGGGCGCACGATGCCTTCGACCACAGGATCGACGGCTTCCAGATGGCTGGGATTCGGCGCCATCGAGACGACGATCTCCTTGCCGCTGTCACGCTTGCGCACGCACGTGGCGCCCAAGTGATATTTCACGTCGCCGGAGCCCTGGGTGCTCGACGGGTCGAGTTCGCCTTCGAATTCGGAGAAGATCTGTTTGACGTCCTTGCCCACCGTGTTGGCGAGGAAGTTGAGCCGGCCGCGATGCGCCATCCCGATCACGACTTCGTGTACGTCATTGGCCGAGGCGCGCTCAAGCAATTCTTCGACGATAGCCATGGCGCTCTCCGCGCCTTCCAGCGCAAAGCGTTTCTGGCCGACGAAACGCGAGTGGAGAAAATGTTCGAACTCCTCGGCGTCGATGAGGTTCCGCAGGATCCGCAGCCGCGTTTCGGTCTCCAGCGGCCAGTTGTTGGCCTGCGGTTCCATCCGTTGCTGGAGCCAGCGCTTCTGGTCCGGCACCTGAATGTTCATGTACTCGCAGCCGATTTTGCCGCAGTACGTCTGGCGCAATGTTTCCAGGATCTCGCGCAGGGTCGCAACCGGCTTCGGGCCGACCTCGCCGATAGCTTCGCCCAGGGTACCGGTAAGGAATTCGCGATCGAGATCCCAGATGGT